>Ga0065709_1029344_pt1 | contig 30732 bp, 24 predicted proteins | sample Hoacrofraction14_2_FD_59096 | JGI IMG/M metagenome (GOLD analysis project Ga0065709, IMG submission 59096) | Hoatzin crop microbial communities from Cojedes, Venezuela, sample from fiber fraction 14 v1 | ecosystem: Host-associated > Birds > Digestive system > Esophagus > Crop | place: Venezuela...
AAAGGTGTATCCGAATGCGGCTAAAAAGAGGATGGATAAAAAGATGCTCATAGGCTTGCTCCTTCTATGGTCTGCGATTTCCGTTCAAGTATGCCTGATGCCTGTTCTTTGAGCTTTCTTGCCGCAAGCGGGTGTCGGGGAAGCTCCACTGTCTTAACAGATATAGGCGCTAAAGCATTTGATAGTAGCGTAAAGTCTACTCAAAGTCTATACAAGGTCTACTTAAAGTACTGCGATGCTGTATACTCCTGGCAGGGAAGCCGGGTCGCTCTCCAGAACGTATCCGGTGTAATAAATGCGAATGATGGAGCCCTTCTTAAGGGAAGAAGCTTTGACACTCTTTCCGTTCTTTGTGATGCTCAGCGTATCACTCATGTAGAACATGTATCTGCCGCGATGGTTGATATCGTTGGACGCAAGCCCTCTGACATACAGCGCTCCGTCCGCGACATGATAGATCTTTGCCTTGAAGGAATAGCTCTTGCGTGTATTCGGAACCGTGAGACTGGCATGCAGGCCGCCGGAAGCGGCGATCGTCACCTTGTAATATGGCGACACCCCATCGTCATCGCTGCTCATGGAAGCTGTGGTGACCTTGCTGCTCTTTTTGCCGTCCTTATTCAGGTTGTACACGGAATATTTACTGAACGTCGTGATGTTCGCCAGTGACTTGGCCTTTTTACCGGTGTATTTCACGGCGATACCGGAGTTGTTGCCTGAGATCTTTTTGTTCATGACGGTGACAAGGCACTCATAGGTCTTCTTGCCGCTCTTGATAGAGATCGTAGCAGATCCTGCCTTAATGGCGGTGACGTTGCCCTTTTTGTCGACCTTTGCTACCTTTTTGTTGCTGCTCTTCCACTTGGTGCTCTTGCTGCCGTCAAGCGTAAGTGCCAGCTTTCCGCCCTTATACAGTGCGGCACCGTCCCAGCTCAGGGCGGTGCTTTTAGCCGATACCGGCATGGCAAAGAGGGTCAGTGCGACAAGAGCACACAAGATCGTAGCCTTTGCCTTTTTGAAGGTACTCATAACGGTGTGATCCATGTTTGTATATCTCCTTTCTTCGTGTGGTGAAACTGATGCTTATTTAGGTGTCAACGTTGACACCTTGTATCTATGCTGCGTGAAGCCAAAAAATCTGGATAAGCTTCTTATCTGGTGTTGCCTTGTTCCGGCGTTTTTATCTTGGTATGGTTCCCTTCCAGAACGGTCTTCGCCTGAGCTTTCAGTGACCGTGCCGCCATCGGATGCCTTGGAAGCTCCACCTCTTTAAGACTTTCACACCCATTAAAAATACATCCGACCCGTGGACCTTTGGCCGTAGAAGCACAGGGCATCCGGATAGTCTCAAGGCTCTCGCAGCCATCAAACATGCAGGTAAGATCCTGGGTATTCGAGGTGTCAAAGCCGAGAAGATCAAGCTCTTTCAGAGATCTGCAGCCCTGAAACATGCTGTTCATCGTGGAAACTCTTTCAGTACAAAGCCAGGTTATGCCCTTGATCTCTTTAAGGGAGCTGCACTCTGCAAACATCTTTTCCATGTTAAGCGCGTAGCCTGTATTAAGAGAACTCACGTCAAGTTCTGTAAGGGAGCGGCAGCCATCAAAGAGGTGCTCGAAACCGCTTGCATGGGCTGTATCTATAGGCTCAAGGTCAATAGATCTTAAAGAAGTACAACCCCTAAACAGACTGTCAACGGAGAGCGGCTCGGCATAGCAAAAAACAGAAGTGTCCACGGAAGTAAGAGCACCGCAACCGTTAAACATGTCGTTTATGAACCGCACGTTTGACAGATGCCAGCCGCTAAGGTCTATGCTTTGAAGAGCACCGCAGCCGTTGAACATCCGTCCGGTGCTGTCAACATTTGGCACGTTCCATTCGGACAGGTCCAGATGTGTCAGGCTCTCGCACTCGGCAAACATGCCCGTCATGTCGCGAACGTTTGATGCGTCAAAGTCCTGAAGATTCAGATTTTCCAGTGAACGACATGCATGAAACATCCACTTCATATCTTTGACCTTTGACGTATTCCATGAGCTAAGGTCAAGATTCTTTAGGCTCTGACAGTAGATAAACATGCGGTCCATCGTGGTGGCGTCAGACATGTCAATGCGCTCAAGGCCATTTATCTCTTCAAGGCGATCAAGATACTGAAACAGGTTACATCCGGCACGTGAAAAAGAACAGCGCCCGCTGTCACTGTAAATATGCCAATGATCTTTATTCTGCTGATCGCTGACTCTGAGCATGAAGACCTTTTCAGGAGAGTCTTCTGTCGATACATCCACCCTCTCAGATTCCCGGAAATACTTTTCTGCGTCTTTTGTACTTTCAAACGTGATATGGCGGACACGATTGCTTTTCCACAGCTGCTTGATCCTTTCAACCTTTCCTCGGTCGATCACACCGATGCTGTTCATAAGTTTGCTCCTTTACGAGGTCTCTTCCTCTGTTTTTACAATGACACGGTAAATTTTATGAAATCGGGCGGGATACGTTTCCAGTATCTCTCCGTCATAGATGACCTGAAGCACGTCTCCAATCCGTGGGTCATATACCGCCGGCAATTCATCGGATGACAGGATATATTCGCCGTTAGGATCACCCTCTTCTCGGATCCGAAGCGTTTTACCGTCGATCTCGATGATCTCCGCTTTCAGCGTCGCGGTCTGATGCCGGTACGACATCAGAAAGGCAACCGCAAGAGCAAAGAAAGCCAGAATGATGACCATTTGCCTGTCTTTTTTCTTTTGCTGTGTGCTCTTGCTCATAGGTTTGTCCTTTCCTGACAATGTAAAAGAGCCGATCCGTTTCGGAATCGACTCTTTTAAGTGATTATTACCTTTTATCGGAGATGGTTTTGTTTTTTACGAAAATTTACCGTTTGCACGCGGCCATTGGCAACAGCCTTTAAATTATCTGCTGTCAAGCCTAGTTGTTGCAGTTGCGATGCGGCGAGCCTTAGATCTTTATTATTACTTCTGATCCTGATTACTCCGTTACAATTTCCAGACTCGTCAACACTCAAGGCGTATTTGTTATTTACTTTTATGACCGTAATGTGATGACCAGCGGCTATGTATGTTTTGGGCTCAAAAAGTGGTTGCTCTGTAATCTTTGACACAAAATATCTGAACAGGCCATAAGTTTCTTCAAACTTTTTATCCGAGTTTAATCCAAATTGCTTTTCGAGTGCTGGCAACAACATACGATCAAAACGCGTTTGCAGCAAGTCATCGTAAAAGTTTTTCCGGATGTCACTTATATAGCCCTCGGTTTGTATTTGCTCGGTTATCTCTTTAAAGCTCGTGGTGTTTATTCTGGGGATGACTCGTTTTAGTGCGTCAACAATTTCCGCGGGGAGGTCTTGCCTGTTGAAATACGGGTAGTATTGGATTCTGTTTCCTTTTTCACCTACTAACGCCGACATTGTGCTTAGAGCTTCGTTTGTTACATTGGTCCGCACGAAATTTTCATCACTCAGCATGGGGGAAAACGATGATCCGCAATCATACACCGGAGACATATAGGTTATCGTATCGTCACTGTTTGTCAGTATTGCCCAGTTGCCATTATGACGATCTGTATTCCCGATAAGTGAATCTACGATAAACATATCGGTATAAAATCTCATCCCATCTTCCAAAGAGATTTTTCCGTCAAGTTCAGATAATAACGCTTTAGCGGCAGGTAAAGAAGCGGTTTTACCATCCGTGCTAACACTGCTTAACCCGACTTTGTCAAACTCTGTCATTTCAAAGCCTTCAGGACGCACGTCGCGGCAGAGACATGCTAAGCGCTGGTTGCCAGACTTGTTGATGTACCAACCGAGCATGGTCTCCTGAACTGGAATGTCAACCGACTGATAGATATGGCATCCAAGGTATTCCGAAAGAGCATTGTTGATATAGGAAATATCTCGATGCAACTCCCTGGTTGGATCTGATTCTTTTAAGATGTATTGATGTCCATCGTCTAACAACACGGTTTCTTTTCTTTCACTGCCTCCGTGTCGGTTGATTAAATATTTTGAAATGTGTTCGTTTATGTTCACTCCTGACTTTCATCTTCCCTTCGTACACATGTCTCTACCTGTCGTATCAGCTCTTGGAATTGATCCTGGGTTATTTTTTTGCTGATTACCCAGAGATGTTTAATGTCCGTATAGGTGTTTTGATAGACGGACATCATTTCCGCGTGTGCCTGCCCCGAGAGGGTTCTGTTCCACTTGGAGACCTTGTCAAAAAAGATATCCAGGCGCGCTATGCAGTCCGGACGGTTTTCAAAGTATCGCACGAGATCAGAGCGCACCTTTTCTATTATAGTGTCATAGTCTTTTGCCATTGTCGCCTCTCCATTTTCCATGTTTTTATCATTATATCACATTGGACGATATCGGCAAAGCAGGCTCGCCCTTCTTTGGCTTCTTTGGCAATATAAAAGAGCTGATCCGTTTTGGAATCGACCCTTCCATGTGAATGCTGTGTGCTTTTGGTTAGTTTGAAAGAAAAATAGGGTTACCGAGCATCGGCATGCGCAGTCCTGTTTTCCGTGATGCTTTTCGCTATCTGTGTCTTTGCCGCCGCTTTTAAACTTCGGGCCGCCATCGGATGCGGGGAAAGCCGCACTTCTTTCAGGCTTTCACACCCCTCAAACATATCCCACGTTTTTGGGCTTAGAGGCGTCGTGGCAGCGGAAAGATTAATGGTCTCAAGGCTTTTGCAGTCCCGAAACATTCTCTGCATGAACCAGACCTTCGACGTGTCGAACCCGGAAAGGTCAAGCTCCTTAAGGTTTTCACACCCTTCAAACATGTGGCTCATGTCCCGCACGTTTTCCGTATTCCACCAGGTACAAAAGCTGGCATTTTCAAGGCTTTTACACCTTGAAAACATGTGATCCATGGTGGTGACACCCTGTGTTTCCCAGTCATTTAAGACGATACTTTGAAGGCTCTCACAACCATTAAACATGGCCTTCATGTTGGTACTGCGGTCCACTGAAAAGTCAGAAAGGTCAAGCTCCGTAAGGCTCTTACACCTCTGAAACATGCTCGACATATCCAGAACATTGCTTGTGTCCCATCCCGTAAGAAAAACCTGCTCTAAGGAGCTGCAGTCAGTAAACATGCCGGACATATCTTTTACAGCCCCTGTTTCAAGACCTGACATGTCGACCTGTTTCAGGTTCTTGCAGCTGTCAAACAAGTTTCGCATCTTTGTGACGTTACTTGTGTTCCATCCTCTTAGGCTCACCTCCCTCAATGAGGTGCAGTTGAGAAAGGTATTGTTCAGGCTGGTAACGGAAGACATGTCGATCTTTTCCAGTCCTTCAATCGTCTCCAGACTGCGCATCTGAGCAAACATGCCAAGCACGTGATCTCCCTCAAGGGTAAAGCGGCCGCTTTCACAGTGAATAAACAGCGTACCGCTTTCGGCGATGTCATTTACTTCGTAAACAGGAATTCCGCTGTCGGAGATCCGGGAACCGGGCTCTTTTCCGGCAAGGCGCTCATCGCTGCTGTCGGTAAAGACGATGTGCCTGAGGTTTGGATTGCGCTTGTTTGCCGGGTTCGGATAAATAAAGAGCCATTTTCCCAGTAAGCCGGGAGCTTTGCCTGTCATATCTTCCTTTTTCATAGTCCTTCATGTAGGTGTATTCATCAGGGCGTTTTGCCCTTTTTGTGTTTCTTGATGCCGGTGTCTTTTTCCCGCGCGGGGAGCGGCGAGGTATCTGAAATAGCACCGCTATCCTGACGGTTCCTGGTCGCTTTCGGAATGCTGGCCTTGTGGTCTGCTTTGGAAAAACGTTCCAGAAGCCGTCCGTTATCCTTCCCGAAGGTACTCGTGCGCTCACCACGGTTGTAAAAGATGCCATACATATGATAGCCGATCAGGAAAAGCATCTGCAGGGTATCTTCCCTGGACTGGTCCGGAAATGTGAAGCGGCTCATCACTTCCCAGGCCCCTACGCGGTCATGGTTATAAAAGTGATGCTCACCGTTCTTCTCGCTTCTCGTCGTAAGTTTCCCAAAGTCATGAAGAAGTGCCCCTCTCTTCTTCCAGAGAGGAAAAGCTTCTCGCTCGTTCCTGTGATCTTCTTCAAAGAAGGTCAGCGCGCTTTCCGAGTGTTCCTTCAGGTCCTCACTGTGCCATATACTGCTCTGGTCAAAGCCGTCCATCCGCTCTAAGATCTTTTGCTCAACTTCCTCGGTGTAGGCGATCGTTTGACCTGTATGGTGGATACAGATGAGATCAATGCCTTCGTCATGGAAGGGCATGTCAAAGCGCCCTGCCTGCTTTAAGATAACATCTTTCCCGACAGAACGCTCACGCTCACTGTCGTTCCGGATACATTCATCAAGACTGCAGGCAATGATATCCGCACAGATCAGATGAGCGGAAGGTCCGACTGCGTTGATAAGCGTTCGCCGCTCTCTTCTTGACAGGTGCGTAGCGTCTGCCCAGACAGTTTTTCCGCTTTTCAGAGCCTCCTTTGCCCGCTTATGAAGCAGGGCAAATACCTTGGCGTTGACACTCTGATCTTCCTCACTCCCGGTCAGTTCCTTTCGAATAAGATCAGAGGAGATGTACACGTCTCCGTCTTCTTTGTTTTTAAGGGCAAAGGTGCTTTTTCCACTGCCGGATACGCCGACGAGGATGTGGAGCGTAGCCTTTTCACTTCTTTCCATGTCGGAAAGATACCGCTTATCACTCTGAGATGAGCGGTCGATTGGGGCATCTTCAAAGATAGCCTTGACCGCAGTAGCAAAGTAGGGGCTTTGATGCTCCCTCTCTGCATAATATTTCCTCGTTACGAAGTCGTTTCGCTTCATGAAGGTGCGCCACCTTGAGATATAGTGCTTTTCACACCTTGCAAAGGCTCTCATGCGTCCCCGCATGACATCTGCTCGGTCCTTCAGTTTGACGCTGTAAGACTCTGCCTCCTCGATCTCTCCTGTGCGGATCAGATGCAGGACTTTTTCATCGGACACCGCACCCTGCGCGAGCGTATGATGTGCCACCAGGTATTCCGGTGTCTTGACTTTGATGCGGTGATACGCCTTATCGACAACGACAAAGCCTTCGTTGTCGACCTGATCGTGTTTATTCATCGTCTGAACGAACTCCCTGCACTCAGAGAGCGAATGAAGATCATAGGTCCTGGGCTGACGGATACCGATATCGTCCTTGTATTCCTTCCCGGTCAGAGTGTTTCTCGTTCCGATGTGTACGATGTCTCTTTCCGGGTAGCTGATGATGATCTTGTTATCCGGACCGATCAGCTCGAACAGGTAGGTGTTTTCCTTATTAAGCCGTGAGAGGTCAAGCTTTCCCTCTGAAGACTTTTTAAAAAGGTCAAGGTAGGAAAGATCCTCTCCTTCCACCCTGGCTGTTTCGGCGCCTATCGTGTTGTTGGTGGAGACGTGCCACTCATCTTTGTAGAACCAAAGCTTGATAAGGCTTCCGTCTACTTTCTCTTCTACTCTGACACTGTTCCAGTCGATCCGCTCGGTGTCGGCATACGCCTCTCCGAAGTTTCCAAACTTATCAAACGGCCGGCAGACAGGCTTGGGTTCCCCCTCTTCAAAGGTCAGGATAATACCTCTGGCCTCTTTTACTAACGGGATCGTGAAATCCGCACCCGGCGGATAGGTGAAAAGAATAAACTCGCCGTCCTTTTTGATCTTCAGATTATATGGCTCGGAAGAAAGATCCTTTTCCCACGTATCCGGATGCTCTTTGATGTAATCACAAAGGTAACTGTTTTGTTTAACAGCCCCCTCTGCGTATGCGCTATTCACATTCAAAGTGCCTTCGTCGGTCTTGCCTTTCTGGTCTTTTCGCTCTGGCATAATTCTTTTTCCCTTTCATGGATGCGGACGTAGTTCCGGAACACTTCACGACCGCCCTCAAGCCCTGTTCGGACTCTGCCATCCGCGCCGCGGTTGGCGATCATGCCTCTCGGGCTTCTATATGCGTGGAACTCCGGATGTACCAGACAGATGAGCGACAGGTCGCCTGCAGAGAATAGTGCCGGATTGATGTTGAAGAGCTTCTGTGAGCGGCAGCTCTTTTCCTCACCGTTCTGATACAGGTGATAATCGTGATCGCTGTACCTCACCGCCGCCTTATCCCCGTTCTCCGGGATCGGTGTAAAGGTGGAGCTGAACTCGACCGTCAGGTTCAGGTCTTTGGATGCCTTGAAAAAGATCTCTTCCAGAGAGACACCCTGCTCATCCGGACGGATCCTTGCCTTCCATTCGCGCTGCATGATGCCGTCCCGCTCATCCTCGCCGGACTGGATCAGACTCTTAAACTCAAGGTCTTCCAGAATGCGGAAGGCGTTCACGTCCTCTGTTTTACCCGATACCGACAGATGGATAAGATCATCCTCCCACCGCCTTGCCGGCATCTCCAGCGTGTCGTCGATATAGGTACGGCGGTATACACGCGGCCGTTCGATCTCAAGCATGTTTAAGAAGCGGCCATACTCACTGAATCCCCCGATAGCGTCCCGCATGTCGCGGTCTGCATTCTCAACGGCTTTCTGAATATCGTCCGGCGTTGAATAAGAGTGGAATGCGTAAGATCCCTTTAAAAGATTCAAAAGATCCTTTTCCGAGTAACAGCCGTCTTTGATCGCCTGGATCGAGTGGGCCTGTGCAAATCGGTCACTCAGCACCAGTCCGTTGTCTATGACGAGATGACGCTGTAAAAAGAGCGACGGGCTGGTCGACCATGCCTCGATAAAGGCACCTGTGCTTTCAGACAGGTACGCAAAAAGGCTCTTTTCATCCGACCCCGGTTGGAACTCATAGCCGCCCTGGGACGCCAGTGTGACGTTTTCCATGCCTTCCATGCGCAGCTCCAGCGTGGTGCGGGCATCAATGCCTTCCCGTGCAAGCAGCGCACGGGTGTCCGCGATCTGAGCTTTATCTCCGCATATGCGGATCTCAAAACTGTCCTTGTAGTTATCTTTATTTAGCTGATTATCCATGTGTATCCTCCTGCCCTCTCAGGGCTATGAATAAAAAGTGTGCAAAAAGAGTCCGAAAGATTTTCTTCCGGACTCCTGAAAGATTGCCTGAGCCTGCAGGGGCACCCCGTACACAGGTCATCAGGTGAGTTTAACGTTCATCGCTTCACGCATGGTTTCTTCATCAAGGGTCTTATACTGTCTGGCGATCGCCAGAATCCGGTCGAGTGCAACACCCTCCGAGATGGCCTCAAAGATGACCCTGGCTTTATCGGCGTTAAAGTCTTCCTGATTGATCAGGTGAGCAAGCTCGGCCTTCATCTGTTTGGTGGTCATGGGTCTGTCAAGCTGGAGCTTCATGTCCTTCTCCTTTGTGTTGTCGGATGCCCCTGTCAGAGGCTGCTTTCCGAATGCAGTCTTTCGCGAAGACCCATCTGTGTCCTTATGGTCTGACGAAGGGGTGCTTTCTCTTTGCTTCGGAGTCTCATCCGGGAAGTCTTTTTCTGACAGTCTGGTCTTTTCTCTGTTGGCTTTTTCAAGGCGCACGCGGCGCATCTGTTCTTTATGACGCTCCTCCCGCTCCTTAGCCTCTCTGTCTGAGTCTCTGTCGTATCTGCGGCGGACATCGTCTTCCATGTCAGAGTGATGGTTCTGAGGACGGTCTCTATAGCGGTCGTCTTCATCAGGTTCATTGTCCGGTTCGTAGGAATAGCCCGCAGGCTCTGCGTAAAGATCATCCGGATCTTCCTGATAGATATCCGGCTCTTCTCTCTCAGGCCGCGCCGGCGTATATTCTTCCGGATCCGGCTCTTTTTCTTTTCTCCTGCCAAGCAAGGCTCCGTCTTCGTTCAGGGAAGAACCGAAACGCTCGTTGTCGCCCGAGCCATTTTCACTACCGCCATAAATATCCTCATCCGGGCCTTCCAGCTCTCTTTCACGCGCTCTCTCAGCCTTTTTGGCCTTTCTTTTAATGTTGTCCGGGATGTGTTTTTTGGCAAAAGCCTTGCGATCTTCCTCTTCGCTTCTGTTCCCCTTGCCGAACCCGAGGCGGCCGATCAGCCCCTTCTTTACGGATTCCGGATCCTTTTCAGGCTCGGGGGCGGTCTCTTCCGGTGTGGTCATTTCCTCCCGAAGCCGTTCATTCTCGCCGCGGATAGCCGCCATCTTTTCTTCAAACCCTTCAATTTCGGTCTGATTGGCGTTCAGGATCTCGGCGATCTTTTCTTCGGAAAGCTCCGTGGATTTTTCGTCCTGAAACAGGTCCGCCAGAGACAGGTTCAGCAGCGCTTCTTCCGGAAAGTCGAGCAGGATGGCTTTGCCTTCCTTTGCCTGTCTTCTCCAGTAATCGAGGTCGGCTTCCCCGATAAATTCGAGATCTCGCATAGGTGTCTCCTCTCTGTAAAATTTTGCCTGAAAAAGGAGTAGGCTCCTGCCCACTCCCTACTTTGACTCTACCACAGTTTTGTGTTTACTTTGTTCGCTTTTGCCGGAAACCGAAGGTTTTGCTCACCGTTTACTTTCGTATCGGAGCAAGGTTCGGTATCGATATGATAGTAAGGCTGCTGCAAGTGGCGATGATGATCCTCCAAACTTTTGGCCATTTCGAGATTTTTTCTCGTTTTGACGGTCTGTTTTCGGTTCTTTCGTCGTTTTACATGTTGATTTCCTTCTTTTCGGAACTCGTCTGAGGTCTTACTTAGCCTCTGTAGCCTCTATCTCTCTTACTGCTCCCGGCACCGTTCTGCGCACGGTTTTCCTTTGTAAAGTGCGGGCAGTCCGGGCTGGAAAGCGGGATAAAGCCGTCCTTGTTCCTGACGCCGATGATCTTATGCTTGGTCAGTGTCAGCGTACCGGACTGAACGCTTTCATTCATGCGGATGCTGTAGACCGGATAGTAGACAGCTCCCGGCGACGAAGACTTCCTATATCCCAGAAAGCTCTCCGGTGGGACAAGACCCTTGCCATCCGGCGATACCTCCAGAAGACTATAACACCGGCTCTCTTCAAAGATGCCGCCATACGTTTCCGTCTGATACAGATAGGATCTGATCTTCTCATCGAGCTTTTTCGGATAGATATCTTTCGCCCCCGGGTTTGGGTCAAGGAAGTATTCAAGATCACCCTGCGCCTGCAAAGCTTCCCAGCTCGCCTCCGGAATATAGGGACCCAGTTCATTCGCCCTTTTGAATTCGGGTTTTTCATAGGTCTTATATTTATAGTCAAGCACCGGGTCGCAGCCACGAAGCATGACGATACACTTTTTATTGTCGAGCTTTCGCACTTCGTCCGGCGACAGAAGGTCTCTTGCGATAACGTCCATACTTTTCGAACCGCTCCCGCCCTTGCCTTCACTCTGGCTGTAGGAACGCTTATCCAGCGTGAACTTACCGAGCATCTCCGAGATATATTTGTGCGTAGACTGCTCGTTTCCGCCGAGGTATACCATCACGTCGCAGTTGCCGGGGATCGTTTCCCACGAGTCTTTGAACAGCGTTTTTAACTGCGCCATGTTCTGGATGATGATGTTACAGGAGATCTCACGGCTTCGGCAGGTGGACAGGATCTCGCAGAAACCGTCCGGAAGGGCGACGTTCGCAAACTCGTCCATCCACAGCGCTACATGCACCGGGAGACGCCCGTCTTTGGTCTTATGGTCGGCGATAAAGTACAACTCCTGGAAGATCTGCGTATACAGCATACCGACGATGAAGTTGTAGGATTTATCGTTATCCGGGATGACCGCAAAAAGCGCGGTCTTTCTTTTCGGGTTTTCATAGACACCCTGGCCCAGTGCCGGGATGTCCATTTCGTCACTTTCCAGGATACGCAGGATCTGCGGATTCTGGAGCGGCGCAAGACGTGCGTTTGCCGTGATGAAGATCGAACGGATCGTATCGGCCGCACCGCTTGCCACCTTCTTATAGGCGACCAGCGCCGGATGATCTTCCGGAAGCTGATACATGAGCTTGTCAAGCTCACTGAGGTCGCCGTCATCATCGACTTTGGCCTTATTCAAAAGCTCCAGAAGTCCCGAGAAGTTCGCGTTCTTTCCCTGCTTGGGATATTCCATCCAGACGTAGTACATCAGCGCCTGCAGATACATGGACTCCGCCTTCTCCCAGAACGGGTCACCGCTCTTGGACTCTTTTGGTGTGGTGTTGGCGATCAGGTTGTTGATCAGCTTGACAACATCCGAGTCGTTTCGAAGATAAGCAAACGGGTTATAGGTGTTGCTCTGCTCAAGGTCGACCAGATTAAGGACCAGGACGTTATAGCCTTCTGTTTTAAGATACGCCCCGATGTCACGAAGAAGCTCCCCCTTAGGGTCGCAGAAGATGTACGAGCTCTCACAGTTATATCCGTTCGGCTTGACCTCGTAGAAGGTTTTACCTGAACCGGAACCACCGATGATCAGCACGTTGTTGTTAAGCCCGGTATGCCGGGTGTTGAGACTCAGCCGTACGTTTTCTGACAGGATCTTGTCATTCCGAGGGTTTTCCGGGTCGGCCATCCGCTTGGTGAGCTTTTTCGGGCTTTCCCACTTGGACGTACCATACTCACGTCCGGGCATGTAGTTGCCCGCGTCCGCGATGACTTTCATGAACAGCACGAGCCAGACCATCATGAACCCGAGCAGAAGTTTTCTCGTGCCTGCCGTGACCTCGATCGGGAATGGATGCTGGATCGCGTAGCTGACGATCGGCATCAGAGTCGAGATGGAGATCTGGTCATAATACTTCCCGACGGTCAGCGAGATATAGATAAACCCGGCACCGATCGCAAAGACCAGCGGAAGCATGACTTTCAGGCTGAGTTTTGTTCCTCCTTCCAACACATTCTCCTTTCTTTTGGTACAAAGTTCTTTAGTGCGGCGTTATGCCTTGTTGTCTCCCGAAGAGGTGATATCGAGGGTGTTCTTTTCAGCCGCCTGCTTTTCTCTTCGCATTTTCTCAAACCGCTCTCTTCCTCTCTGCGCGAAGATCTTTTTCATCTCGTTGCTCATCTGCGGTGAGCGGTAGATGTGGATCCACTTGACCGGGACGTGCGCTGTAAGGCAGCTTCCCTCATCCGAAATGATCTCGACTTCGTCCGGATAGCGCTTTTTCAGCTTGCGGATGCGGTTGATGAACTTGGGTCTTGTGAAGGTCATCGTTGCACGGCCGTTTCCCGTGATGAACTCGATGACGTTTTCCTTGAATTCCATAAGATCCTTTCTCTGCGGCGTCTTTATCCGCAGTGCGTGTGTTACAGATAAAGGTCACCCCGCTAAGTGCGGGATGACCTTTGGTGCAGGGCATCGCTTATCTGCCGTCCTGATCCTTTTTCTTTGCGAGGTCCTTTACCTGCGTGCGCTCTTTGTCCTTTTCCTTCTTTGCATTTCTTTCCAGAAGGTCGTCATATACCAGAGAAACGAACGGATCCCGATGCAGGTACTGGCGAAGCTCCCGTTCGTTCGGAATGATTTCCGCAAGGACCTTTACCTTCTTCTTCTCTTCATAATTTTCTTCAAGCTTTTTGATTTCAGGTTCACTTGGGTTTGACAGGCTAAGTCCGGCTTTCTGAGCGTCGCCGCTGCCGACACACTCCATCTTTCCGCTCTGGACCTCATAGGCCGCAATAATCACATGGTTGCCCGGTTCTAAGTATGTAAAATACGATTTCGATCCCGCCGCTTGCTGTTGGACATCGCTCTGATTTACAAGCAGGCCATAGACGACATCCTGACTCTTGGGGTCCTGATCCTTGAACGGGATAAGCCACATGTCCTCTTTGTACTCTTTATCTGTACGCTTTTGTGCTTCCTCTTTGGTGATGTTGAGATTTTCCATCTTGGCGCCAAACATCCTTTCCTTGATTAGGAAAAACTGCCTGAGCTTCTTGGCTTTTTGCGAACCCGGGTCTTTTTCGATGGCCTGAGATTCGATCCTGTTTGCTCTGGCTACGACCTCTTCATTATTCGCCGGAAACGCCTCTGTGCCATGTTCGTCGGACATATAGGCGTTCTGTGTTTGTTCTTCTTCCTTTTTCTTCTTTCCTTTCTGAGTATCTTCGCCGCGGGCGGCCGCCTTGAGTTCTTCGGCCTTTTGTTCCTGCCTGAGCGTGTTGTCCGCTTTGGCCTTGGCTTCTTCATACCGTCTGTCGGATTCCTTTTTGGCCTGCTGTTCTTCCGTAAAGGGTTCTCCGCTCTTTTTGCGGCTCTTTTCTTCTCTTTCTTTCTGCTTCTGCTCCTGCCTTCTCTGCTTTTCAGGCTCGTGATTACGGGCAGCCTCGGCCGCCGCGCGGTCGAATTCTTCCGCTTCTTTCGTGGGCGTGCCATCCGGCTTAAAGGCAGTCTCCTGATAGGTCTCTCCATTGATCTCGTAGATGCGGATGTCACTGTATTTCTTATTGATCTTCGCAATCGCCACGTTCATCAGGTATGCCTGTGAGTCATCAAAGGCATATTGCGTAAATCCGTCCCCGATATTAAAGTCGGGAAGCCGCCCGGCACGGGCACCATGCTCGGTGATGATGTTTTCGATGTCTTTCAGAATTGCCGGATTCTCCGTCCCGATATTCAGAAAGTGGACATGCCCCTCGGACATACCAAGTTCATGCAGTTTGTTGTTCACGCCTACAAATTGACCGTAGCTGGAAACCCCGCCGTGGTCACGAATGGAATGCATGCGTGCCGCTACAAGGATATGCGACAGCCACAATGCAAACTTGAGACTCGCTCCGCCCACCCTGCACGCACCTCTTCCGCATTGTACGATGATGTTCATGGCGGTATCAACTTCGTTAGCCATAGATCCTCCCGGCGGTTTGTCCGCCACAGCTTTTGCTGTTTTAAATGGTTTTTGTTAAGTGATGATCATCTTTTAAGAATGTCTGTTTTTCCGTTATGGCGGGACAGACAGGCTTTGGTAGGGTGATCATTTCTTATGGTGCCGCAGTCGGAACCGGTTAGCTCTCGCTCTCTTCTGCTCAAAACGATTAGAAGAGATCCTTACCAGACTGTCCCCTTCATTGACGTGAAGAAGGGCAGCTTCTTCCAGTGTCGGGATCAGCTGACCCGGTGGGTATTCGTCGATGCTGACACCATATGAATAATAATCCTTGTCAAAGCGCTCTGTCCGGATGAATCCGTCCTGACGCTCCATCTTCAGAAAACCGCCTGCCGTGGCAAAGACACCGCTCTCTTCATCGGCGGTCGAGAGCTTGTACTGTCTCCCGACCAGCTCCTTGTTCTGCTGACGGATATCTTCCTTTCGAAGCTCCGCGATCAGGTCTTCTCCCGAGATCGGAAGCATAGCTACGCCCTGAACGTCCTTTCTGGTGGAAAAGCAGAAATACTCACGCCCCTCCTGAATGGAGATGCGATGATAGACGCCCGCTTTTTCAATGTCGGCTTTCGGGATGACTACGCCGCCTCCGCCGGCCGGAAAAAAGAAGATCTCCGAGCCGTCCAGTGCCTTGCCGCCTTTAAGCTTTCGCTCATCCGCCGGGATTAGCTGAAACTGGACGATCTCACCTGCGTTTTCTTCTGTCGCCATGTCATTGATGTGCCAGAGCGAGATGATCTTACTACGAAGGAGCCGATGGTCACTGCTGGATACCGACTCCGCCTTTTCTTTTCCGTTCGTGATCTCGATCGGGCGTTTCAATCTGGTCATGCGGAGCACCGAGTCGCTGGTGCTGTTTAAAAGATCTCCCAGGTCACTCATCATCTCCATCCGCTCACTGAAACCGGTCATGGCATAGGCGTGATAGGAGATAAACTTGCACGATCCGCTCTTTTCCTTTATTGCTGAGAGGATCCCGTTTTCATTTTCATTCCGGACGCGGACAAGATAAAAGGCCGCTTCCAGCGTGGATGTTAGGGCCGGCAGGCGGGAGAAGGTGATCTTTTCCGATGACAGCACGTCTTCAGCGTGATTGGTCTGCTTTCGGTTCTGCGTAGGAAGGTACAGGACCTTCATCTCTCTATCATCTTTCTCCCGCGCCGTTTCTTCATCGAAGAGCTGTTTATACTTCTGCTTGTCCGGCCATCTGGCGTACGAGAGGATCAGTCGGACTTTTGCCTCGGCGAGGGCCTGTGTGATGCTGACGCCCTGTGCAAGACACAGTGCGAACTTGTCCCCCGCTTTAATGACGATGTTCTTATAGTCAGACATGCCGCTGTCTCCTTTCCCTGTATACTTCTTTTGCTTCTTTAGATCAGATCTTTTCGGTCTCCCCTGCCGTGTCTTCCTCGTCTTCGATCACGCCGCTTCCCTGCACCGGGGCATGAAGATCAAGAGGAAGCGGTTCTGCAGCCACCTTCTTTTCTACTTCCCTTTTTACGCTGTCTGCGTAAGGCTTGACAGCGTTCAGGATATCCGGAAGGACCTTTGCGGGTGGGATAAGGTCAAAGCAGTCTTCCCCGGCCACTTCCAGTGCCTCCCGAAGAGGCGCACTGATCTCATCAAGCCAGGTCTGCCACTGCTTATCCTGATAGGCTTTAACCTCTTTCTCGATATCTTTCTTATTTCTCTTAAGCTGTGCGAGTTTCTGTTCCATCAGTTCGATCTCATTGTCGGCCTTTCTCTGACGGTCCATGAGACGAAGGCGCTTCTTATCGACTTTCACAGTGCTGACGTTGGTTTGCTTTGCCATAGATAATTCCTTTCTGCCACGTTTAATGGCTTGCCTTTTAGGGCGTTTGTTTCTGCCCTGCGTGTTGGACTTGTGTTGTTTCAGAAGAGATATTTTCCCACGTCGAGTATGTCTCTCTCCCTGACCGGCTTGTTTCTTTCCTTCAGGGCTGTTTTGATGCTTCTCGCCGCCATCGGATGATGCGGAAGTTCCACTTCTTTGAGATTGTCACAGTAGTCAAACATCCCCCGAGTTTCAGGATTTTTGGCGGTACTGGCGGCACTCATCCGGACAGTTTCAAGGCTCTTACAGCCCGCAAACATATCTGACATCCTGATCGCAAGAGATGTATCCCAGCCTCTGAGGTCTAATTCTTTTAAAGATTCACACCCGGTAAACGCATTGTTCATTTCTCTGACCTGTTCGGTATTGAGCCAGGTGATGCCTTCAATCTTCTCAAGATCGCGGCACCCTTCAAACATGTAGGATACGTTCAGGACGCCTCTTGTGTCCCAGTTTGTGAGGTCGACCTCTTTTAAGGAGCTGCAGCTGCTGAAAAGTCCGAAAAGATATTTGACATTTGAGGTGTCCCATGAACTAAGATCCAGGCTTTCGATTGCACTGCACCCCTGAAATACGTTTGTCATTACGGTGACATTAGACGTATTCAGGTGCTCTATGCCTGGATCCTTCAGGGACCTGCAGCGCGTAAACATGCTGTCTATGCTGGTCACGCGGCCCGTATCCCACGCCGAGAGATCAAGGTCCTTGAGCGATGCACAGTCCATAAAGAGCATGCTTAGATCCTCAACGCTTTTCGTGTTCCACTTTGATATGTTCAGGTTTTTTATACTTTTACATTTCCTGAAGAGCCCCCGCATGCTTCGAACGGATCCCGTATCCAGGTTTTCGATGCCGCGGATCTCTTCAAGAGCAAAGCAGCCCTCAAACATGCCGGCCATGCTTTTTGCGTTTGAGGTGTTAAGCTTTCCCAAATCAAGGCATTTAAGATTCTCGCAGCCCATGAACATCAGGACCATGTTTTGCACGTTGCCTGTGTCGATACTGCCAAGTTCAATGGATGTAAGGGATGTACAGCCGGTGAACATAAGACTCAGATCCGTAACACTTGACGTATCCCAGGTGCTGATGTCGATCTTTTCCAAAGAACGGCAGCCAACAAGAAAAGCGTTGAAACTTTTACAGTTGCCGGTATTCCACGCCGAGACGTTTAGATCCTTAAGGCCGCTGCAACATCGGAACATCTCATGCATATCTTTGACTTTGCCCGTATCCCACATCGAAAGGTCAAGACTCGTAAGAGAGCTGCAACTGTCAAACATGTTTGCCATGTTGGTGACCCGGGAGGTGTCAAGTCTGTCGAGTCCTTCGATCTTCTGGAGATAAAAACAGCTTCCAAACAGGCGGCTTGATCCGGGAGAAAGCTCAAATCTGCCGCTTTCGCAGGCTATGCAGACGGTCTTTTTGTCTTTAGAACAGTAAAATTGGAGTGGTTCGTACCCTTTCTCCGTTTGTTTTTCCTCGGTGTAATACAGGGTCAGGTCTTTAAGGCGCACATCTCTATTGTCTGTGAAGACGAGTTTTTCGATCAGGCCAGCCTGAATGTTATTTCTAAGCAGCTTCGGTGACAGGTAGGCGGCATGTTTTTCTTTCATGCATCTCTCCTTCAGCGCACGTGCGCTCGTTTTTCCGTGTTGGCTTTGATCACCGCCGCGGCGGCGGTCTTTATGCTTCGAGCCTGAAGCGGATTAGAGGGAAACTCCACGCTTGTCAGACTCTCGCAGCCACGAAAGATATCCTGCGTCTCCGGACTGAGTGCGGTAGACGCCGCTCTCATCCCGAGTGCTTCAAGACTCCGACATCCGGAGAACATCCTCTTCATGTCGGTGACGCTGCCTGTGTCGAACCCTGTCAGGTAGATCTCCTTGAGCTTTTTGCAGTCTTTGAACATCTCGGCCATCTTTTCCACTTTTTCCGTATTCCACCACCTACAGAAGGAGACGGAATCCAGCTTTCCGCAGCCCGCAAACATGCCGGACATGTCGGTGGCTTTTGAGGTGTCCCAACGGCTAAGGTCAAGCTCTTTTAGCTGAAGGCATCGGTTGCAAAGATAGGACATGTCGTCGACGTTAGACGTGTTCCACCGGTCGATCCGGAGTTCTTCAAGACTTTCACAACCGCAAAATATCCCCGCGATATTGTTCATATGCTCCGTGTTCCACTTCTCGACTTTAAGATCTGTCAGGGATTTGCAGTTGTAAAACATGAAGGAAGCGTTTGTAACAAAAGAGGTGTCCCACGAGCTAAGATCAAGACTCTTAAGAGACTCACACCCGTCAAATGCGCCCCACATGCGATGCACCATAGAGGTGTCGATCTTTTCTGTTCCCTCTATAGCCTCCAGCTTTGAAAATCCGTAAAACATGCGCGAGGCATCCGCGGACAGAGTGAATTCCCCACTCTTCGAAGTAAAGTAGGCTGTTTTGTTTCTTTCGTCATAAAAGTAATTGAGGTTTTCATATCCCTCATCTTTCCACCAGTCACACATGTCTGCCTTTGTAAGGTCTTTTACACGTGCGTCCTTATTATCTGTAAAGACGATCTTCGTAAGGCTTCTGTGCAGGGAAAAATAGTCCTGGATAACGTCTCTGTCGAGCAGGGCGGAGCTTGTCTTTTTCATGTGCTTTGCCTCCTTGATCGACTTCTCAGGCGGGAAGTCTCGTACTCATCGTTTAAATTTGCGCTCTTTTCGGACAGGTACGGCCGGCGACAGATTCACTGCAAACGGGTCGATCGACCGAAGCGCCAGGTCTCCGACCAGACTCCTGTTTTCGGTAAAGCGTTCGGTCTCCGGATCGAAGCAGTACACACTGCTGTGGATCGGGCAAAGAGCTTTATCTTCATTTGATTCGATGTGCTTCTGGATCTGATGGAGCAGCGCCGAAGTTTGCCGGATACTGCTCTCCTTTTGGAAAAGGTCGCTGCCATCGGGCGCGTCCCCCGGAAGAAGGAGCGGCTCGGAAGCATAGTAAGCGGTAAAGACATCTTCCCCTTCCGGTAAAAGCACACACTTCCTTTCGTCAAGAGCCTTCAGGCGGGCGATAAAGGTGGGCAAAAATAAAGCGCAGCGGCTGTTTAAAAGTCCGCTTACGCGTATCTTCAGTCTCTCTAACCCTTCTTTTAACTTCTCCTTGCCGCTTTTGTTGGCGTCTACCTCAAGAAGCCGCTGAGTGTTCATGACGCAGTTTTGTAAAAGTGCATCCGGGCTGATGCCAAGTTGTATAAGGCACGCTCTGGAAAGCGGCGCGCTTAGCTCTCCTTCGTTATAGACACGGCAGATTGCCGCAACCGTGCCGACGGTTCCGAGTACCAGGGCGGATGACAGCACGGCGCTGGTCACCAGACAGGCATCCAGTACAAGCTGATTCCTCACTTCACTGTAAAGCTTTTCCCGGTCTTCAGGACTCTGGCTGTCATAGAGCCACTTCGGCACTTCATCCGGGTGGGAGTCATAGTAATGTACCTTTCCTCTGGCACTTTCAAGTTCTTTGACCGCGGTATCTTCACTTTCAAGATACCGCGCATAGCTTTCATCCAACAGATCCACATACAGAGTGCTGCCGTCCTCCCGTCGGACACACAGAGCACTTCGAAGATGGTGCGTGCTGTCAAACATGTTTTCCACCACGATGCGGCTGTGTTCGTCCTCACCGTCAAGAAGATTTCGGGAAAGGTAGGAGGCAAACACATCCGGGCAGAGCGGCAAGTAAAGTCTTTTTCCGCTCGAAAGAAGAAGGCTTGGTCTTGTGGAGAACCGGTCCGGAAGATCTTTTTTGTTGCGGCTGATACTGAGGATCGTTACCTTTTCCTCGTTTGGCCCGACAAGCACCATCGGATTGTCTTCGCTTCGCCCATACCCGTTCGGCAGGCGGTATTCGATCCGCCGGTAGAAGTCCTCGACGGACTGATCGCCTGTATAGACAACGATGCTTTCGTTTCGCCTGCTCTCGCATAGGCATATGACAGAGGTATCTGGATTCATCTTTACTCTCTTTTCTCTATGAAAAAGCCCCGGGAGTTCCCGAGGCTTTTGTTTGTTCGTTTAGGTTTGTCACTTGTATTTTATTGATTCCGGCGGCACAATCTTGACAAAAGGGAACTCGCGTGCGAGATCATAGTAGTGCTGTTCTTTGTCGATTTCATCTTCTGGTTCATCGGCAAACATGTTGTCTATTTCTTCCTGACTTTTGCCATCTTCTACAGCACGGGATCGCAACTCTTGCCGGAGCCTATCTCTTTCTTCATGTTTTCGCATGATGTACTCCCGCATGCTTTCATCCGGATACTGCCCGTCATTTTTGGACACTGTGAAGATCGGCTCACGCCCGATCACCAGTTCTCCGCCGTCCGGTGTGTCGACCTTGATGTTGTAAAATCCGGGCTTGTCATCGTATTCCAGCGGCACAAAAGTGTTTTTGAATGGAGCCTCGATGTAAAGGGCACCTCCGTTGGGGAACATATCGTTGAGCTTTTCCTGAATCTGTGGATAAAATACGCCTCTCAGAGTATCGTACTTTTCGCCATTGGGCGTTTTAAGCTCGATGGGGATCTCCTGTCCCAGATGATCCTGCTTCGGCACATGGAACGAATCATCAAATTCCGGCGTATAGCGCATCTCTACCGGGTAGAGCTTCTGCGTGTTTTCAGCCGCCAGCTCAAAAAGTTCGTTCGTGCTAAGACCCATCGCTTTACGAAGCTCGTTCGTGGCGTTGATCGCCCATTCACCATTTGTGATACAGCGGATCCTGACGATGCCTACGATATCGCCGTACTCCTTGATGACCAGTCCCTGTTTTTTGATCCTTTCAACCTCGCTGTCGATATGTTTGGGTGAAAGAATGTCGATGACAAGTCGGTCCTTTATCGCTTCAACAAGCTCTTCTTTTGTTTTACCTTTGCTCGTAAAGTCTTTGATCGCGGAGTATAATCCGTCCCGATAGTTCTTGTTGCATGTCCTCAGAGCAGCCTCAAAGTCAGCTTCCTTAAGATATGCTTCGTAAAGGTACGGCCCGTCAAGCATGCACTTACATCCGAGCTTATCCTGAGGGTCTTTGATCTGAAGCATACATCGGTCACCCATCCAGTGCTCCATATAGACATCGCTGAATTTGATATCTATAGAGGAGTTCCCCCGCTTAAATGCATCTACGATCTCTCGCTGAAAGTCCTCTTCTGTATAATACAGACGGATATGCTGTTTGTTGAGCAGCTGTATATACGGGTTTCTCTTATAAAAGGGGAGAAACTTTCCGTTTTCCGGACTTTCCGAGATGATATGGTGGGCGTAGTTAAAGGAAACGTATAGTTCTCCGTCCAGTTTTGTAAGGTCTACGCCCACGGGAAGCCAAAAAGAGCGCTTTTTGACGCTTAGCGGGTCTACATTCTCCGGTATTTCACTCTGATCCATTGCAAAGTGAGTCTGCCTGTCGCGACCAATATACAGGTAGAGCGTGGTCGGAACAGGTTTGCCTACTTTTACGCCGTCAATGATTTCCTCCTCAAACATACTGACTCCTTTGCTCTGTGCTTGTGTGTAGTAACCTTGTTACATCCCCTTATGAATTTCACGGCGCGGCGTGACTTCCGGATCTCGTTCGGGGAAAGCTTGCGCTTCTCCCCGGTATTCGGATCGTTCATCGCGTCATCGGTCGCGATGATCTTTGTGCCTTGCGGTGCGGTTTATCCTCCGCGGGTATATCCTGTACCTCTTTCTCTTCTTCCGGTGCTTCGAAAACAGCCTCCGGCTCTGCCTTTACAGGAGAAGCCTTCTCTGTGTCTTTTTCTTCGCTCTTTTCGCTGAGCATATCTCTTTCCGGGGCCGTTTCTTCATCACGGAGCGGATGCGCTTTGACAACTTCCTTATCGACCAGATTGGCAAGCCCCGGGGTGTTTAGGCGTTCCATCGTCTCCTGAACCAGTCCCTTGAACATCAGCCCAAATGCCAGCGGTTCCATGAAGAGGGCGGCGAGAGCGTGACCTGATGGAATGATGCCGGAAAGTTCGGTATCGAGCAGAGTAGACAGATCATTCAGGATCGCGGGATCGCCGCCCTGAGCTGTAATTTCTTCTGCAAGGAGTTCTTTGAACGCTCTTTCAATGTCTTGATAATCGAATTTCAGCCCTCTCTCTCTAAACGGAAGCCTGGATAAGATCCTGTTTCGGAAATCTATGCCCTGATTTTCTACGCTTACATCGGCACCGATACCTCTTATCTGACCATAGGCATCCTGCTGAAATCTGTTTCTATCCATAGACTGAAGCTGCATGTCAAGCAAGTCATCTGCCAGTGAAAGAGACATGAACATATGGTTTCTTATCTGCAGAAGTTGTCGGTAATTATTTTCCGGAGTGTTGATCATGTAAGTCTCCTTATTATACCACGGACCTCTCCAAAAAGAAGCCCGTGGCATGCTTTTATATGATTTTTGTTTAGCTCAAGTACCTGTCTGTAACACTCAGGTGTCCATAAAAGTCTTGTTTTCGTCTTCCAGTACGCTGGTGATCAGGATCTCCAGCTTTTCCGGCGGGATCGACGGGTCGCACATCGAAAGCACGCAGTTTGGCGGAAGGTTCAGGTTGACGCCGCGAAGGATCAGCTTGAACTGCTCAGAGCTATATTCCTCGCTTGGCAGTACGCTGTCAAGGATATGGCGGCACATCTTAACTCTCTCGGCTTCACGTTTTTTCGCGTTAGCACGGTGGCGATTGAAGAAAACGCTGCCACTCTTTTCCTCACGGGTTTTGACAGGTCTTTCCGGCCTTTCTCCGCTCGGCTTCGGTTCATCTTCTTCAAGAAGCCGCAAGAGGTCCTTTTTGATATGGGCGTTTTCGGGCAGATCGTGTTCCTGGTCGCTCACCTTTTCAGCCTGTGAGATTTCTCCATAGGTATCTAAGGCACTCAGGATCTTCTGCTCACGTTCCTTTTGATTCTGCCGGATCGTTTCCAGCGTTTCGCCGGTCTTTAAGGCGGTCGAAAGGATCCTTTCGATCTTTTCGTTCTGGCGGGACATGATGCTTTCCAGTGCTTTTTGCGTTTCTTCGTTGTCGATGCCTTCCAGATGTCCGATCCGGACGGTCAGTTCGTTGTTCTTGTCCCGAAGAATGTCTGCGGCACTGTGAAGGTCGGCGTTTTCCTTCTTGAGTTTGTCTCTTTCCTCTGCCAGGATCGCCTTTTCCTTTTTGAGGGCCTCTGCCGCATCAAGAGCGGCCTTTTCTTTTTCACTCAAAGTTACCTTTTCGTTTTCAAGAGCTGCCACTTGTTTGGCAAGAGCGTCCTTTTCTTCTTTGACCTTCGAAAGCTCGCTCTGAGCCTTCTCTTTGTCACTGTCAGTGTCACCGCTCGTTTCTTTACCGGTGTCCTTCATCTTTTCAAGCTCTTCTTTGGACGCCTGTGCTTCGTTTTGGGCGGTGGCCAGGCTGTTTCGAAGCGATTTGACCGTTTCGTTTCTCTCGTTGAGAGTCTCTTCTTTTTCCTTAACCGCCCTTTCAAGTTCTTTGATCTTATTTTTAAGGTTTTCGGTATCAGGCGTATCGTTGCTCTTTTCGCTGTTCTGAGAAGCAGCTTTAAGCTCTTCTGCCTGATGTGTGAGCTCTTCGTTTTGTGCTTTCAGGTGAGCGTTTTCTTCTTCAAGGCTCTGCACTCGGGCTTTCATCTCTTCTGAAACGTCAGATGTCGGGGCTTCTTTAAGCTCCTTCAGTTCTTTATCAAGATGTTCGACCTCCTTCTTCAGGTCATCATTTTCTACCTTGAGACGATTGGTCGCTTCAAGGTTCGCTCCGCCGCTTGCAAGGTACTTCTTGACCTCTTCCTGCGAGGTTTTAAGGTCAGATCTGGCCTCCTGCAACTGGTCACGATAATCGTTTGCCGTCTGTGTCAGTATTTCGATCTGTCCCGCATAGGCTTTTTCGGCCATTGCTCTTGCTTCATAGAAGTCCTGATAACGTTGACGGTCAAATTCTATTGCCTTTCTCAGGTCTAAGATTTCCTCTGCCAGGTCAAGAGACTTCTGGATGATCGGGTCCTCATGGGTCTGATAGTATCCCGACAGTGCCGAGCGGATGTCATCCGGAGAAAGCGGGAACGGGTCGTCTCCCTCAAAAAGTGTGAGCATGAATTCATTCCCGGATGCAAGGAACATACCGAGGAAGATATATGCGTCGGAGGGTTCGATGACCTTGGCACCACCGCGGAAGAAAAGCTCTTTGATGAGGTCACCGCTCATGCCGCAGCGAATCATCGTATTGAAGATCATGTAGTTACTTATCGAATTTTGGGAAGTCGTGTAGGCTTTAAAAGCCAGGTGATCCTTCGAGGTATTGACCGGCAGATCAAAAAGACCGCTTGGCATTACTAACTCCGGATAAACACGAACCAATGAAAGAAGCTTGGTTTTATCTGCCTTACCAACGTCAGTTCGGACATTAAGTGCTTCGTAACTGAGACTGCCCTTTTCTACCATTTCCATGTCAGCGTACTTCAGCATCTCTTCGGGAATCTTTCTGGCAACAGGTGCTTTTTCCGCTTCTTGGATCTCGATTCCCAGAGATTCGGATTCTGGGGCTTTTACTTCCGGAACTTCTTTCGCGTTTGGAAGTTCTGTTTCCTGTGGCTCTTCCTCTTTATCTGGATTGTCCTCCGGGTTTTCAGCCTCTTTATCGGCCGTCTCTCTGTTTGGTTTATCGGCTTTTTCTTTTGTTTCTTCCGGCTCGTCCGATTTTGCCGATGCGGCGACTGTTTTAAGGGCAGAAGTCTCTTCATCTGGAGACGATTTTTTTACAGGTGTCTCTTCAGGCACTTTCTCTGTACCCGTTTCGCTCTTTGTATCCGGCTCTTTTGGGCTGCCGTCGGACGCCGAATTGTCTGACTTTGGCGTCTCTTCCTGCTTTTCTGTTTTTTCGCCGCTGCTTGCGTCTGGTTTTTCCTGAGCCGGATCTCCTTCCGACTTCGTATTTTCGGGTGTTTCGGCCTGTGCGTCCAAGCCTTCCTTTTCCTTTTCTGCTTCTTTTACTTCTGCTTCCTGAGCCTTTGGTGTGGTATCAAGGCTGCTGTCCATGTGCAGGTCCTCCTTTAGTAGATTTTTACTTCTGATCTTACGTATATCTGACCTTTACGATCTTTTTGCTTTTTTTATGGCTTTTGTAGTTTTTTATTGGTTTTTATCAGTTTTTACGTTTTTTAATATCTTTCGCTGAAAAGGGCTCCTTTACAGGAGCCCCGTGACAGAAAGGAGGCAAGAGAAAGAGCATCTGTCTTTCTCCTACCCTAACTCTATCACAGGTTTTAGTTTACTTTGTTCGCTCTTGCCTTTTGAAAAACGCGCTTTTTTCAGATCCCGCTTAAAAATACGGTGAATGGGAGCGTTTTGCCGTCCTTTTCTGTCCAGAAAACACCGATACCGATCTTTTTAACGGCGGACGATAAGAGGTTGGCGTTATGTGACGGGGACAGTGCCCAGGCGTTTACGACCTTTTCACCGGTGCTGAAGCCATCCGCCAGATTCTCTCCGTGAAGATTTACGTAGATACTGGCAAACGACAGACCGTTCGGGCGGCGATGCTCGAAGACCTTGCTGACCTCGATTGCGCGGATACGGGCGGCCTTCATGAGTTTACTGTCTTTTTTCAGGCTGCTTAATCCGTTTTTCTTCCGATAGGTGTTGACGGCCTTGATCGTGGCACTTTCCCGCTCACTGTCGAATTCGCCTTTTACTTTCTTATATTTGAATTTCTTCCACTCGATGAAATAATAGCCGTTCTTTTCGATGATAGACCCGGTGAATTTCTTGTCACTTTCCTTGATGCTTAAGGTGGAAGCGGCCGTTTTGCCGTTATGCTTGACCGTGACGCGGACAAATCCCGCGTAGAGCAGCTTAAGCTGGATGTGGGCGCTGCCCTCTTTGATCTTGACAAGGTTTTTATTGGATACCTTAACGGTATCTCCCTTGTTTGCCACGGTGATCGTTTCACCGACGCAGCCCGTAAGAACTCCGTTGGCAGCGCGAGCTGTTTTCGGGCAGGCAAAGATAAGGATGGCGGCAAACAGCAGTGTCAGATACATGCGGCAGAAACAGGCGGTGCGGTCGTTTTCTTCCATAAGTTAGCTCCTTGTGCTTGAACAGTTGATAAGTTACTTCGAACGGGACTGTCAGTAGACGATACAGCGTGTCCCGACCGGGATGTTGTTGTAGATCCATTTGGCGTCTTGCGTTGATAGCCGAAGGCAGCCGTGAGAAGCGACCTGTTTTCCGAGATGCGTGCTTTCATTGGTATATCCGATCGGCCAGGAATGAAACGCATTGCCCGAGAACCAGGTGACATAGTACATGGCACTGTAAAACCACGCCTTTCGCTTGATCGTATAGTTGGTGGAGATCCCTGTCGGATGCGCGACATCTCCGGATGAGAAGCGAAAGACCTTGACGACCTTCCAGGAACCCTTTTTACCCTTAAAAACCGTGACTCTCTGCTTATCAAGGCTCGCCCACAACAGGTACTTCGTCTGGCTGCTGTACTTCTTAACAAAAGCCGCCTTGGTCTTTTTGGAATAGTCAGGTGCGGTCACCAGTGCTTTCCGGTAAGTCAGATACTTGTTTGCCACCTTAGCCTTGCCCTTATTGCCGGGTAAAAGCACGGTACTGGAACTTCCTTGTGAGATCCGCCGGAAGGTCACGGTAACAGATGTTCCCTTCTTCAGTTTGACCTTCTTGCCGGTACCTAGGCTCCTGACCTGCACCGTTGTATTTACGGTCGCTTTCCAGTACAGTGAGTGGACATTTTCAGCCTGTGCGGTCTGCACCTTTGAAAACAGGCACAGGAAAAGCAGTGCTGTCACGAGAACGAAGGTCTTTTTCAAAGGTCTGCGGATAGCTTTCACGCTTCTCCTTTCTGCCCGTTAACGGGACTTCTCTTCCTTTTTGGTCTTCGGCTTGGGTACTGCCCTGACGTTTCCGTTTATACTCGGATACATGTTGATGTCATCTCCGAAAATGCTGTGTGCGGCGTAGAGCAGGAACGGGTTCTGCATCATGATGTTTGCCGGCGGCAGGTTTTTCTCTCCCCCGATATAGTTCGTTGAAATACCGTAAGGGGTCAGTTTTTCCCCTTTGGCTTGCTTTTTCAGATACTCAGGAAGAGATATGCTCCGACGGCGGCCTGACTCGGCTTCGATGTATTCAACGTCGAACGATTCCAGATGTTCTTTCCTTGACGGGATGTTTCGGAAAGCCTCTATCTTCAGGTCCGTCAGGTTTACGTCCATGTCCTCGCGCATCTCTTCCGTGATCGGGATGTGAAGTGCGTCTCCGACCGTTTCCTTGCGGATAGCGTCGGGAAGCTGATCCAGCGGGATACAGAACTCATAAGCAATTCTTCCGCTTCCCTGGTCTCCCTTGCCCGGAGGCGGTGTGCAGGCATAATCGATATCTCCTTCCGGATACTCGATCGGACGGACGAACTGAGAAGCAAAGTCCCAGTTTTTCAGGACTGTCTCAAAGCCGTCCAGAGAACTTTTGAAATCTTCTGAGTGCGGCATCACGCTGTAATAGGCATCAGTTGCCTTCTTCCATACACCCGGAAAGTTTTCCTGCGCCAAAGCCGCCCCGACATTGACTACGTTACCAAGTCCGGCTTTAGCCGCATGAAGCACCGTGTCTCTTAGATGAACGCCCGCACGTCTGGCTACGGCAAAAACAGCATCCACCTTGTCGTCGTAGTCGCCGTTGACAAAGCCTGCCAGTTTATACAGGGCACTTTGACTTGCGTAAGCAAGACGCGGGAAGACCTTGTTTTCCTGCATGAGCTGTGTTACTTCGGCAGCGGCATGGATACCGGAGAGGATCTTGTCTTCTGCTAATAACCGCTGCGCGTTTTTGCTGTCTTCACAGGCTCTTTTAAGCTGACTGACGTACTTTTCGGAAAAGTCATGTAGCTTCTCGAATCTCTTTTCACTGTCTGTAAGGGCATCAAGTCCTTCTTTTAACGCATCTGTATAAAGTTTTGCGGATGCCTGATGGATTTCGTGATGGATACCGTTACGGTCTTTCAGCTCGTCAATGGCTACTTTCATCTTTGCGACAGCCGGACTGTCTGCACCCTCCAGGAGCTCCATCAAGTCACACGCGAAACTCATAGCACCAATGGAAGCATGACCACTGACGGAACCGGCCAAAGATGTAAAATAGGACGGTGAGAACATCGCTTCTTCTTTCATCTGTTGAGCGATACGCTCGAAGTCTCCAAGCGTACCCCTTGCCACTGTCTTTCCGGTCTGTTTTTCGACTTCGCGGTATAAAGTTTCCCGCAGTGCCGGCGAAAGTCCGAATATCGGACTGTTGATCATGTCCGGTCTTGCGGCAGATGCGATAAGTTCTTCCGGTATCCTCTCGGCTGTTTTTACGTCAGGATCGTCACACACCTGCGTGGCAAGTGCGGAGATGATACGCATGACTTCTTTTCGCTCGATCTCCTGTTTATCCGGAAAGACGGCCTTTTCGATCATCTGTGAGCGGAAGGTTTTGGATAGCCGCCTGGACAGGATTTCAAGACGTTTGTCCTCAATGGGGGAAAGCTGCCTTTTCTTGGTAAAAAGATTGATACGCGACGATCTCCAGTTGGAAGACTGATTTCGGTATCGTTCGGCTACTTCTGCGATAGTGTAGGTCTTGTTTGGTGGAAGGTTCAGGTTGTGATACATGGATTCCTGAAGAAACTTCATATCTTCTGCGTTCATAAAAATGTCTCCTTGTTCGTTGTGTATATTGTAAAATATTTGGCTTTAAACATTCAAAGGTTGGCTCGTCAACTGTATCTTTGCATCCGTCTATTTGTTGTTTATAATTCGGAGGCACCTCCAAAAGGGTGTTGTGCAAAATAGACAAAAATAAATACTTTTGAGGTCAGGGAAAGCGAAATGGATCCCGTCAGGAAAGATTAACGCCAGTTTCATCAAAGGCACAGGATGGGTGTTCCGGAGACTTTCAATGTGGTATAGTAAAGATGCGGTCACGACCCCCATGATGATCGCACCGCCGCTTCTCATTTCGCTCCGAGGGGCGGCGGACCATGAAAAAGGCTGACGCAATAGCGTCAGCCTTTGGTTATTCGATATGAATGTCTGTTTCCTGCTTTGACGGGCGAATAATTTAGGAGAAAGGGCTCTTGCCGTTACTTCTCTCCCTTCTTTATTGCCCTATTTTAAAGAATAGCACAGTTTTCAGTTTACTTTGTTCGAAGTTGGAGACGGATTTTGGGATTTTTACCCAGAAAAAGCCGCAAAAATTTTCTTTCGCCGGTCCCAGCAAAGCGTGCTATAATGACCTTGCGGTTACTCCTCCTCTGGGAGATCGCACAATGTCTTCCGTGTCTGCCGCTCCCATATGGTGGACCGGTGACGAACCTTTATTAAGGCGGCGGCTTTGGCCGCCGTTTTGTCGTCCGTTTATTAGTCGGGTTGCAATTCAGTGAGACGCTTCTGGGCGTATTCCACGTACTGAGCTGTTTTACGAACCATCATTTTTTTGACGTATGACTCCATATATTTGTAATCTGGCTCGTTATATGCCGTGACAGGAAGTACAATTTTTTGTGTTGCAATCCTTGTAGCTGAACACATCCTGTTGTAGGAATATTTCCCGACAACACTGTTATCTAAACTTTTTACAAAAAACTCGCCGATATATTTGTTTATCTGGATTTTGGGGATACATATATTTACCCGACCGTGCGAAACTGCAAAAAACTCACTCTCTTGATAAAACGCTTTCCCAAACATGTCAACGGTTATAGCGCTGCCTTTAAAAATTTCACTACGTCCGTCGCCAGTCTTAACAAAGCCACAGATACCATTATTTTGCGTTCCAGCTGAAACCAACGGGTAGTTCCCAGATTCAAGTTGATCCCTTTGATTATCTCCTTTGGAAAGTACTATATTGAATAAATCGGAAACCATAAATTCGCTCCAGTTAATAGTGTTGCTGATCTCATGAGCTGTCCCTGAACTGCTTTCATTCGCTGTCCCGTGACTGCTCTGTTCCTTGTCCCTCGCGCGGCGGGAGATGT
>Ga0065709_1005962_pt1 | contig 30457 bp, 26 predicted proteins | sample Hoacrofraction14_2_FD_59096 | JGI IMG/M metagenome (GOLD analysis project Ga0065709, IMG submission 59096) | Hoatzin crop microbial communities from Cojedes, Venezuela, sample from fiber fraction 14 v1 | ecosystem: Host-associated > Birds > Digestive system > Esophagus > Crop | place: Venezuela...
TGCACCGGGATGCATGCAGCTGCTAAAGCTGCCGATGTTCAGTTGATAATGTCCTCGTTCCCTCGGGAACAATTGCATTATATGACGGGCCTGCGCAAAAGTCATTGAAGCCGCGGTTTAAAAATCCCCCTCCGCCAAAGCGGGCTCGGAAAGCCCCTCGTCCTTTTTCATTTCCCGAGGCGGCGCGTCCTTTTTCCGGAGCGCGAGCATTATGTAGAACGGGTAGAGGGCGAAGATCGGGTAAATGTAGCGGAAGTTGCTGACCGGTCCGAGCATGTACGTCCCCCACAAGAGAACCGACGGCAGCACCGTGAACATATCCGCGTACATCCGCCGCACGAAAAGCACCGCGGTTACGGCGAGCAGCAGCCAGATCGGGATCGAGATCGACGTCAGCGCGTTCACGACCGGAAGCGGCTCTAACGCCGCGTACCTCGCGACCGCCCTGTAAGCCTTCAAGAGCATCGGAAGCTTCGACTGCGTCTTAACCGTGTAGTATGCGTTCTTGCGCGGGTTCGTCGTTATGTAGGGGCGCTGCGCGTAGTCGTCGATGGTCTTGGAGTCGGGGTACCAGTACGGCAGGTTCAGCGCGAGGAACGCCCGCAGGTACTCCTTCGGGCACTTCACGCCGAGCTTCGCCCACAGCTTCAGGACGTCCTTGATGTTGGAGTTCACGGCCTCCTTGTCCATCGCTTTTTTGAGCCTGTCGTAGAACCTCGGGTTGTAGTATTTATCCTTCACCACCTTCTCAAGGTCGATGTACTTCCCGATTTCCTCCACAGTCTCCGCGTCGAGCTCGTCGCCCTTTTCGCGGTACACCATCGCGATCTGCTGCATCGGCACCGCGAGCATCTCGTGGTAGCCGTTGTCCTTTATGCCGAGGGCGCCGTACACCGGCCCGTTTATTATTTTGAAAATGACAATCGCGGCGCCGAACACTGCCGCGGCCACGAGCTTCGTTTTTTTGTCTCCGAAGAAAATGAGCATCAGCACAAGCAGCGCGATGACGACGTAGAACGCGTTGTTCCTAAAGAGCATCGTAAAGAGCAGCGCCAGCGAAAAAAGCACGCAGCGCGAGGGATGCTCCCTAAAGCTTTCAGGCTCGGTCACGAAGGCGTGCAGCGCGACCGTCAGCAGCGCGTACACGATCAGGAAATAAGAATCCTTGGTCATCTCAAGCGAGAAGATCGCGATGATCGGATTCAGCATGTAATAGATTACGAGTATGACGAGGGCCTGCCTGCTGCTGCATATTTTCCGAAGCACGTAGTGCATGAGGAAGGCGAGCGACGCCGACATCAGGACCATCTGGATTACGCCGTAAATGACGATGATTTCGATGCCCGTCTTCTGTCCGAGCCAGACGCACGCCTGCAGGATCATCGTGTGGAGCGGCGGATGGTGGGTCGTATAGGAGCTGAAGCCGCTGAAGGCCATCCGGAGCTGCGCCTTCGAATCGTAGGCGAGCATCCCCGGGTAAAAGGCGAGGAAGCACGGGACGTAGGCGAGCAGCGTCGTCCCCCAGAGGATCAGGTACTTTTTTACGCTCCCGCCCTTCTTTTCTTCGAGCGGAAGCCCCGCGTATCCCGCCGCCGTCGAAAGCAGCTTCGCGAAAAACGCGGTGAGGAAGACCGCGAAGCCGACGAGGGAAATGACCGTCCTTATTATTTTCTCGGGCGAGGCGAGCAGCCACCTGAAGCCGTTCGTCAGGTAAATGGACTGCCCGACCACGAGCGCGGCGGAGCAGACGCAGCCGCACGCGCACGCTGCCGCGCCGACGCGCCTGTCGCCCTTAGGCCGCTCGCCGAAAATGCGCCACGCCACGTAAAGCCCCGCGATGTTGAAGAGCGTCCTCGTCGGCATCGACATCTCGCCCTCGCCGAGATGGTAGCTCAGCGCGAATACGAAGCACCAGGAGAAGAACATCCTCCACAACTTTTCATTTTTCAAGAAATCCCTTGCCTTCGCGGCCATGCTCGCTGCTCCTAAAAAATCATCAGAGAACCAAAAACGTCCCTTAATGATAATCAGAGAACCCCTCAGGATGCAAGCCCGAGAAAACGGTCGAGGATCCGCCGCTCATGGCGGCCAAGCAGCGCGCCCTGCCGCCGTCCGCTTATGCAGGTGTCGTACAGCGCAACGGCGTACAGGATTGCTGCGGCGCACAGGGCGGGAAGCTCCGCCCCAAATGAAATCACCAGGCTCTCCGCCAAAGAGAATCCAAGCATTGCAAGCACCGCGATTCCGATGCCGCGCAGCGCCGCCTTCAAATTGCCCTTTCCCTTATAGTACCCAGTTATGGAAAGCCTTCCGCAAAGCTCCGCGAATATGCCTGCGGCCGCGAGCGCGCCCGCGGCATAAAGCGCAGCGTACCTAACCCCCGCCGGATACATCCCCGTGAGCACTGCCGCAGCGTATACGACCGCCGATGCCAGCGTCACGATAAAAACATACGCGCCGTTCTTGCTCCTTGTTATGTCGCTCCTCTTTGCCGGCGACAAGAACACTGTAACCAGCTCCTCATCTTCTCCGAAATAATTAAGCCCCCATACAATGGCGAATTCCACGGCGAAGTACGGCGGCATAATGAGTTTTAGATCCAAAAAATCACCGCAGATAAAGAATATCGCAAGATACACGAACGGCATAAGCCATAGCGAAGCCCTGTCTTTTAAAATACGTTTCACTTCCGTCCTGAACATAAGCCTCGAAAGCGACGGAATTCCCATTTTTCTTGCTGCGGTGGCACGAGAGTTCCTCCTTCCCGCCGATTTTCTGTGCAGCACGACTGGCACGGCCGCGGCCGCAAATATCAGATCCGCCGCCATCACGCCATTCAAAGCCCTATTGAGCTTGCGGCACACTTCTTGGCTCGCCGAAACGCAGTCGAACAAAAACGGCATTACGCAGATCAGGGCCGCGATTATGAAAAACAGCACAAGATTTATGACGGGGATTCCATATCCGCTGTATCTGTACGAGAACCAAGCGGCTGCCTCAGAAACCACAACTAACGCGGCAATGCTGGCCGCCGCCGCCAAAAACCATTTTTCCTTGTACACGAAAATTGAATAAAGGACCATGCACAGCGGCAAAAAATATTCTGCGGCATTGACGATCCGCACCGTCAGCCTTAACTTGAGCACGTCACTTTTTTTGATAAAAAAATAGTCGGTTAAATTATACCCGACACCCAATTCGCCGCTCTTTTCCACCAATGCCAGCAAGGCCTTCGCGCTGACGCCGATAACCAAAAAAGAAGGTTTCTTCATAATTCCCGCAGCAACTTGTTCCCTGCAGAAAAAGGCTATCGCGCTCCACAAAGCCAGTTCTACCGCCAGCACGATGACAAGAGCGAACACGCTTTCATCTGCCTTATACTGACCATACGAGTAAAAGGCCGCGTACTTCGCAAGGCATCCGAACTTATTCCGCGTTTTATTATTCATTTCCCACCACGTCCACGAATATTTTTTCAAGTGCGCCCATGCCTTTTTCAGAATCCGCCCCAAAATCGATGATTCCCTCGCGGGCAACAGTCCCATCGTTTATGATGGCATACTTATTGCAGAGGTTCTGAACCACATCTAGTATATGGGAGGTCACGATCACGCTGTTTCCGAGTCCCGCATAATCCTTAATCCTCTCTTTCATTTCGACTGCGACAATCGGATCGACTGCCTCGAAGGGTTCATCCAAAAACAGGATTTTGGGCTTGTGGATCGTCGCCGCGCAGAACTCTATCTTTTTGACCGTGCCTGCCGAGCAATTTTTAATCGTGCGCTGCAGCTCGCTCTCAAATTCATATGTCTTGCTGGCTTCATAGATTTCAGACCTGTTGACTCCATACAGGCCACACACGAACTCCAGATACTGTTCGCATCTCATTTTTCTAAACGTCCCGACGATTGGGCGCATGGCGCCGATCTTCATCCTCATGCTTTCGGGATACCCTCCCTCGAGATCCACGCCGTCAATGGAGAACCTCCCGCCGCCTGGCCGCAGCACCCCCGTGAGCACGTTCAGCAGCGTCGTCTTACCGACCGCATTCCGCCCAAGGACCGCATAAATGTCCCCATCCTCCACCTTCATCGACACATCCCGCAAAATGCAACGGTCGCCATATGAAAAAGAAAGATTTTCAACGCTTAGCATAGCCCCCTCCTTAAAGTATAGCAATGACGCCTTTGACCTGAATTACGGTATATGCCGCAGCATACACAGCGAGACATGCCACCACTGGCTTATTCTTCAATCTCCAAAACGCAACAATGCACATAATTATATAAAGCAAAGAAACTGATCCGAGCGCAATGGTCTGATATATCTCATTCATGCTCCGTATAAAAACCAACTGCACAAAAGTATAGATCACAACAAGAATGTTCGGCAACTTCATACTCTCAAGAAGGCAATCAACAACGCTCTTTAAGTTCACCGATTGCCTGAATAATTCGCTCACTGCCAGAATAATTCCCGCCTCTACAATAGTCCTTATAGCAAGAAGCAAAAATGCGCCACCCAAAAATCCAGCCAGCATGCTCAAGTGCACCTTGACTCCTTCGCCACTAATGACGTAAAGAACATCGATATACATAAAAATGCCCTGCAGTAGCACAAAAAGTACAAACGCCTGCGTTTTCCTTAAAAACCCTAACATCTCAGACTCATCCCGCTCCGAAGAACAAATTGAACAAATTACCTGTTAAATGACATTCCACAAAGGCTGCAATGAGCAGAAACACCGCCACCGCCAAATACCACTTTGCATATCTTGTCAGTATTCCCCGAACATCCACACTCTCGCCATTGTAATAGCTTAAAACCTGCTTCACCCCCACGATGCCGAGTGATGCAGAAATCAAAAGAGCTGGATATTCGAATATGAAATGCGGCATTACTAACGCGACATAGCTGGATATCGAATTCCCGCAGTCAATCCATATAGAAAACGCCACGCCCATTTGAAATCCCTGATATATCAGCAATGGGACAGACACTACTCCTAACCCGATTGAAGCGATGAGGCAAAAGCTGAGATTATTAAGCAAAATCGCTCCTACTGTTGGGATCTCGTCCACTGAATCCATTATATTTTCTGTCTGAAAGACGCCGCGCGAAACAGCAGCACCAGCCATGTAGCTAACCATGAAAACTATATTTAACCGAAAAGCCCATTTTTTCAAAGTGTCGACATCTCTTTCCACTCGCTGCCATGGTCAAATACAAAAAGTGAACAGGGATGCGGCGGCATCCCCGTATTAATCAATTAAAGTGCGCCGGCAAGACCAGTTATAAATGCCCCTACCGGGCCAGCGAGCGCGCCGAGCTTGGCGCCTACGATTGAACAAATCTTTGCTCCCGTGGCTCCTGCGGCGACGCTCTTTACAAGCTGCTTTGCGATAAAGGTTCCAGTGTATGCTGCGACTGCCTTTATGGCGCCGCCGTCTCCTTTAGCCTTTATAAGCTTCACTACCCACTTACCTACATAATAACCTGCATTCATTATTAGGTTCTCCCTTCATCATGTTGGTTTATGATTTTATCTGCTACCATTGCCGCCGCAACGATAACGACCGTTGAATATAAAAATCGCAGCAACTGCAAACGCTACAGAATAGCTGATTATACTGACAAGCATTTTCAAATTATTTGGATCCGACCAGCTCATATTTTCTGGGGAAGCACCCTCTATGAAGCTCAACGCGCAATTAAAAATCAGGGGTTTAGCTCCTTCTGTAATCGGCATCATATCGGCCAACGTGCCCCCGACGCTCCATACTAAAAGAGTCAATACCACAGAGGGCACGCATTTTTCGGTTGCCACGCTAGCCAAAGCGCATAAAGAAGAAAGGGTGCCGCATATTAGCGCTGTAACAGCCATCGCATTTGCCATATTTCTCACATGATCCATTTCCCCCGATGCGCCAATTCCGAAAAGCACTAGTCCCGTTAAATAAAGGATCGCGAAAACCAATACATAGCACGCTGCAAGTAACGCTGCGGCTACAATATACTTTGCGAACATCATATTTTTCAGGCTTGTTCCTCTAGAGATGTATATGTCTCTCGCTCTAGATTCGCTTTCCACGCAAAACACCCATGCAACTATAACTACGCTTGCCACGCAGAGCAAAAAATACGCCTGCATAGAATCCGCCACGAACTGACTTGCGGAGTACTCTGGCGCGTTCCCACTCTCTAATTGGGTGTTTAATTCTTCGAGCCTTTCTTTCCTCGCCTCTTTGATTTCGGCTGTGTCAGAGGACGATTCCTCCGCTGACTCTAAATAATCGATTTCTTCTTCCATCGCCTCTTGCCAATCTTCACCGTATTGGGCATTAAATGCCCCATGTGCATTCAATAAGCAAAAGAGGGCAATCAATAACGAAATGCACAGCACTCGCTTGAACGAGATGACTTTTATAAATTGCCGTCTTACTTCTTGCGGGAGCCCATTCTGCCACCTAATATGTTTCGGAACCGACTCTAATCCCTGAATTTGTGAATATATGTCTTCCAGAAAGTTATTGTCCCCTTTAAGGCTGTTCACACAGATTTCTTTGGGCAGTTGCTTTGTTGTGTCAACATACACCCTTGCAATCTCGGGAACAGAAATATGTGGGATATTGCCATCGGCTATCCTCTTCCGCGCCGCCTCATCTGAATAGCTGATCCATCCCTTGAATGTCGAGTTTGACGCGATTTCCGACTCTATCGTAGCTACTATCTTCCCTTCGTGCATAAATATAAATTTATTGCAAAAGTTTTCCAGCTCTTTCAACGCATGGCTCGAAATTATCGCGGTCGCTCCGTTGCTGCATTTCTCTTTAATGTGTTTTTTCAAAGCAATGACACTGCCGACATCAAGCCCATTGAAAGGCTCGTCCATGACCAACACATCTGACCAAAGCAAATAAGCTCTGGCCAGCCCCAACCTTTGGCGCATCCCCAATGAATATTCAGCGACGTTCTTATGCCTGGAATCTTCAAGCCCCACTTCTTTGATTACTGCATCTATCTGCGCCTTATCCTCGGTAAAAAGTTCAAGGTTCTTTTCACCGGTTAGATGGGAATAAAAATTAATCTGATCAAAAGCCACGCATACCTTTTCAAAATAGATTTCCCTGTCCTTCAAAGTTATTGCTTTTTCGCAAACCACCCTGCCCGTATCGCTCTTCTCTAAACCCGCTATTATTTTGATCAACGTGCTTTTGCCTGCGCCGTTCTCGCCGATAATGCCGACTACGTCCCCGCGTCCAGCAGTAAACGATACGTTATCAAGGACTTTCCGTCCCCAGTAAAGCTTGCTCAAGTTTTCAATCTGAATCGATTTTTCCATCACTTTTTATCTAACTTAAGGCTCTTTGTTCCGCTCCGCTATCAGTATATATATATATATATATATTCAAGAGCTTTTTGAAATTTCGTCATTTTGCACAATTTTCTGGTGATTCCTCGCCTGCATTCATCCATGTAACCATTGACTGCAAAACAAAAACCGCCGCGGCTTCTGCCGCGGCGGCCTTGTCTTTCGTCCTGCGCGTCAATCCGTCACGGACTCCACGTGCCAGATTTCTTCTGCGTATTCTTTTATGGTGCGGTCGGCGGAGAACTTGCCCGAGCGGGCGGTGTTCAGCATGGCCATCTTCGCCCAGCGGACGGAGTCGCGGTAGGCTTCCTGGACCTCCTTCTGCGCGCGGATGTAATCGCGGAAGTCGGCGAGGATGAAGTAGCGGTCGGGCGCGCCGAAGCGGTTCGTCAGCAGCGAGTCGTAGAGCGGGCGGAAGAGCTCCGTGTCGGGGTCGAACGTCCCGTTGATGAGCTGCAGGAGCACCTGCCTGATTTCGCCGTCCGTGTTGAAAATGTAATTCGGGTCGTACCCGCCGTTCGTCTCGTAGTTAATGACCTGCTCCGAGGACAGTCCGAAAATGAAAGCGTTCTCGCGCCCCACCTCTTCGACTATCTCGACGTTCGCGCCGTCCATCGTGCCGAGCGTCGGGGCGCCGTTCATCATGAACTTCATGTTGCCAGTGCCCGAAGCCTCCTTGGAGGCCGTGGAAATCTGCTCGGACACGTCGGCCGCGGCGAAAATCATTTCCCCGTTCGAGACCTTGTAGTCCTCGATGAACACGACCTTGAGGCGGCCCTTTAGGGCGGGGTCGGAGTTGACCTTGTCGGCCACCGAATTGATGAGCTTTATGATGCGCTTGGCGTTGTCGTAGCCCGCGGAGGCCTTCGCGCCGAAAATGAACGTGCGCGGGTAGAAATCCGTCTCGGGGTGCGCGAGGAGCAGGTTCCTTAAGTACATCACGTGGAGGATGTTGAGGAACTGGCGCTTGTACTCGTGCAGCCTCTTGACCTGCACGTCGAAAATCGAATAGGGATCGACCTCGACGCCGTTGTGCTCAAGGATGTACTCGGCAAGGCGGACCTTGTTCTTGTGCTTTATCGACATGAACTCCTGGCGCGCGCGCGGGTCGTCGATGTAGACCTCAAGCTTCTTCAGCTCCGAAAGGTCCGTCGCCCAGCGTTCGCCGATCTTGTCGGTGATCCATTCGGCCAGGAGGCGGTTGCCGTGCAGGAGGAAGCGCCTCTGCGTGACGCCGTTCGTCTTGTTGGAGAACTTCTCGGGCCAGAGCTCGTAAAAGTCCTTCAGGACGTTCTTCTTGAGGATCTCGGTGTGGAGCGCGGCGACGCCGTTGACCGCGTGGCCGCCGACGATCGCGAGGTTCGCCATCCTGACCTGCCCGTCGTAAATGATGAGCATGCGGGAGAGCTTGCCCTCGTCGCCCGGATAGCGCTTCATTATGAGCTCCTGGAAGCGGCGGTTTATCTCCTCGATGATCTGGTAGTTCCTCGGGAGCAGGCGCGAGAAGAGGTCGACCGGCCACTTCTCGAGGGCCTCCGCCATGATGGTGTGGTTGGTGTAGGCGCAGCACTTCTTCGTGATCTCCCACGCCTCGTCCCAGCCCATGCCGTGCTCGTCCATCAGGAGGCGCATCAGCTCCGCGACGGCTCCCGCGGGGTGCGTGTCGTTCATCTGGAAGGCGCACTTGTCCGGCAGGTTCTCAAGGGTCCCGTAGGTCCTCAAATGCTTTTCAAGGGCCGTCTGCAGCGTCGCCGAGATGAAGAAGTACTGCTGCTTCAGCCTCAGCTCCTTGCCCGCCATGTGGTTGTCGTTCGGGTAGAGCACCTCCGTGATGGTGCGCGCGAGGTTGCTCTGCTCGACCGCCTTGGCATAGTCGCCGCGGTCGAAGGACGAAAGCTCGAAATCGACGATCGCCTCCGCGTCCCAGATGCGGAGCGTGTCGACGACGCCGTTCTTAAAGCCCACGATCGGAATGTCGTAGGGGATCGCCCTGACCGAGGAGTAATTTTCGTAAATGTAATGGTTCTCGCCCGTGGCCGGATCGTACTCGATGCGCGTGTTGCCCCCGAAGCGCACCTCCTTGGCGTACTCGGGGCGCTTGAGCTCGAAGGGATAGCCGTTCTTCAGCCAGTCGTCCGGCCGCTCCACCTGGTAGCCGTCCGAGATCTTCTGCCTGAACATGCCGTAGTGGTAGCGTATGCCGCAGCCGTAGGCGTGGTAGCCCCCCGTCGCGAGCGCGTCGAGGAAGCAGGCGGCGAGGCGGCCGAGGCCGCCGTTGCCGAGCGCGGGATCGGGCTCTTCGTCCTCGAGGGCTCCGATGTCGATCCCCATTTCCTCAAGGCACTCGCCGACGATCCCGTAGTTGCCCATGTTGAGCAGGTTCGTGCCGAGCGCGCGCCCCATGAGGAATTCCATTGAAAGGTAGTAAACGATTTTCGACTTCTTCTCGGCGAATCGCTTGCAGGAATCCATCCACATGTCGATGATCTGCGTCTCGATGACGCTCGCCACCGACTGGAAGAGCTCCTGCTGCGTCGCGTCCTCCACGTCCTTCCTGTAGAGGATGCGCACCGCGTTGCGGACGACTTCCTTAAAAAGCTTCTTGTCGAACTTCTTCGCCTTCCTGCTGTCCGCCGTTATATATGTCTTCTTAGCCTTAGCCAAACTGCACCTCCGCCGCCTTACGCGTTCGTCTTCTCGACCCCGAACTTAACGGCCTCGCCGTTGATCTTCCATTCCTTGGAGTAGGAGCCGCCCTCTCCGCTTGCGATTGCGTCGGCAAGCACGTCGTGCGCGATCGTCTCTTCATTTTTCGACATAATCTTTTCGATCGTATCGTTGCCCGACACGAATACGCGGATGCGGTCCATGACCTCGAAGCCCGCNTCTTTCCTCATCGTCTGGATCTTGGAAATGATTTCCCTGACGAATCCTTCCTCCAGAAGCTCGGGCGTCAGCCNCTTGTCGAGCACTACGGTCGCCTTGGCGTCCTGGGCGGTCTCGAAGTCGGCGTTCTCGGCNGCCTCGATAAGGAGGTCTTCGGCCNCGAGCGTCACGGGAGTGCCCGCGGCGTCGAGCGTGACGGAGCCCTTCTCGTCGAGCTCCTTCTTGGCTTCGGCTCCGTTTAGGGCNGAAAGCGCCGNCCTTATCGCGCCGAGGAGCTTGCCGTACTTAGGACCGANGGTCTTGAGGTTCGGCTTTATCGTGTATGCGACGTACTTGTCGGCGTCCTGCGACTCCTCAAGCTCCTTGATGTTGAGCTCGTCGATGACGATTGCCTTGTAGAAGTCGGGGATCTCGAAATCAGCCTTGACGAGCATCTTCGCGATCGGCTGGCGGTTCTTGATGCCGCTGGAGTTGCGGGCCGCCCTTCCGAGGGCGACGACGCGGCGGACGTTGTCCATGTTCTCCTCGAGCTCGGCGTCGAAGAAGGCTTCGTCGGCGACGGGATAGTCCGTCAGATGGACGCTCTCGGGAGCCGACGGATCGACCGAGCAGACGAGGTTCCTGTATATTTCCTCGGTCATGAACGGGATCATGGGAGCCGCGAGCTTCGATACGGTCACGAGGCAGGTGTAGAGCGTGAGGTAGGCGTTTATCTTATCCTGCTCCATGCCCTTCGCCCAGAAGCGCGTGCGGCAGCGGCGGACGTACCAGTTAGACAGGTCGTCCACGAAGTCCTGAAGTGCCTTGCCCGACTCGGGGATCTTGTAGGCCGCGAGGGCGGCGTCGGTGTCCTTTATGGCGTTCGTCAGCCGCGAGAGGATCCAGCGGTCCATGACGGAGAGCTTGTCCTTGTCGAGCTCGTACTTGGTCGGGTCGAACTGGTCGATCTCGGCGTAGAGCGTGAAGAAGGCGTAGGTGTTCCAGAGCGTTCCGAGGAACTTCCTCTGCCCCTCCATAACCGCCTTGCCGTAGAAACGGCTCGGGAGCCACGGCGCGGAATTGACGATGAAGTACCAGCGGATGGCGTCGGCGCCGTAGGTCTTCAGGGCTTCCATCGGGTCGACGGCGTTGCCCTTCGACTTGCTCATTTTCTGGCCGTTCTCGTCCTGGACGAGGCCGAGCACGAGGCAGTTCTCGTAGCAGTTCGTCCCGAACATGAGCGTCGAGATGGCATGCAGCGAGTAGAACCAGCCGCGCGTCTGGTCGACGGCTTCGGAAATGAAGCTCGCAGGGAACTGCGCCTTGAAGAGGTCCTGGTTCTCGAACGGATAGTGGTGCTGCGCGAAGGGCATCGAACCGGAGTCGAACCAGCAGTCGATGACCTCGGGCGTCCTCTTCATCGTGCCGCCGCAGTGCGGGCACTTGATCGTGACGCGGTCGATGTAGGGCTTGTGGAGCTCGATGTCGTCGGGGCAGTTGTCGGACATTTCCTTAAGCTCTGCCTTCGAGCCGATCGTGTGGAGCTTTCCGCAGTCCTCGCAGATCCACACCGGAAGCGGGGTGCCCCAGTAGCGGTCGCGCGAGAGAGCCCAGTCCTGGATGTTCTCGAGCCAGGAGCCGAAGCGCCCCTGCCCGATGCTCTTCGGGATCCAGTTTATCTTCTTGTTGTTGTCGACGAGCTGCTGCTTCACCTCGGTCATGCGGATGAACCAGGACTCGCGGGCGTAGTAGATGAGCGGCGTTCCGCAGCGCCAGCAGTGCGGGTAGTCGTGCTCGAACTTCGGAGCCGCGACCAGGAGCCTGCGCTCCTTCAGATCCTTCAAGACTTCCGGATCCGCGCTCACCGCGCCCTCTGCGATTTCCTTCTCGGTCGGCTTGCAGCGCATGCCGGCGAAAGGCGTCTCGGCGGTCATGCGGCCCGCCTCGTCGACGAACTTAACGAGCGGCAGGTCGTAGTTCCTGCCGACCTTGGAGTCGTCCTCGCCGAAGGCCGGGGCGATGTGGACGATGCCCGTGCCGTCCGTCATCGTGACGTAAGTGTCGCAGACGACGAAGTGCGCCTTCTTGCCCTGCTCGGCCGCCTTTGCCGCCGCGCACTCGTAGAGCGGCTCGTACTCCTTGTACTCAAGGTCCTTGCCCTTGTAGGTCTCAAGGACCTCGTAGCCCTCGCTAAGGACCGCCGGCGCGAGCGCCTCGGCCACGACGTAGACCTCGTCGCCGTCCTTAGCCTTGATATAGGTCTCGTCGGGGTTCACGCAGAGCGCGACGTTCGACGGGAGCGTCCAGGGCGTGGTCGTCCACGCCAGGAACCAGTAGTCGCCGTCCTTCGCCTTAAAGCGCACGACCGCCGACCTCTCCTTTAAGGTCTTGTAGCCCTGCGCGACCTCATGGCTCGAAAGCGGAGTGCCGCAGCTCGGGCAGTAGGGCACGACCTTGTATCCCTTGTAGAGGAGCCCCTTGTCGAAAATGTTCTTCAAAGCCCACCACTCGGACTCGATGAAATCGTCGTGATAGGTGACGTAGGGGTCGTCCATGTCGGCCCAGAAGCCGACGATGTCGGAGAACTCGCGCCACATATTTTCATACTTCCACACGGAAGCCTTGCACTTCTCGATGAACGGTTCGACGCCGTAGGCCTCGATGGCCTCCTTGCCCTCGATGCCGATTTCCTTCTCGACCTCGATCTCGACGGGCAGGCCGTGCGTGTCCCAGCCGGCCTTCCTCGGGACGAGTTCGCCCTTCATGGTATGATAGCGCGGGATCATGTCCTTGATGACGCGCGTTAAGACGTGGCCGATGTGCGGCTTTCCGTTCGCCGTCGGCGGCCCGTCGTAGAACATATAGGTCGGGCAGCCTTCCCTGGCCTTTATGCTCTTCCGGAAGATGTCATTTTCCTTCCAGAACCTGCCCGTCTCGCGCTCGCGCTCGACGAAATTCATGTCGGTGTCTACTTTCTTGTACATCCTTTGCCTCTCCTTTTCTCGTCAGGTTTGAAGCTGCTTATATTGAAGCGCGCTTTCCGTTGCCGGGCGCGTCTCCCGCCTTTTCAAGGTAGCGCTCCCGCGCCTCCTTTATCCGCTCGATTTCGGCCGCGTCGGGCATCTTCACCGTCCTTATGGCCAGGTATTTGCCGTCCGATGCCTTGCGGACGCGGATCTTGCTCTTCACTATCCCGTGCTCGCCGCACCGCCCCAGCGCGACGAAGTTCCTTCCGTTCTCGGGGAAGAAGCCGAAAAGCTTCTTCACCTGCCTGCCGCACTCAAAGCAGCAGATCCGGCTCACCACCGGATCGTCGAGCAGCGCCTCTTTCGTAGCGAACGTTCGGGAAATGAATTTCTCATACGTCGGATACCTGAGCGTTATCTCCTCCGCGCGGCTCTTCGGGAAGGCGTAGTAGTCGACAGAATAGTTCTCCTCGATGCACTCATCCGGTATCGTCTGCAGGACGCAGGCGGTGTACCAGGCGTCGTCGAGGGCCTCGTGGAACTGCCCGTTCTCGGGGATCTTCAGGAAATCCACCGCGTAGGACAGCGCCCGCCTCTGCTTGCGCGTCTCGTAATTTATCGCGAAGAGCTTTTGGACGTCCTCATAGAGTATGGGGCCCGGCAGAAGCCGCGAGAGCCCGTAGTACTTGAGGTTCCGCTGCAGCTCCGTCAAGTCGCCCGTCCCCCAGATGCAAAAGCGCGGGGCGTCGCCGCACCACTTGAAGAAGTCGCGCGCGGCCTCGTAGAACGGCCGCCCCTCCCGCATCAGGTCCTCCATCTTCAGGTGGACTATCTTGCGCGTCTGGTAATGCATTTTCTTGTAGACGCGCGGCCTTATGAGGGCGTGGAAGGTGTCCGTTATTTTTTTACTTTCGTCGAGCTTGACCGCTCCTATCTCGATTATCTCGAAGGGCAGGCGCGGGTTCTCGCTCTCCTTTCCGTAAGGACACTGGTTCCACTCCAGGTCGAATACAATGTAGTCCATCTTGCCGCCTTTGTCATATCTTGTCGAAATGCTGGTAATCCTTGTGGGATGGCCAGTCGCCGCCCCAGGTAAAGCCGTGCGCCGCGAATACCTGATAGGCGAGGTCCGAATGCGTTATGCAGTGCGCCAGCTCCCTGTCCGCCACATAGGCCTCTGACTCGGGGTACGCCGCATACGAGCCCTCTTCGGTGACGTACACGAACGGGTTCTCAAGCGGGTTCAAATCGATCGAAAGCCCGAAGGCGTGGTTCGAGAGGTTGTCGCCCGCCGAAGCCCTCCTGTAGCAGAAGCCCGAGGTGTTGTCGTGCGCGATCGAATTGACATCCGAGGTGAGCCCGTCGCCCGTCCAGAAGTCGTCGATCAGGAACATGCTGTTGATCTGGTAGCCGCTCTCGTACAGCACGAGGAAAATGTCCGCCACGTCGGCGGCTATCGCCTCGTTGACGATTATTTCCCCAACCTGCGTCTGCCCCGCGAAGTTCCTGTGCAGGGTCTTTATATAGCGCAGGGACGAAAGGGCGATGTCGGGATTGTCCACGTAGGACTTTCCAATTATCCGGCCGTATACCGCGTCGCCTTCATTTATCGCGCTCACGGGGAAATACTGCGGCAGGTTGTCGAAGTCGATCCGCGAATCGTCCACGACCGTGCCCGCCGGAAGCGCGCAAATGGCCGCCGCTTCCGCGGCCCGCGCCTCGGCTTCGGCCGCTGCCTCTGCCGCAGCCCGTGCCTCGGCCTCAGCCGCCGCCTCTGCCGCAGCCCGTGCCTCAGCTTCGGCCCTCTCGGCTGCAGCCCGTGCCTCGGCTTCCGCCGCCTCGGCCGCTGCCTTCTCGGCGGCCCGTTCTTTTACTTCATTCCTGTAGGCCGCCCGTCCGCCGCCCTGCAGCTCCTGCAGGCCGTAGGCGTCCGCGCTTATGCTTTCCTGCAGCGCCTCGGCCGCCGCGCGCTCGCGCCGCTTTGCGCCGAGCCTTTCCTGGTAATCGGCCGCCGCGAGCGTTCCCGCCGCCAAGACCCCTAAGGCCGCCGCTGCCGCCACGGCCTTTGCTATGGCTCCCCTCATCATTCTCCCTTTTTATGCTCTGCCTGCCTTTTCGGCATACAGCGTTTATTATACTTTCGCGCGGCTGATGCGGCAAGTAGGCACATTGCGGCGCCCTCGATAATCCGTCCGCCGGCAGCAGCTTCGGCTTCAGGCCTCCTGCGCTTTGTCGGAACCCGGAAAAATGCTACAATTCAGGAAACGCGGCCGGCGCAGGCCAAAAGCCCCGCCGCGCCGCCAGGCTATGCTCTTCAAAAGTTCAAAGGAGGTTGCCGTGAGCACTGTAAGCAGGGTTTCAATCATAGGGATGGGCTCGGTGGGAGCCATGTACGGGCATATCATTTCCAAAAATATCGGCTCCGACAAGGTGACTTTCCTTGTGGACGAAGAGCGGCGGGAACGCTACGCGGCCGATCCGGTCCGCGTCAACGGCGTGCCGGAGGCTTTTGCGCTCGAAACGCCCGACGGCACAAAAAAAGCCGAGCTTATACTAATCGCGACGAAGGCGACCGGCCTTGAAGCCGCGCTCGAAACCATCGCGCCGGCCGTAGGGCCCGACACGATAATCATTTCCGCGCTCAACGGCATAACGAGCGAAAAAATCGTCTCCGCGAGGTTCGGCGCGCAGCACGTGATCCCCTGCGTCGTCCAGGGGATGGACGCCGTAAGCTTCGGCCGCAGCCTTACCTACACCGTGCCCGGCATGCTGTTCCTCGGGCTTTTTGAGGATGACCAGTTCAGCTCCGACAAGCTCCGCGGCCTCGCGGCCGCCGCCGACTTCTTAAAGGGCGCGGGCATCCCCGTGACCGTCACGGGCGAGATCAGGCGCAGGATGTACAGCAAGTGGATGCTGAACGTCGGGCTTAACCAGACGGCCATGGTCTTCTCCGCGACCTACGGCAGCGTCATGGAAAAGGGCAGCGAGGCCTTCGCCATGATGTGCTCCGCCATGCGCGAGGCCATGCTCTGCGCCAACGCGGAAGGCGTCGATTTGAACGAAGGCGACCTCGCCGAATACCTTGAGCTCACCGCCTCGCTCACCCCCGACGCCATGCCCTCAATGGCACAGGACCGCATCCGCGGCAAAAAAACCGAAGTGGAGATCTTCGGCGGCGAAGCGCTCGCGCTCGGCGAAAAGCACGGCATCCCCGTGCCGGTCAACGAATACCTCGTGCGCCGCGTCAGGGAGATAGAAGCAGCGTTCTGATTTCATCACAAGTACCACACAGGTATCTCAAGCACGTTCTCCCTGAGCTTTCCGGGCTGCGGGCAGGTGCTCACGATGGCGCCTGTCCCGCGCCGCAGCTCGACAATCGACACGCGCCCGCCGCAAGACAAGGAGCGGGACGTGCGCCCGCTCCTTTTAAAATGCCTCTTGGATTTTATTTTCTGAAAATGATATCCTCTTACGCTTCCGCGATCATTTTCGCGAACTCCTCGAAGGCGGGGAGGTCGCTTTCGTGGAGCGCGGACTTGATCGTGAAGACCGGCTCTAAGACGTTGCTTTCCTTGAGGGCGGAAAGCTTCTCGACGACCTGCTTGCCCGCCGACGGAGCCCAGGTGCCGTTCTCGGCGACCGCGAAGGTGCGGCGCTTTACGTCGAGGGCGGCCATGTCGTGGAGGAGGTTCGCGATCGGAAGGTAGATGCCGTTGTTGTAGGTCGGGCTCATTATGACGATCTTGCCGACGCGCCAAGTCTCGCCGATGAGGTAGGACGGATGAGTCTTCGAGGCGTCGAACACGCTGACGCGCCTGCCGCTCGCCTTGCGGATGAGCGCCGCGAGGGTCTCCGCCGCCGAGGCGGTGTGGCCGTAGAGGCTTCCGTAGAAAATGGCTATGTCGTCGCTTTCGGGTTCGAGCGTGCTCCACTTCTGGTACTTGCCGATGAAATAATCGAGGTTCTCGCGCCAAATCGGGCCGTGCAGCGGGCAGATCATCTTTATGTCGAGCCCCGCCGCCTTCTTAAGGACCGCCTGGACCTGCACGCCGTACTTGCCGACGATGTTGGCGTAGTAGCGGCGCGCCTCGTCGAGGTATTCGCGCTCGAAGTCGTGCTCGTCCGCGAAAATGCCGCCGTCAAGCGCCCCGAAGGTGCCGAAGGCATCCGCCGAGAAAAGCGTCCCCGTCGTCACGTCGAAGGTGAACATGACCTCCGGCCAGTGGACCATCGGCGCCATGACGAAGGTCAGGGTGTGCTTGCCGAGGCAAAGCTCATCCTTTTCCTTGACCACGAGGCGCGGGAGCGATTCGAGCTCGGGGAAGAAGCGCGTAAGCATGTTGAAGGTCTTGGCGTTGCCGACGAGCGTAAGGCCCGGGTACTTCGCCGCCACGACCGCGATCTGCGAGCAGTGGTCCGGCTCCATGTGGTTGATGATCAGGTAGTCGAGGCTGCGGCCTTTGAGCGCCGCCTCAAGGTTCTCGAGGTACTGGTCGGCGACCGATACGTCCGCCGTCTCAAGCACCGCCGTCTTCTCGTCGCAGATGACGTAGCTGTTGTACGAGACTCCCTTGTGGAGCGGGAAAATATTCTCGAAGCGCGAGAGCCTCCTGTCCGATGCGCCTATCCAGAGGATGTCCTGCGCGACCTGTGCCGTGTTGACCATTTCATTCTCCTTTCGCCGGCCGCCTTGGGGCCGTGTGCTGTTTGTCTTTAAGCTGGGTTTTCCCGCCTTTAATAATAACCGTCCGCGCCTTTTTTTTAAATGCAATTTTCAGGCGCCGCCCTCAAAACAAGGCTCCAGCCCGGCTTCGAGGGCGCCATTGACCGCACGCTTGCCGCCGCACAGAGCAGCAATCCGCCTGCCGCTTGCCGCACCTTTCCGCAGGCCTTGTTCCGCCCGCCTCACATCTGAAGTATTTCCGCGATGTCGCCGCTCTTTACGACGACGGGGGTGAACTGCGTGCGCGTCGCCGCCTGCATTTTCTTGATGCGCCTTGCGGTTTCTTCGTCCGTTAAGCCATCGGTGTTAAGCAGTATGCCGCCCGTGCCGCAAAGGGCCGCGATCCCCATATCGGCGGCGACGTCGTTGCCGACCATCGCCGTGCGCGAAGGGTCAAGGCGGTGCTTTTCCATAAGCTTAAGGAGGAAAGCCGCCTCGGGTTTCTTCATCCCCTGCTCCGAGGAGATGAACATGTCGTCTAAAAGCCCGTACACTCCCGCCTGCTCGATTTCCGGCACCGTGAACACGCCCTGCGCGTTCGAAAGGAGGTAGAGCTTTTTGCCCGCCTTTTTAAGGGCGCTGAGCGTGCTGACCGTATTCTTGTACGCCCCGAAGCGCTTCCTGGAGACCACCCTGAAGGTGTTCGCGATCCCCGCCGCGAAAGCCGACTTCTGCATCTCGCTCCAGTGCTCCGCGCCTCCGATCCGCTCCGCCGCGTTGCGGGTCTCGTAAGAAAAAGACCCCGCCCCGTCCTCGATCCTCCCCGCGGCTCCGATCAGCGCGGGATGCGCCTTCGGCGCGTCCATAAGGAGCTCGATAAATATCGACCCCAGCTCGATTTCGGGGAGCTCGGCCCCCGTCTTTTCCTTAAGGGCCGCCTCCGCCGCGGCGACCGCCTTCTTGTACGCCGCCTTGAACTCCGCCGCGCTGTAGTCCGCGCCGTAGCAGGCGTAGATGCCCGCCATGGTCCGCCACAGCCGCTCGTCCTCCTCGTCCGTCCAGATGTCCACGAGCGTCCCGTAAAAATCGAAAACGAAACTGTCGTAAGAATCGACCAGCCTGCCCATAATCCCTCCTTTTGCGCCCGCCGCCGTCCGCTTTTCCCTGAAAATGAAAGCCTCCGGCGCCGCCTTATTTCCCTTCCAAGCGGCATGTCCCGCAAACGCCTTGTTTTATTGGCATTCTAAGTTTCCGTTACCGTTTCTGCAAGATTTTAAACGGCGGATATTACCGTTCCTGCGGAATTTTAAGTGGCGGATATTGCCGTTCCTGCGGAATTTCGCGCTGCCGCAGCGCCGGGCAATGGATGCCGGCCGGAAATTTTTCCGCCGCCCGGCGCCCGCTTTTTGACGATGCCGCGGCGGATAATCGCGGCGCCGCCCTCCCGCCGGCCCGCCTTAGAGCGCGCGAATGTGCTTTTTAAGGCACACGGCGCCCGCGCGGCGCATTTCCCCGCCCCCGCAGGGGATTTGTGTGGTATAACTTAAAGCGTCGGACGGCGGCGTCCAGGAGCCCTTGCTCCGCCGCCTGAAAATATCATTTTCTAAAGAGAGGCACAAAATGAACAACTCGCCAGACCGCAACGCCCCCTGCTGGTGCGGAAGCGGCATAAAATACAAGAACTGCCACCTGCGCTTCGACGAGCGCATCGAAACCTTCAGGCGCAAGGGGGCGATCGTCCCGACGCGCGACCTCATAAAGTCCGAGAAGGACATCCTCGGCATCAAGGAGAGCGCGAAGATCAACGTCGCGGTGCTCGACGAGGTCGGCGACAAGATCCGCGCGGGCATGTCGACGGAAGAGATCAACGACATCGTCAACGACGTCACCTACAAGATGGGCGGGATACCCGCCGACCTCGGCTACGAAGGCTTCCCGAAGAGCGTCTGCACCTCGATTAACGACGAGGTCTGCCACGGCATCCCCTCGAAGGACATAATCCTCAAGGACGGCGACATAATAAACGTCGACTGCTCGACGATCCTCAACGGCTACTTCTCCGACTCGTCCAGGATGTTCATGATCGGCGACGTCGACCCGAAGGCGAAGCGGCTCGTCGAAGTCACGAAGGAGTGCGTCGAGATCGGCCTTTCGGAGGTCGTGCCCTGGCACTTCCTCGGCGACATGGGCGCCGCGGTGAACGCGCACGCCAGGAAGAACGGCTACACGGTCGTCCGCGAGATCGGCGGGCACGGCTGCGGCAACGCCTTCCACGAAGAGCCCTGGGTCAGCTACGTCACGAAGCCCGGCACCGAGATGCTCATGGTCCCCGGCATGGTGTTCACGATCGAGCCGATGGTCAACATGGGCAAGGCCGACATCTTCCAGGACGCGGACAACGGCTGGACGATCTATACCATGGACGGCAAGCCCTCGGCGCAGTGGGAGATCGAAGTCCTCGTCACCGAGGACGGGCACGAAGTGCTCTCCTGGTAAATCCATCAAAAAATGCAGCGGCATGAGCGGACAGCGAACCACCCGCACCTGTATGATCCGCGGAAAACCGCTCAGCATCACCCAGGCATCAAATCTCCGCCCGTGCAGGCACGGCGGATATCGATTCCCCTTCCCGACTAAGTAGGGTAGGCTGCGTCTCCCTGCTCTATCACGCGGGAAACCGCGGAGCCTTTCAGCTATGCTGCTCAATCACATTTCCCGCAACAAAGGGAGCGGCCTTCCGGCCGCTCCCTTGCTGCATCTATCGTCCTGTCTCCTAGTTTCAGGCTTCGTCCTTACCGCTCTCGGCCTCGGACGCAGCCTCCTTCGCCTTCGCCTCCTCGGCGGCCTGCTGCATTGCCTGGGTGTAAAGCTCCCTAGCCTCCTCTTCGCTCTTGCCCGTCATCCCCGCGATGAAGGTCGTCATTACGTCGTTCACGTCCGCGCTCTTGGACTGGTCCTTCCTGTGCACCAGCTCGGTTTCGCCGCAGTTCGTCGTATACTCTTCATTAAGCGTTCCGACCGTCTTGCCGAATTTCTCCCTGGTCTCCTTGTCCTTGAGTGCTTCCGCCATTTCTCCGGATGCCTTTACCAACGTCTTTATTCCGCTAAAAAGTCCCATATTAGCCTCCTTATTCTCAGGTGCGCCGCGGCGCTTCATTCACTCCCAAAAACCTCTGCAGCGACTGCCGGTCCGGCTTCTCCCGGGCCTTCCTCGCTGCGTTGAGTTTCATTCACTCCTCGGCAGCCGCGACAGTCTCTGCGTCCTCTGCATTCTTCACGGCCTCCCCGGCCGCCGCAATACCCGCTGCCGCTGCGGCGACGTCCTTGCCGTCCACGCCGCTCACGTTGATGTTGTGGTTGACCTTGGCGTCGTAGGTGTAACCCTTCATGACCTCGGTGAGGTCGAAGCCGACCGTCTCGCGGACGGTCTCTATGACCTTGGCAAGGACGGCCGGAGTGTATCCGCCGACGCCGGCTACGCCGCTCTCGCCATTGGCGGAGCCGCCGTCGATGACCGTGACCTTGTCGATAGCGGAGATGGGCGAGGCGACCTCGCGGGCGATCGCGGGAAGCTGGTTGATTATCATTTCCACAATGGCCGCGCTGTTGTACTTCGCGTAAGCTTCGGCCTTCTTCTCCATGGCCTCCGCCTCGGCTATGCCCTTCGCCTCGATCGCCGCCGCCTCGGCGCGTCCGACCGCCGCGATACCTTCGGCCTCCTTCTGCTTGGCGTAGACGTCCGCGTCTGCCTGCGCCTTAACGGCCTCGGCGGCCTTCTCCTTCTCGTACTTCTGCGCGTCGGCCTCGCGCTGGCGCTCGATGAGCACCGCTTCGGCGGCGAGCTGGCGGCGGTACTTCTCAGCGTCCGCGCGCTTCCTGACTTCTGCATTAAGCGCTTCTTCCGCGACGTCCGCCTCGCGTTGCTTGAGCTCGACCTCGCGCTCCTGCTTTGCGATATCGGCGTTGGTGCGCGTAATCTCGATCGTCTTTCGCTGCTCTTCCTGCTGGATCTGGTAAGCCGCGTCGGCAGCCGCCTTCTTCGTGTCGGCTTCCTGCTTGAGCTCCGACTGGCGCATGGCCAGCTCGTTCCTGCGGATGGCTATTTCCGTCTGCGACTTAACCTGCTCGTCGTTCGCCGCCTTATCGGCCTGCGCCTGGGCGATCTTGATGTCGCGCTCCGACTCCGCGCGTGAGATCGCGGCCGCCTTCTGGATGCGGACCACGTTGTCCACGCCGAGGTTTTCGATTACGTGGTTGTCGTCGACGAAATTCTGGACGTTGAAGCTCGTGATCACGAGGCCCATCGCCTGCAGGTCGGGATCCGCGTTCTCCTTGACGAGGTTCGCGAACTTCTGGCGGTCGGAGACCATCTCCTCAAGGTGCATCTTGCCGACGATTTCACGGACGTTGCCCTCGAGGACCTCTCGGGCGACTGCCGCGATGTAATCCGGCTTCTTGTTGAGGAAGTTCTTCGCCGCCTTCTTCAGAAGCTCGGGGTCGTGGCCGATCTGCACGTTTACAGTCGCGTCGACCATGATGTTGATGTAGTCGGCCGTCGGGACCGCCGAGCTCGTCTTGACGTCGATCGAAATGAGCTGGAGCTTTAGGACGTCCTTCTTCTCAAAGAACGGAATCTTGACGCCCGCGCGTCCTATCAGGTAGCGCGGCTCCTTGTGGAGGCCCGTAATGATGAAGGCCTCGTCCGTCGATGCCTTGACGTATCCCGTCAGCATCACGATCAGCACTGCCACGATCGCCACGATACCGGCGATCATATACGGGTTGTTCATACATTCCTTCCTTTCCGGCCTCTCGGCCAATGCATTTTTTAGGGGCTGCGGCATTTATAAAAAAAGACCTTTACCCCGACAATACTGCCACGGTAAAAGTCTGACCTTCTCACTTGGTACGGATGCGCCTCGTTACTGCTTCGCGCATCGGGTGACGTCCTCAAGCCCGCCCGCCTTCCGGCTTCGCGTCTGGCTACTCCCCTTTACTTGATATTACGGTATCACAGGATCGATATGCGCGCAAATGAATTTATGTGGGGCTTTTTAATACCCCTGCTCATCCGCCTCCGCTCGGCAGGCTTCCCGTTCGGAAATGTATTTATATCGGCTTTTTTAATACCCCTTTCCTCAGAACCCCAGGACCGCCATCGCGTCCTCCGCCTCGTATAGTACGCTCTTAGCTCCTTCCGCCTCGATCACGTAAAGCGCGTGCGCCGCGAGGTGCTCGGCGGCCTGCTCGATGCCGCGTATCCCGCTGCCCTCCGCGAAATGCCCCGCTATCCTTTCTACGGCATCCTTCGTGAAGCGGCACTCTTCGGGCTTCATGTGCATGCGCCCGAGGACCTTCGGAAGTACGTATTCGGAAAATATTTCCGCCTTTTCCTCGGTGCTGTAGTCGGGTATCTCGATGACGGCGAAGCGCGAAAGGAGCGGCGCGCTCATCGCCGAGAGGTCGTTGGCGGTCGCGATCGGGTACACTCCGCCCGTCGGTATCGTGCACTCGATGTAGTTGTCGGTGAAGCCGAGGTTGTCGAGGAGGGTGAGCAGGACGTCCGCTGGATTGCCGCTGCCCTTTCCCGAGGAAGCCTTGTCGAGCTCATTTATGATGAACACGAGGTTCGACTGCTCCGCCGCCGAGAACGCCTCCAGGATTATGCCCGGCTTCGCGTTCGCGTAGATGCGCGGGCTTCCGGTGAGCTGCTCGGGGTCCGTGATCGAGCTCATGTCGAGGGTCGTCCAGGGAAGCCCCAGTATCCGGGCGACCGCGTAGGCGATCTGCGACTTTCCCGTGCCGGCGGGGCCTGCTATGAGGATCCCGTAGGCGGGAAGGGTGTGCGTCCTGTTGATCTGGATGATCGTCTCGATGATCCTCTGCTTGACCGCGTCGAGGCCGTAGAGCTCCGAGTCGAGTATGCGCCGCGCCTCTTCCGGATCGACCGCCGGGAAGCGGCTCTCCTTCCAGCGGATGTTCAGCATGATCGAAAGCGCGCGCTGCGCGTGCCTCCTCTCCTCGCCCGTCACCTCGTTCGAGCGCGCCACGGCGAGGTTTCTTAAAGCCCAAAGGCGGATCTCCTCGGGGAGCGTGCTTCCCGCGCAGTGCAGGAAGTCGGTGATGCTCGCGATCGAGGTCAGGCGCATGTCGTCGCCCTTTTCCGCGTCGTCCTCGCCCGCTGCCTCGGCCGGGGCGTCGGAGGCGATCAGCCTCTCGATCATGTACTGCAGGAAACCGTCCTCGGCGGAGAGCTTGCCGCCGCCCGCCGCCGCGATCTCGCGTATCTTGTACACGCGGTAGCCGTCATCTGCCGACTCTCCCGTCAGCCTGACGCGGATGCGGTTTTCGCCGAGCCACTTCAAAAGAGCCGTAAAGCGGGCGTCCAGGACCTTGATGTCGGCGCGGCCGCCGTCCGCGAAGGCGAACTCGGTCCGCACCGCAGGATTCGAGAAGGTCCCTTCGGTGTGGCGCGAGCGCGCTAAATCTCCATTTTCAAGAACGAGTATCGGATTTTCGGGCGTCGCCTCGTGAGGGCATTCCGTCGAAAGGGTATAAGTGACCGCCACTTCGGCGGCCTTCGTCTCTTCCTTTGCCTTTTCTTTGAAATCGAATACGGGCATCGCGCGCCTCCAATTTACGCAGGATTTTTTTATACAGAAACGCCCCCGCCCAAAGGCGAGGACGCCCTGCATGAGTAACGCACAATTCAAGGCATTTAAAGCCTCGCATATGTTACAATATCACAGCCCTACGGGCTCTTGCAATCGGCGGATCGGCGCTTCCTTTGGCATGCGCGGCTTCCCGCGGGGGAATCCCGGCCGCAGCAGGTAAGCGGGCGGGGCAGGCTGCGTATCCCATGCTCAATCATGCGGGAGCCGCAAACAGTGAAAGCGCGGCCGAGGCTCCCTTAAGGGGGCAAACCGGCTCCCGCATAAAAAACCGCGTTAGGCCGCCGCGCGAAGGAGGTCGCCATATGTCTCTTTACGGCTTCGATTTGAGCCGCCTGTCAGAAGAAATAAAGCCGGCTCGGGTGATCCTGCGTCCCGGCATCCGCGGCGCATACGCCGCCCTCGACCGGGAGGGCACGGCGGCCGCGCTGCTGCCCTCGAACCCGCTTTTTCTTTCGCGGTTCGACCCCGTGGAAGTGCTTGAGGGCAAAAAGCGGTGGATAAAGAACCGCCGCGGGGAGCTCGCGGCGGTCGAAGGCTGGAGGCAGGCCGCCTCGGACCTCCTCGCACGCCCCATGGACGCCAAAGAACGCCGCCGGCTCGCCGCGGCCTCGCTCAAGGATATGAACGAAAGGGCGCGGACGCTCGCGCGGCTGATGGGACTTAGCATTGACGACTGGAGGATAGTGAACTGTCACGGCGCATCGCGCATCGGCTGGTGCAGCGCCGCCGAAAAGACGCTCGCCTTCCACATGTTCAGCTGCCTCTTTCCCGAAGAGCACCGCGGCTACCTTGCCGTCCACGAGCTGTCGCACATCCGGCATTTCGACCACAGCAAGGCCTTTTGGAGCGAGGTCGGGCGGTACTGCCCCGACTACAAGTCCCTCCGCAAGGAGATAAAGACTATGCACTACCTTCTGTGCAGGGCCAACTTCCCCGCACGGTTCGACAGGGAAATAATGTATTTCGCGCCCGCGCACAAAAAGTGAGCACGCAGTGCCGCTGCTCGTGTCAGCGCAAAATAACGGAGCCAAAAAAATGAACCTCAAGAGGTCTTCCCACTTTGTACTAAGGCTTTTCCTAATCGCGGTCGGGGCGGCCGTGTACTCTTTCGGCGTCGCCCTTTTCCTCGACCCGAACTCGCTCGCGCCCGGCGGGGTGACGGGCATCGCCGTCATCTTAAGCCACTTAGGGATACTAACGACGGGCACGCTCTTCTTCGTGCTCAACATCCCGATAATGGCGCTCGGGCTTTACAAGTTCGGGCTGCACTTCATAGCGGCGACCATTTACGCGGTCGCGCTCGTATCCGCTTTCTCGAACCTCCTCGGCGGCATGCCCCCCGTCACCTCCGACCCGCTACTTGCGGCGATCGCGGGCGGCGCGCTCACTGGAATCGGCATCGGGATCATTTTCAAATGCGGCGGGACGACGGGCGGCGAGGACATCATCGTCAAGGTGCTCCGCGCGAAGCGGCCGCAGCTAAAGACGGGGACCTTCTTCATGATAATCGACGCGGCCATCGTCGCCTGCTCAGGGTTCGTCTTCCGCGACTTCAACGTCGCCATGTACGCCATGATCTCGGTCGTCACGACGGCGCAGGTCCTCAACTGGGTGCTCTACGGCACGGACGAGGCGCGGCTGGCGTTCATCATCAGCGAGCGCCACGAGGCGATCACCGCGAGGATCCTGCAGCAGATGGACGTCGGCGCGACCTACCTGCACGCGACCGGGAGCTATACCATGTCCGACAAGAAGGTCATCATGTGCGCGGTCAAAAAGCACGACTACCCCGTCCTCGAGGAAATCGTCAAGGAGGAGGACGACTCCGCCTTCCTAATCGTCAGCAGCGCGAGCGAAATCTACGGCGAAGGCTACAAGAACATCCTGGCGGAGAAGCTTTAATCCCGCATATTTGGAAAATAAAACGGCGCGGGTCTCAGTTCAGCCTGAAACCCGCGCCGTTTTTTGCGCGAAAAAACTCCGTGCTGCGCCGGACGTCCGGCGATGTCCGTTAGGCGCCGACAAAGCGAAGCGAAAAGCGCCGTGCCTGCACGGGCGGGCATTTGACGCCTAAGAGGCTCCGGACGCCCTCAGTCAGATGAGCCCCGCCCCGGCGGCGGTTTCCTTCAGCGCCTTCGCCGACGCGGCGAGCTTCGCCTGCTCGTCGTAGGAAAGCTCGATCGGGGCGAGCGTCTCGATGCCCGTCTCTCCGACGATGGCGGGCATGCTCAGCGCGATCCCTTCCACGCCGTAGGCGCCGTGCATCATGCTCGACACCGGCAGGATGGAGTGCTCGTTCATGGCGATCGCCCTGCAGATCCTGACGACCGACATCGCTATTCCGTAGTACGTCGCCTTTTTCCTCTTTATTATTTCATACGCGCTGTTCTTGACCCTGTCCGCGATCTCCAGCATCGCCTCGTGGTGGTGGAAATGCCCGCGCATCTCGCAGAAGTCGTTCAGCGGTATCCCCGACACGTTCGCGCTGCTCCACACGGCGATTTCACTGTCGCCGTGCTCACCTATTATGAAGGTGTGGACGCTTCGGCTGTCGACTTGAAGGTGCTCGCCGAGCTCCGTCTTAAGCCGCGCCGTGTCGAGGACCGTCCCCGACCCGATCACGCGGTTCTCGGGAAAGCCCGAGAGCTTCAGCGCCGCGAGCGTGAGCACGTCCACGGGATTCGACACGATCAGAAGGATCCCCTCGTAGCCGCGCGAGGAAATCTCGGGAATTATGCTCTTGAAAATGGATACGTTCTTGTTTACCAAATCGAGCCTAGTCTCCCCCGGCTTCTGGGCTGCTCCCGCCGTCACCACTATGATCGACGCGTCCATCGCCCCGTCGTAATCCGTCGCGTACACCTTCACCTGCCCCGCGAACGGCGCCCCGTGCGAGATGTCGAGCGCCTCGCCCTCCGCGCGGTCTTTATCGACGTCGATGAGGGCTATTTCCGAGAAAAGCCCGCTCTGCATGAGCGCGAACGCCGAGGACGATCCGACGAACCCGCAGCCGACTATCGCAACCTTCCTGTTGTCGAGCATAACTGAGCCTCCTTGCAATCATTGCTTTTTTAGGCGGAAGGCAAGCCCCGCCGCCATAAAAATCGTAACCTGAAGGCGCGCCGCGCACAAGGTATGTTTTGCAAAATGTGCTTTAACTAAACCCGCTTTTCATGTTGCGCGGCGGACGCATTTTTAGGAAAATTATCGAGGAGCGCATTTTAGAAAAGACCAGGAGAGGCTTATTTTCATGATACGGATACCGGACAATTTGAAAGGGTGCTTCTGGGACATCGACGCCGAAAGCACGGACCTTGAAGAGTGCAGGGATTTCGCGGTCGCGCGGCTCTTCACCAAAGGCGGAAGGGAAGGCATCTCCTTTGCGCTCAAAACATTTACGGACGAAGAGATCAAGCACGCCGCGCGCGTCCGCCGCGACCTGAACCCCATAGTCGCAAACTGGCTGTCGTCCTATTACGGGGTGCCGAAAGACGAAATGATTTACTATAAGCTCGGCCTCGACAAAAACCCGCTTTGGAGGAATTGAAACATGCACTGGGATATACTCGACGACAAACGTGCCGCCTTGTTGAAGCACCTTGCGGAAAATTGACGTTCCAAGCAGTCAGTCCCCGCCCTTTTTCCCGCTTTTTTTGCCGAGCCTTCCGCCGACGGTCTCTTTCAGCGAACACCACTTGTCCGCCATGCACACTATCCACGCCTCGCGGCTCTTTGGAACCGCCGTGAGCGTGAGCGGCCACATGTGCGAGCTGATTATCTGCGCTTCCTTGTCGCTCACCGCGAAATCCTCGCGCGCCTTTTGGGCGGCGATTTTGGGGTGGTGGTAGCCGTGCAGCCGGTCTCCCTTGCTGTGCCAGTCATACAGAAAATAATCGTGCAGCAGCGCTCCCATGACGACCGCTTTCCTGTCGGTCCCCTTGAATTTCTCCGCGACCTTAAGGCTCTTTCTCGCGACGTCCACGCAGTGGTCGTAGGCCGAAGTGCCGCCGTGCTGGGTATACTCCTTCATCCTCAGCACACGCGGGTCCTTTTCAAGTTCCGAAAGCAGCTCTCTCGCTTCCCTGTCCTGTCCCTTGTCCTTGCCCATAAAGCTATCCTGCCGCTCTTTCCGCGGCTGATGCACGTTTTCCATTCCCAACGCCGGCCTCGATTCTCCGGCGCGGTCCTCCTGCAGCCATTTCCATACAGCCTGCCGCGCATTTCGCGGCCTTCCAAAACGTCGGCTCAACTCCTTAAAATTCCCTAGCGCGTCTTTTCTTCAACGCGCCGCCTTTTATGCGCGGCATATTCCGCAAAAGGCTCAGCCGCGCTTCCCCAGAAGCTCCTTCAGGCGGCTTCCGACGGTCGCCTTCTCCGCATCGGGCCGCACCGCGCGGAATTTCTTCATGCTCCTGAGCGAATGCGCCTGCAACCGGCTCATCGCCGCCGCAGTGCCGCGGAGCCTTTCCGCGAATGCCTCTGTAAGCTCGCCGCCCTTCTCCTTCGCGTTCTTTTTGGCCTCGCTCACGCGCTCGCGGAGCTCTTCGGGAGCCGAGGCGACGGCAGCCCTGGCCGCCTCGCCTCGCTCGACGAATTCATTTTCAAGCTCTTCGATTTTCTGCAGGAGCGAGTGGAGGCTCGCCTCGGTCAGCGCGAAGTCACAGCCCAGAAGGAAGGTCAAAACGAGCGCCGCAAGTTCGACGGCAAAAGCCGGCACGTTGGCGTCCGCCATAACCATCCTCGGGAAAAGGACCTTGTAGGCCAGGACGCCGACCGCCCCGAACGCGAGCGAGGCGAAGAGGCAGATGCGTCCGTTGACGTTGAAGGGCGCGTGGCTGTAGTCCCACCAGCGGGCGTGGAATCGCTTTTCGAGATACCACGAGACGCTGTACTCCAGGACCATGCTGCCCAGCATCGACGCGACGAAAACCAGCCACGCCGGCGCGTCCGCCGCTCCCGATGCCTTAAGCGCGCCAAAGACTATTTTAAGGAGCAGCCCGCCCGTCCCGTATATCGGGCAGACGGGTCCGAACAGGAAACCGCGGTTCGTAAACTTCCCCGAATTGGCCGCGCAGTAGAAAGTCTCCCACAGCCACCCCAGGAAGCTAAATAGTACGAAATCAATTACATATTGTGCCGGCAGCATTGCTCCCTCCGATTCAAAGCACTTCCCAATAACCGTTTTTGCGCGCGCCGCGGCGGGCTATTTTCCCTTCCTTCTTAAGCTTCGCCAAAATGCGCTCCACTTGGCGCGGCGTCAGTCCGAGCGCGTCCGCGGCCTTTCTGGCGGAAGAGTTCGGTGCCTCCCTGATGAAATCGAGTACGCGCGCCCCATTTATTCCGACATTTATTCCGACATCATCCTGCCGGCTGCATTCGAGCATCGCGTCCCTGATTATTTTCAGCATAAATACCGTGAAGGCCGTCGAAGTACCCTCGGTATTAGACTGATTGATTGCCGCGTAATAGCCTTCCTGCCTGTCGCGGATCAGCGTCTCGACCGGCAGCCAGGCGAAAAACGGCCGCCATTTTCTCAGAAGGAGCGAGTGCCATAGCCGCCCCGTTCGTCCGTTCCCGTCCGCGAAGGGGTGTATGAACTCATCGAGAATATCCTGCGGCGGCCCCGATACCCGTTTGCCGTTTATCACGTCGCTGACTTGCTCAAGCGAAAGCGTATTCTGTTCTATAGCAAGCGAAGAGTGAATGGATCTGATTCTGTTCTCGCGCCGAAGCATGGGGCTTGCCGCACTGTCCCCACCGGCGGAAATAATTCCCGCCAGCTCCCCTATTTCTATCACAAGTGTAGTAAGCTCGTCCGTCATCTCAAGCGGCGGCGTATATCCTTCAGACATGTCACTCCTCCGCGCTGCATCTGCCCGACTCCGCCATTATAGCATTAATTTAAAATAAAATTCGC
>Ga0065709_1006046_pt1 | contig 30038 bp, 33 predicted proteins | sample Hoacrofraction14_2_FD_59096 | JGI IMG/M metagenome (GOLD analysis project Ga0065709, IMG submission 59096) | Hoatzin crop microbial communities from Cojedes, Venezuela, sample from fiber fraction 14 v1 | ecosystem: Host-associated > Birds > Digestive system > Esophagus > Crop | place: Venezuela...
CCCGGTGATAACATCGACATGGAAATCACCCTGATCACCCCCATCGCGATGGAGCAGGGCCTGCGCTTCGCTATCCGTGAAGGTGGCCGTACGGTTGGCTCCGGCGTTGTGGCCAAGATCATCGAATAATCCATTGGGAGGGAATCACAATGGCAAATGCTGCACGCACCAAGGTTTGCCTGGCTTGCACGGAGTGCAAACAGCGCAACTACAACAACATGAAGAACAAGAAGAACACGTCTGAACGTCTCGAGCTGATGAAGTATTGCCCCTTCTGCAAGAAGCACACGCTGCATCGCGAGACCAAGTGATAACGCACAATTTGCTGTGAGGATGTGAAACGAAATGTCTGAGGAAAAAGCGAAGACGCCAGCCAAGAAGACGGAGCCCGGAAAGGGCGCGAAAATCCTGAACTGGTTCAAGACCCTTCCCCAGCGCATCGCGAAGCCCTTCAAGAACATGTGGTATGAACTGAAGAAGGTGACCTGGCCCTCCAAGGAGAAGCTGATCGCCTACAGCGTGGTTGTGCTGCTGTTCATGCTGTTCATGGGCATCGTGATCGGTCTGCTGGACATGGGCGCCTCCTCCGCGGTGCGGAGCCTGGTGGAAGCCACGTCCGGTGGGACCGCGACAGTCGAAACCGTGGAAGAGACCGCTGATGAGGCGGCCGAGACCGTGGAAGAGACTGCCGAGGAAGCGGCGGACGAAGCGGCGGAAGCTGTGGAAGACGCTGCGGAAGAAGTTGCCGAGACCGCGGAAGACGCCGCTGAAGAAGTGGCTGATACTGTGGAAGAAGCCGCTGAGACAACGGAAGAAGAGTCTTCCGGGGAGAATTAATCATGGCAGGAACGAGCAAAGAGCCCCAATGGTATGTTGTGCATACCTATTCCGGCTACGAGAACAAGGTTAAGGATACGCTGGAAAAGTCCGTAGAGAACAACGGCATGCAGGATCTGATTTTTGAGGTCCGGGTTCCCATGGTGGAAGTCCAGGAGCGCAAGAACGGCCGGAATGTCAAGTCCATGCGGAAGGTGTATCCGGGTTACGTGCTGGTGCACATGATCGAGACCAGTGAAAGCTGGTACCTCGTTCGGAACACCCGCGGCGTAACCGGCTTTGTGGGTCCTGATTCCAAGCCCGTGCCGCTGACCCAGGAGGAAGTGGACATGATGCTCAACACCGAGCAGACGAGCGTCGATTTCGGCTTCGCCATCGGTGATGAAGTGAGAATCATTTCCGGCGCCCTGGAGAACTTCGAAGGCACGGTGACGGACGTCGACACCGTACGCGGCAAGCTGACGGTGAAGGTGACCATGTTCCTGGGCCGCGAAATGCCCGTGGAAGTGGACATCGACCAGGTCGACAAGATCAACTGATTTTCTGCGGGGGCGGTTTGGCCCGCCCCCGTATGAAATGGTTCTTCCCTTGAGGAAGGGCCGTGGGAGGAAATTTTCAATCATTTCCGCCTGACCACATTATTTAAAGGAGGATTACCCCAATGGCCAAGAAAGTTGCTGCTTACATCAAGCTGCAGGTGCCTGCCGCCAAGGCGACGCCCGCCCCGCCGATTGGTCCCGCGCTGGGCCAGCACGGCGTGAACATTCCCGGATTCTGCAAGGAATTCAATGACCGCACCGCGAAGGACGCCGGCCTGATCATCCCTGTGGTGATCACCGTGTACTCCGACCGGACCTTCACCTTCATCACCAAGACGCCGCCGGCGCCCGTGCTGATCAAGAAGGAACTGAACATTGAAACCGCCAGCGGACGTCCGAACAAGGACAAGGTGGGTCAGCTGACCAAGGAGCAGGTTAAGAAGATCGCCACCATCAAGATGCCCGACCTGAACGCGGGCAGCATTGAAGCCGCCATGAGCATGGTTGCCGGTACCGCCCGCAGCATGGGCGTGACGGTTGAAGAGTGATGGAGGTGGATGAGAAATGAAGCACGGAAAGAAATATGTCGAGAGCGCGAAGCTGATTGATCATCTGAAGCAGTACGACCCCGAAGAAGCGGTGGATCTGGTGCTGCAGACCGGTAAGGCCAAGTTTGATGAAACCGTGGAGATTTCCGTCCGCCTGGGCGTTGATCCCCGTCACGCGGATCAGCAGGTCCGCGGCGCGGTGGTTCTGCCGCACGGCACCGGCCGCACGATTCGCGTGCTGGTCATCGCCAAGGGCGACAAGGCCAAGGAAGCGGAAGCCGCCGGAGCGGATTACGTGGGCGCGGAAGATATGATCCAGAAGATCCAGCAGGAGAACTGGTTCGACTTCGACGTTTGCGTGGCCACCCCCGATATGATGGGTATGGTCGGCCGCATCGGTCGTGTGCTGGGCCCGAAGGGCCTGATGCCGAACCCGAAGAGCGGCACCGTGACCATGGACATCACCAAGGCTGTGAACGACATCAAAGCCGGTAAAGTGGAATATCGTCTGGACAAGACCGCGATCATCCACTGCCCGATCGGCAAGATTTCCTTCGGCAAGGAAAAGCTGCAGGAGAACCTGACCGCTCTGATGGAAGCCATCAACAAGGCGAAGCCCGCCGCCGCGAAGGGCACCTATTTGCGCTCTGTGTATCTGAGCAGCACCATGGGTCCGAGCGTGCGCGTGAACCCGCTGAAGTTCCAGTAAGGAACCTTCCAAGACCGTCTCTGCAAAAGGGACGGTCTTTTTTTCTGCTTTTTTTCCGGGGGGAAATATGCTATACTGCCCGTGAAAGCGAGGGAACAGCGTGAGCAAGACGAAGGAACGCATCCGCGAGAGCAATCTGAGATACAAGCACGAGCTGGGGCAGCATTTTCTCTTTGACGAGGATTTGCTGAACGTTCTCGTGGACGACGCGGGGGTCACAAAAGACATTGATGTTCTTGAGATCGGTCCCGGGGCCGGCACCCTGACGAAGCCCCTGTGCGAGAAGGCGGGGCGGGTCGTGAGCCTCGAGCTGGACGAAAGGCTGATTCCGTTGCTGGAAGCGTACATGAGTCCGTATGACAATTTCACCCTGAAGCAGGGGGATGTCATGTTCACGGATCTGCAGGAGATTACGAAAGACCTGCGCAAGCCGTTTGCCGTGGTGGCGAACATTCCGTACTATATTACGACGCCTTTGATTCAGCGGCTTCTGACCTGCGGGATTGAGATTGACCGGATCGCCGTGATGATTCAGAAAGAAGTGGCGGACAAAATTCTGGCACAGCCGGGGGACGAGGCGTGGGGACCGCTGAGCGTGCGGTGCCAGTATGCCTGCGAGTGCGAGATGACAAGAATTGTTCCGCGAGCGTGCTTCACGCCGCCGCCGAAGGTGGACAGCGCGTTTGTGGTGATGAAGAAACGGGAGACGCCGCCGGTTACGGTAAAAAGCGAGAAGGACTTCTTCCGCGCCGTGAACGCGGGATTCTCGCTTCGGCGGAAGACGCTGGTGAACGCGCTGAACGCGGGACTGCACTACAGGAAAGAGCAGGGCGAGCAGATTGTGGCCGGGGCCGGGCTGGACCTTAAGGTCCGCGCGGAGCGGCTGACCATGGAAGAGTGGGCCCGGGTGGCCGACCTTGTGACGGAGACGGAGGCGGAACGATGAGCATCGCGAAATTCAGCCATGTGAGCGTGGCGCAGTATGAGAAGGACATGCAGGGCATTGGGAGCCCGATGGACCTGCACGAGATTCCCCTGCCGAAGAGGAGCACGCGGGGGAGCGCGGGGTACGACATCGTGAGCCCCGCGGAGATCCGAATTCCCGCGCACGGCACGGCGCTGATTCCGACCGGGATCCGGTGCAGGATGGACGAGGGATGGGTGCTGCTGATTTTCCCGCGGAGCGGGCTGGGGCGAAAGTACCAGATCCGGCTGAGCAACACCGTGGGCGTGATTGACAGCGATTATTTTGACGCGGAGAATGAGGGGCATATCATGGTGCCGCTTCGGAACCCCACGGACACGGACCGGGTCATCGGGAAGGGCGAGCGGTTCTGTCAGGGCGTGTTTGTGGCGTACGGCACGGCCGAGGAAGAGGACGATTTCGCGGAGCGGACCGGGGGATTCGGGTCCACCGGGAAGAAATAAGGAGGAAAACATATGAAGCCGATTCGGATGCATCCGGCCTTCCGGGGCGGAAAACTGACGCCGTGGGGCGGGGAGAAACTGAAGACGATTTACGGGAAGGACATTGCCGAGGTGCCGACCGGGGAAAGCCTGGAGATCAGCTGCATTTCCGGGCTGGAGAGCCGGGACGATGACGGGAGAACGCTCAGTGAGTTAATTGCTGAGGACCCTCAGGGTCTGGTCGGCGGATACGCGGGGAAGACCTTCCCGCTGTTGCTGAAGATTATTGACGCGAAGGACAAGCTGAGCGTGCAGGTGCACCCGGACGACGCGTACGCGCACGAGCATGAGGGCGGCAAGCTCGGGAAGACCGAGGCGTGGCTGATTCTGTCCTGCGACGAGGGCGCGGAACTGGTGTACGGCATTGTGCCGGGGACGGACAAGGACACCCTGAAAAAAGCGAGTGAGGCCGGGAGCGAGGTGCAGAAGTACCTGCGCAAGGTGCCGGTGGAGCCCGGGGATGTGTGCAATATCCCGGCGGGGACGGTGCACGCGATCGGCGAAGGGATTGTGCTGTACGAAATCCAGCAGAGCTCGGACGTGACCTACCGCTTTTATGACTGGGACCGGGTGGACGCGCAGGGCAAAGGGCGCGAACTCCATATCAATAAGGCGATTGACGTGACGCATCTGGATGTTCAGCCGGAGAAGAAGCATTGGGACGGGAAGCCCGGCACGGAGCGCGTGCTGGATGAGCCGTATTTCACGCTGGATCTGATCGGCGTGGACGGGGAAGAAGCGATCTGCGACGAGCGGGATTTCGCTTTTCTGACCTGTCTGGACGGGGAACTGAGTCTGTGCCAGGAAGCTGAAAAAATCCCGATGAAGAAGGGCGAGAGCTTCTTCCTGCCGCACGCGGCGAAGGGATTGAAACTGGAAGGAAAAGGCCGGGCGGCGCTGAGCAGCCCCAAGAAGGCATAAGGAGAAAGATGAAACACCAGATTCAGGGAAACATCGAGGGCGTCCGCGACGCGGTGCTCGCGAAGCTGAACGAACTGTATGAATACGAGCTGGAGGAAGGCGAGTTTCTGCCGCGGGAGCTGATGAAAATGCTCGCCGAATTCAGCTGCGGAATGAACCGGGAAATCGCGGTGTACATTACGCGGGACGGGGAGATCGTGAACATCGCCATCGGGACGGACAGCGATGTGGAACTGACCGACTACCGCCTGAGAAGAAACACAAAGAGGCTGAGCCGCGTGCGGTGCGTGCATACGCACCCGGACGGGGACGGGCATTTGAGCGACGTCGATCTCAGCGCGCTGAAGATTTTCCGGTACGACGCGATGACCGCCGTCGGCGTGAAGGACGGCGAGCCGGTGAATGTGCAGACCTCTTTCCTGACGGAGGGGAACGGGATCATTCTGACCGACACGGTGCGGTGGTACAAGGTGCCGGACGCGGAGTGGCTGAATCAGATTGAGGAGAGCGACGCGCTGGTCGGCACGGAGAAGACGGACGAAAACGAGGGCGGACCGGAGCGCGCGGTGCTGATGGGCATCGAGAGCGAGGAAAGCCTGGCGGAATTGAAAAGGCTGGCGGAGACCGCGGGCGCGAAGGTGGTCGGGAGCTTCCTTCAGAAAAAAGACAAGCCGGACGGAGCGCTGTTCATCGGGCGCGGGCGCGCGGACGAGCTGGCGCGGGACTGCCAGGCGCTGGAGGCGGACCTGTGTATCTTTGATGAAGAGCTGACCGGCATCCAGACGAGGAATCTGGAGGACGTGCTGCGGGTTAAGGTTGTGGACCGGACGACGCTGATTCTGGACATTTTCGCCCAAAGGGCGTCGAGCGCGGAGGGCAAGCTTCAGGTCGAGCTGGCGCAGCTGCAGTATCAGTCCACGCGCCTGATCGGTCAGGGACTGGTGCTGAGCCGGCTGGCGGGCGGCATCGGGACGAGGGGCCCGGGCGAAAGTCAGCTGGAAATGAACCGCCGGCGCATCCGCATGCGGGAGACGGAACTGAAAAAGCGCCTCGCCGAGGTGGAGAAGCAGCGGGATATCCGCCGGAAGAGCCGGGAGAAGAACGGGACGCCGGTGGTCGCGCTGGTCGGATACACGAACAGCGGGAAGAGCACGCTGCTGAACAAACTGACCGGGAGCGATGTGTACGCGCAGGACCAGCTGTTCGCGACGCTGGACGCCGTGTCCCGGCGGATGGAGACGCCGGAGAAGACGGAGTATCTGCTCGTGGATACGGTCGGGTTTATCCGGAAATTGCCGCACACGCTGGTGAGTGCGTTCCGGTCCACGCTGGAGGAAGCCGCGCTGGCGGATGTGCTCGTGATTGTGAACGACGGCGCGAGCGCGGAGATGACGAAGCAGCACGACACCGTGGAGGAGGTGCTGAACGATCTCGGCGCGACGGAGCAGAAGCGGATTGAGGCGGTCAACAAGTGCGACATCGCCGATCCGTGGCCGAGCTTCCCGGGGGCGGTGATGATCTCCGCGAAGACCGGGGCGGGGCTGGACGAACTGAAGGCGAAGATCGCGGACGCGCTGCAGGAGAGCTTCGCGCCGGTGACCTTTGTGATTCCTTTCAGTCAGTACGGTATCCGCGCGCAGATCATGCCGCTGGGGCGCGTGATCGCCGAAAATCATACCGACACCGGGACGGAGCTGACCATGGCCATCGCCCGGGAGGACGCGGAGCGCCTGATTCGTAAATATGGCGCGGAGATCGTTCAAAAATAACGGTTTCCGACCTTTTTTCCTGTACTTTCCGGTCAATTAACGGCCAGTGTGGGGCGATTGTCAAAAAAGCCTCAATGTGGTAGAATAAGCGCCGTTGAAAGGCTTAAAAAACAAGGCTTTCGACCGAGTATGAAAGAAAGGAGTGAAGGGAAATGAAGAAAACCATTTGCAAGGTGGACTACGATACCGAAGCCTCCGAGCTGCTGGGCAAAGTGACCGCGGGCTCGATCGGCGATCCGGCCGGGTATGAAGAGTGCCTCTTCAAGACTGAGGGCGGCAAGTTCTTCCTGTACACCAACGGCGGTGAGAAGTCTCCCTACACCAAGGAAGATATCAAGCGTATGTCACCGGAGAAGGCCAAGGAGTGGCTGAACGCGGCGAAGTAAAAAGCCGCATTCGAAAGCCGGGGGCGGGAATCTTCCCGTTACCCGGTTTTTATTTGGAGGAAAGATGAAAAAGGCGGTATTGTTTGACCTGGACGGGACGCTGTGGGACTCCGGAGAGAGCGTGACGGCGTCGTGGAACATTGTGCTCCGGCGTCACGGGCGGAAGGAAATGACCCTTCAGGAAGTGCACGCGCAGATGGGGAAGACCATGGCGCAGATCGGGCTGGACCTGTTTCCGGATCTCGGCGCGGAGGGGTCGATGAACCTGATGCGCGAGTGCGTGGCGGAAGAGGATGAGTACCTGAAGAACCACGGCGGGAGGATTTACGCCGGCGTGGCGGAGACCTTCCGGGCTCTTCGGGAGCAGGGCTTTTTTGTCGGGATTGTGAGCAATTGTCAGGTCGGCTATATCGAGACTTTTCTGGAGTATTACGGGCTGACGGAGCTGGTGGACGACACCGAGAACTACGGGCACACCGGGTTCGGAAAGGGGCATAATATCGGCCTTGTGGTGGAGCGGAACGCGCTGGGGCCGGTGCTGTACATCGGGGATACGATCGCCGATTATACCGCCGCGAAGGAGGCCGGAACGCTGTTTGTGCACGCGGCATACGGATTCGGGGAGGTGCCGGAGGGGACACCCGCGATCCGGGATATCCGGGAACTGCCCGAAAAAGCCGCGGCGATTCTTGACAGGGATGGCGGGAATCAGGTAAAATAAAACCAGAAAGGGCAAGTGCCCGGAACATAAGGAGGAAGTTCGCGATGAAACAGTACGAATGCCCCTGCGGCTACATCTATGATCCCGCTGTCGGAGATCCGGATGGCGGCATCGCGCCCGGAACCGCGTTTGAGGATATCCCGGAAGACTGGGTTTGCCCCGTGTGCGGTCTGGGCAAGGACGCGTTTACCGAAGTGGAATAAGGACAAAATGAAAAAACCGTCTCCGATGGGAGGCGGTTTTTGAATACCCGGGATTTTACAGATCTTTCGCGATATTTTCCAGATACACCCGGGCTTCGCGTGCGTTTTCGGGCTTGGTGTTTTCGAGGGTCATCGGGAGATCGTTTTCCTTCGCGAAGCGGAGGAGGCGCTCGTAGCGCATGTCGCCCAGACCGCAGGCGACGCAGTTGCCGGGGTCGCCGTTCACGAAATCCTTCATATGGAGGACGCTGACGCGGTCGCCCAGGCGGCGGATGGCGTCTTCCATGACGGCGTCGGCATTCGGCACGGCGGCGGGGGAGAGCAGATTGACGCCGTCCAAAATAATGCGGACATGGTCGGAATGCAGGGCGTCGAGCATGCGCTCCGCGCGCTCCGGGGTGGAGACAATGTGGCACCAGACCGGCTCAATGGCGAGAAGGGCGTCTTCTTCCTCTGCCCAATTGACCACCGGGCGGACGCAGTCGATGAAGAAATTCAGCGCGTCCTCACTGTCCGGGGCATCCTTGTCCCAGAGACCCTGCACGCGGCAGGGAGTTTCCGTGCCGACGACGCCCGCGCCGATCATGCGGGCAAAGCGGAGGTGCGCGTGATAAATCTCCTGCGTTTTCTTCCGGGACTCCTCATCCGGGTCCGCGAGGGAAAGGTAGCAGCCGAGCACCGCGCAGGACATGTCCGCGGCGGCAAAGTCGCCCCGGACGGAAGACGCCAGTTCCTCCGTGAGCAGCTTCGGCGCGTCCGCCATGGCGAAGTCCGGCAGGGTTTTGCTCAGCGCCAGATGCGCGCAGGAAAAGCCCTGGTCATGCGTATAATAAAGCATATCACGGAGGGAACCGTGAATTGTATCATGCAGACGAATCCCGATCTTCATGGGGCATCATCCTTTCAAAGACTTTTGTTTATCATACCCCGAAACGCCTGAAAAGTAAATATCGCGCGGAAGGGGAATTTGTGATAGAATACGCGCGGAAGGAGGAGTGCGGAATGAAAAAGAAACTGCTTTTGCACTGCTGCTGCGCGCCGTGCTCCTCGGCGACGCTGGAGAGACTGCAAAGCGATTGGGAGATTGACATATACTACTATAACCCAAACATCGAGCCGGAGGCGGAATTCCGGAAGCGCGCGGCGGAAGAGGAGCGGTTTGTCGGCGAATTCCGTCCGGACGGGGGCGTGCAGGTGATCGTGGCGCCGTACGAGCACGAGGTGTTCGAGGAGATCGCGAAGGGGCGGGAGGATTTGCCCGAGCGCGGGGAACGGTGCTATCTGTGCTATGAGGCGCGGATGCGGAAAACCGCGGAATACGCGAAAAGCCACGGGTACGACTGCTTTACGACATCCCTGTCCATCAGCCCGTACAAGGTGAGCCGGTGGATCAACGAGATCGGGGAAAGACTGGCAGAAGAATACGGGATTGAATTTCTGCACAGCGACTTCAAGAAGCAGAACGGATACAAGCGGAGCATTGAGCTGTCCAAAGAATACAATCTTTACCGGCAGGACTACTGCGGGTGCGTGTATTCCAAGGCCGAGCGCGACAGAAAGATTGCGGAAAAGGTTGCGCAGGGAAAAAATATGTGATAAAATATATTTTGCGCGGGAAACGCGCGGAAACGAGAGGAGCCGAACCATGGAAGAGAACATGATGAACGAAGTGACCGAAGAGACGCTGGTGGGTGAGATCGTGATGAATCATCCCGAAGCGATCGACGTGCTGCTGAGCATTGGCATGCATTGCCTCGGATGCCCGGCGAGCCAGGGCGAAAGCCTGGCGGAAGCGTGCATGGTGCACGGATACGAGCCCTCGGCGGTGGTGGACGCCATCAACGAGCGGATCGCGAACGCGCAGGAATAACGCACGGAGCGAATGCCGTGCCCGGAAGGGCACGGCGTTTTTTGATGTTGATTCACGGGGAACCGAATGATATAATTGATAGTTGAAGATTTGCAAACGGAGGGGTCCGTGAGGATGGGAAAGAGAATTCTGGGCGCCCTGATGGCGCTGATGCTGATGATCCCGTGCCTGGCGGCGGCGGAGAGCCTGCCGCTGGAGGGCGCCGCGCCCTACGCGCCGGTGGAAAGCGCGCTGAGCGAGGACGGCATGAGCTATGATGACGGGACGATGTCCGTGAAAATCACGACGGACACGGTTCAGGATACGAAGATCTACTGGGTCGAGGTCAAAATCACCGACCCCACACAGCTGCGCACCGCGCTCGCCGGGGCGAAAGGCACGCAGGGGGCCGCTCAGCCCCTGACCATGGCCAAGCGGAACAATGCCGTGCTGGCGATCAACGGGGACTTCTTCTCCGGACACAATTCCGGGGTCGTGTATCGCATGGGCGAGCTTTTGCGGAATGTGCCGGCGTACACGCGGGATGAGCTGATGATCGACGCGAACGGGGATCTGACGATTCTCGCCGTGGCCCCGGGGACGGGCGCGCGGAAGATTACCGAGGGGATTGACGCGTACCTCGCGGAGCACGAGATCCGGCAGGCGTTCTGCTTCGGACCCGGGCTGATCGCGAACGGCGAGAAGCTGGAGTTCAATTACCGCGAGAAGGTGTCCTGCGGATATCCGACGCGGGCGCAGAGGATGATCATCGCGCAGACGGGGGAACTGCAGTACCTCTTCCTCGCGACGGAAGGCCCGGAGCAGGATCAGCCGGGGCTGACCGTGCCGGAATGCGTGGATCTGCTGATGGCGCGCGGGGACGTGATCACCGCGTACAATCTGGACGGAGGCAACTCGACGCACATCATTCTGTGCGGGGAGAAGATGAACGCGAAGGAATTCCCGAAGAGCCGGGATATCGCGGATATCATTTATTTCGCGACGCTGGTGCCGTCCGACGCCGCGGCGGAAGAACCGTAAGGGGGAGAGGAAAATGAAGAGACTGGTCAGTTTCATGCTCATGATGGTTTTGCTGCTCGGATGCGCGGGGGCGCAGGCGGGGCAGAAGGCGCTGAAGATGGACGAGGTGCAAAACGCGATTGACACCATGAGCGAGGAAGAACTCGTCAATTGGTGCCAGGAGCAGTTCAGTACGGCGGTGTACACCGATCCGTCCGAGATTCCGTATCCGGACAACCGGCAGGAAGACGGATTTATCCCGGAGGGCGAATTCATCTACGAGGATGCGGACAAGGGCCTGTGGGCGTATCTGAGCCCGACCCTGCAGGTGGAAATCGTGAAGTACGAGATGCCGGAAGTGCCGCACCTGTGGTACGAGGCGGACGTGATTTTCAATCCGGACGAGGAGAGCTTTACCCAGCACACCTGGGTGAACGCGAGCTTCAAGGACCAGCAGATTTACCCCGAAACCCTCGCGCAGACGAGCAAGCTGGTGTTCGCGGTGAACGGGGACTACTACCTTGACCGCGCGAAGAGCAATAAGATCAACGCCGGGAACATTATCCGCCGGGGGGAGATTGTGTACACCTATAACGCCGGATACCGGAAAAAGTTCCCGAATCTGGACACCCTCGCGATCCGGAACAACGGAACATTCGACGTATACGCCGCGGGCGAGATTTCCGCGGAGGAGCTGTTGGCCCAGGCGGAGCCGGATGATCCGGAATTCGTGCATGACGCGTTGTCCTTCGGGCCGTATCTGATCCGGGACGGGGCGATCCGGCTGGAGGACGGGACCGCGGCGGAGAACCTGGACCCGCGGTGCGCCTATGGCATGATCGAGCCCGGGCATTTTCACTTCGTGATGGTCGAAGGCAAGATGCCGGCGAACAAGGGCAACCAGCAGGGCATGAACCTGTGGGAGGTGGCCGTGCTGATGAAGGCGCGGGGATGCACCGTGGCGATGAACGTCGACGGCGGCAGCACCGCGGTGATGATCTTTATGGGTACGAAGCTGAACCGGACCGGCAAGGCCAAGAGCCTTGGCAGCCCGCGGAACCAGCATGAGCTGTTCGGCATCGGGGAGAGTGAGCAGGTGCACACCGACATGGCGGACGGAAAGAAAAAGTAAGGAGAGGCAACAGTGAAGAAGCTTTGGGGTATTCTTCTGGCGTGCCTGATGATCTGCGCGGGCGCAGGCGCGTGCGCGGACACGGAGCGCACGCAGCTGAACATCAACGGCCTGAAATTCCGCCCGGGCGATACCGCCTTTTCTACCCTGAAGGGGCGGCAGGATCCCCGATACACCGCCGAGGACGTGGCGGACATCCTGACATATTACTGCCCGGACCTGCTGGCGCTGGACCTCGGGCACAACAACGTGCATGACGTCGAGTTCCTGCGCGCGTGGCCGAAACTGCGGCGGCTGATCATTGTGGACAGCAAGGAGCCGCTGACGGACATTTCCGCGCTGGCGGACCTGAAGGATCTGGAGTATGTGGAACTGTTCATGCAGGGGATTACGGATATTTCCCCGCTGGCGGATCATGTTTACCTGAAGGACCTGAACCTGGCGCACAACGACATTACCGACCTGACGCCCCTGTACAGCTGCACGAGCCTGGAAAGGCTGTGGATCGCGTACAACCCGCACCTGACGGACGAGGAGCTGGCGGCCTTCAAGGAAGCCATGCCGAACGTGAAGGTGGAAAGCGAGGAGTACCAGTCCACCGGCATGGGGTGGCGCGTGCATCCGCACTACGACATCCTCGTGGAAAGCTTCAAGACCGGGACGTATATCCCGTTCGAGGATTCCCAGCCGCTGGAGGGGGAGGAAAGCACCGAAGAGATCGCTCAGCCGGAGGAAACCGCGGAGGCGGCGGAGGACGACGGGACGGCGAAGGACATCAGCCTGGACTGCCAGTTCAACGGCATTCAGGCAACGACGAGCCACATCCTGACGAACAACGAGTACGCGCGGATTTTTGAGACCTCCATGAAGGACGGAGCGAGTTCCCTGATCATCACCGCGCCGGAGAACATCGGGGCGATATACATTCAGTGGTGCCTGTGGCCGCACGCGCTGAACATCCAGACGAAGCAGGGGGACGAGTGGGTCACGGTCGCGACGAGCGACGGGGACTTTTACGCGGATTACATCGAGGTGCCGGAAGCGAGCGAAATCCGCCTTGTGGACCGGGACGACCCGACGGACAAGCTGCGCATCCGCGAGATGAAGGTATTCACTCCCGGCACGCCGCCGGACACCGTGCAGCTGTGGGAAAAGCCCGGGGACAAGGTGGACATGCTGATGATCTGCGGGCACCCGGATGACGAGCTGCTCTGGTTCGGCGGGATGATTCCGTACTACGCCGGGCAGGAGGGCAAGGATGTGCTGGTCGTGTGCTGCGCGATGACGGACTCCATGCGGCAGCTGGAACTGCTGGACGTGCTGTGGCACTGCGGGGTGCGGGTGCATCCGCTGTTTATGCACTGGATGGACTACTCGACGACGGACCCGCGGGATGTGCTGAAGACCTGGGGCAAGGACAAGTGCCTGGAGACGATTACGGGAATTTACCGGCAGTACAAGCCGGATGTCGTGATGCTGCAGGACGTGAACGGCGAGTACGGCCACGGGATTCACAAGGCGGGCTGTCAGTTGGGACAGGAGTGCCTGGAGCTGGCGGCGAACGCGGAGATTTATCCGGAGCAGGTGGTGGAGTACGGCACGTGGGACGTGCCGAAGACGTACATCCACCTGTACGCGGAAAACCAGATCAGGATGGACTGGGATCAGCCCCTGAGCGCCTTCGGCGGGAAGACCGCGATGGAGGTGGCGATGGAGGCCATGGAATACCACAAGTCCCAGACGCAGAGGGGCTGGAAGATCACGGTCGGCGGGGAGAAGGACAATACCCTGTTCGGGCTGTACCGGTCGCTGGTGGGCGAGGACGTGGAGAAGAACGACGTGTTTGAGAATATTCAGTAAGAGAGGTGCCGGGGTTCCCGGCACTTCTCATTTTTTGCACTTTTTTTGTGCATTGTTGAAACCCGATAATGTACTTTGATATAATAAAGCGAATTGAACCTTAAAGGAGGTTATATCCATGATGAAGAAACTGCTCGCGCTGCTGCTGTGCCTGACGATGTGCCTGCCGGCGGCCGCGGCGTTCGGCGAGGCGGCGGAGGCGACGGAAGAGCCGATTCTCACCGAGGTGGACCTGAGCGAATACAAGACCCCCGAAGTCGGGGAGACGGTGAACGGCTTTGAGCTCAAGAGCGTGACGCCGTTTGAGATGATCGGCGCCGAGCTGTACGTGTACGAGCACGTGAAGACCGGCGCGCAGCTGGTGCACATCAGCAATGAAGACAACAGCCGGTACTTCGTGATGAGCTTCGCGACGCCCACGGAGAACGACAAGGGTACGCCCCATGTGTTCGAGCACGCCGTGCTGGACGGGAGCGAGAAGTACCCGAGCAAGACGCTGTTCTTCAACCTGATTTACCAGACGTACAACACCGACCTGAACGCGTCGACCGCGAACAGCTACACCTATTATCGCATGGGGTCGCTGAGCGAGGAACAGCTGCTGAAATATGTCGAGTATTACACGGACAGCGTGCTGCACCCGATGCTGCTGGAAGATGAGAGCATCTTCAAGGAAGAGGCGTGGCGGTACGAGCTGGCGGACGCGGACGCGGACCTGACCCTCGCGGGCACGGTGTACAGCGAAATGCTGGGCGCCATGACGCTGGACTCCACGGCGCTGCTGAACTACTACGGGCTGATTTTCCCGGGCAGCCACAGCTCCCACGAGCATGGCGGACTGCCGGCGGACATCCCGGACCTGACGTGGGACGATATCAAGAACTTCCACGCGGAATACTATCATCCGTCGAACGCGACGGCGTTCCTGTACGGGAATATCGAGCATATTGACGAATTCCTCGCCCTGCTGGACGGGTATTTCGACGGATATGAGAAGACCGAAATCACGATCGAAGAGAGCGAATATACTCCCATCACGAGCGCGCAGAGCGGTGTTTTCGACTATCCGGTCGAGGCCGGCAGCGACACCGACGGGCAGACGACCATGGTGTACGGCTATGTGTTGGGTGAGATGGACGAGGAGCTGTTCTGGAAGACCGATCTGCTGACGACGGTGCTGAACAGCGAGAGCAGTGTGCTGATGCAGAATCTGCGCGCGGCGCTGCCGACCGGATCCTTCGGGTGCTATGTGGATGAGGCCGGCCCCGAACTGAGCGTGATGATTTACGCGACGGGCTTGAATGAGGGCGACGCGGATACCCTGAAGGAAACCGTGGACGCGAGCTTCAAGACCATTGCTGAGGAAGGCTTTGACGCGGACGCGGTGGACGCGATTGCCGCATCCACGCGCCTGGCGATGCTGCTGGCGAACGAGAGTAGCACCCTGGGCGAGGACATCTGCGAAACCATGCTGTACTACTACGCCGCGACGGGCGATCTGCTGGCCTATCCCGCGTACGTGGAGAACATGGAAAAGTTCAACGAGTGGAACGAGGACGGGACCTTCAAGAGCCTCGTGGCGGAATACCTTGTGGACAACGAGCGCACCGCGCTGGCCGTGACGCGCCCGGTGCCGGGGCTGAAGGAGACGCAGGAAGCCGCGCTGGCGGAGAAGCTGGCCGGGGTCAAGGCCGCGATGAGCGAAGAGGAAATCGCAGAGATCGTGACGCAGACCGCGGAGTTCGGGTCTGAGGACGAAGAGGACAACAGCGCGGAGTATGTTTCCCGGCTGCAGGCAGTCACGGTGGACAGCCTGCCGGAGGAAATCCGGGAATACGAGGTGCGCGACACGACGGACGAGGACGGCGTGCGGCACATTGACGCCATCGCCGAGGTGGACGGCGTGGGACAGACCATGCTGCTGCTGGACGCGAGTTCACTTACAAAGGAAGACCTGTTCTGGCTGAAGCTGTACACGGACATGCTGGGCAGCCTCGACACGGAGAATTACACCCGTGCCGCGCTGAGCACGCAGATGGAGCGGTACTTCAACGGCGGCACCATCAAGGTGTCCCTCGGCGAGGACGAGAACAACCCGAACGGATTTGTGCCGAGAGTGAGAATCACCTGCGTGACACTGAACGAGGATATGCAGGCGAGCTACGACCTGGCGAAGGAAATTTTCTTCGGAAGCAGGATTGACGACACGGACCGCGTGACCGAGCTGGTGGGTACGCTGAAGCTGAGCGCGCGGAACGCCACCACGAGCTCCCCGTACATGTATCAGCTGTACCGGGCGCTGGGCGCGGGCAGCAAGCTGGACGCGTGCTACTGCGCGCTGAACTATGTGGATTACTACCTCTTCCTGAGTGAAGTGGAAGAAATGCTTGCGAGCGATCCGGCGGGTGTGACCGCGAAGCTGGAAGAAGTCCGGACGGCGGTCGCGAACAGGAACGGCGCGATCGTCGGGTGCGCGGGTAACGAGGAAACCATCGCGGCGCATACCGCGGCGGCGCAGAGCTTCCTGGACACCCTGGAGAGCAAAGAGATTGAAGTGCAGACCCTCGAGTTTGACGCCCCGGCGAAGAGCGAGGGCATCGTGATGGATCTGAATATCCAGTTCAACAGCCTGGTCGCGACGTGGGACCAGACCAGCTTTGAGGGATACGACGGCGCGATGGCGGCGGTGACCTCGCTGGTGAGTGACGCGCTGCTGCAGCCCATGCTGCGGGATACGTACGGCGTGTACAGTGTGTTCCACGGCGCGGACACGGACGGCGTGTACATTATTTCCTACCGTGATCCGAACGTGGCGGAGACCTTTGCGGTGTACGACCAGCTGCCGGAGCTCGTGAAGAGCATTGAGGTGGATCAGGACACGCTGGACGGGTACATCCTGAGCGCGTACTCCGGATACGCTCAGAGCAGCGGCGAGCTGACCGGGGCTTTCAGCGCGATGCTGAGCGCCATGTCCAATCAGAGCCAGGAGGAGACGCTGGAATACATGCGGTCCCTGAAGACGCTGGATGTGAGCACCATCGGTGAGTGGATGAATATGTACGCCGACCTGGTGGAGAACGGCCTGAGGTCCACGACCGGCTCCGCCTCCGTGATTGACGCGAACGCGAGCTATTATGAAGCGGTGCTGAATCCCTTCGGCGTCGTGGCGGCGGACGCGGGTGCGCTGGAGGATCTGCCGGAGGACGAAGATCAGGCCGCGGCGGTGACATGGGTGCTGGAAAACTACATGATGAGCCAGGAAAGCGAGACCGCGTTCGGCACGGAAAGCCCGGCCAAGGCGGCGGACTTCCTGACGCCCATCTATGTGCTGATCGGCGGGGAAAATGATCCCGCGGCGGCGATTGAGTATCTGGGCGGATTCGGCATCTGCCCGGCGGATCTGGATCCGGACAGTGAGATCACGCGGGAGCAGTTGGTGACCTACACGTGGACGGTGTGCGAAGCCTTCGGCGTGGACGTGACCGCGGACACCGCGGTGCTGGCGGACTACACGGACGCCGGTGAGATCACCGCGGGTCTGGAGGAAGGCTTTGCCTTCTGCGCGGCGAACGGACTTCTGAACCCGGCGGGCGAAGGCCTGCTGGCGCCGCAGCAAACCGCGACGCGGCTGGATGTGGCCGTGGCGCTGTATGTGCTGTTCTCGGAGTAAGACAAGGTATCCTGACAGGGGGCCCCGACGGGGCCCTCTTTTTGTGGTTGAAAGGGGGAGGTGAATTTGGTATAATAAAGGTCTGAAGAGGATACGGAAGCCTTGCAGGGGAGCGAGGAGCGATGGAGGTATGACAGAAAGTTTGGGGCAGTTCTGGACGGAGCTGAGTCAGAACAGTACCATCTGGTGCTGTCTGATCTCCTGGTTCTCCGCCCAGCTGGCGAAATATTTTATTGACGGATTCCGGCATGACGGGTGGAATGTGAAGCACCTGCTGTTCGGCAGCGGTGGCATGCCGTCCTCCCATACGGCGTTTGTGACGACCTTGTGCGTGCGTGTCGGGATGGAGATGGGGTTTGACAGCCCCGTGTTCGCGGTGTGCTTTGTGATCCTGTTTGTCGTGATGACGGACGCCATCGGCGTGCGCCGGGAGACAGGGAAACAGGGAACGGCGATCAACATGATGATGGACTGGTTTGAGCAGATTATGCAGCCCGCCAAGGAGAACGATACGCAGATGAAGGAGCGGATGGGGCACTCCGCGCCGGAGGTGCTTGTCGGGTTCCTGTGGGGCATCGGCGTGGCCCTGCTGTTTTTCAGATGAAGACGGAAAGAGATGTGACCGTATTCCGGAAGGCGGACGGCGCCGCGATCGCGGGGGTGGTTCTTTGCGCGCTGGCGCTGATCGCGCTCTTCGCCCTGCGGGGGAATGAGCAGGCGGGCACCGTGAAGGTGTACATGAGCGGGCAGGAGGTCTGGAGCGCCCCGCTGGACACGGACGCGGAGATGATTTTCACCGGGGAATATACGAACAAGGTCGAGATCCGGGACGGGAAGGCAGCCATTACCGAAAGCGACTGCCCCGGGGAGGACTGCGTACACTCCGGATGGATTGACCGCGCCGGGAGAAGCATTGTGTGTCTTCCGAACCGCCTTGAGGTGGTCCTTGAGGGCAGCGCGGAGGATGATGTGGACGCGGTGGTGCGATAAGATGAAGACGAAAGACCTGACAACGGCGGCGATCCTGACCGCGCTGGCGATGGTGCTGGGGTGGGTGGAACGGCTGATTCCGCTGGAGATGGTGATCCCCCTGCCGGGGGTCAAGCTCGGGCTGGCGAACGTGGTGACGCTGTTTGCCCTGTACCGGCTGAACCTGCCCGCGGCAATGCTGATTCTGATCGCCCGGTGCCTGATGGGCGCGGTGTTCGGCGGGAACATGACGGGGCTGGCGTTTTCGCTGACGGGCGGCATTCTGTCCATGATTGCGATGGCGTGCGCGAAGAAGAGCGGTGCCTTCAGCGTATACGGCGTGAGCGTGCTGGGCGCCGCGGCGCACAACTGCGGGCAGATCCTGATCGCGGTGATCCTCATGCACACGGCGTATATCACGGCGTACCTGCCGTATCTGTTGCTGATCGGCACGGCGTGCGGGTGCGCGACGGCGGCGGTGGCGGCGGGAGTCCTGAGGGGCCTGCGGGCCGCGCAGATCGGTTGAACCGGTTCGAAAGAGCCGTCAACATATATCTTATTAGTATTGGAGGAATCCAAAATGAAAAAGGTTCTGGCTTTGGTACTGTGCCTCGCGCTGTGCGCGGGCGTGATTCCGTTCGCGGGCGCCGAGGGCGCGGTGAAGACCGGTCTGGCGGCGACGGTCGCCCTGACCCCCACCGACGCGACGGAGAATAAGGACGGACAGATTCGCAGCGACGTGAACATCGCCGCCGTGACCGTGGACGCCGAGGGCAAGATTACGTCCTGCAAGATCGACTCTGTGCGCGCGGATGTGAAGTTCAACGCCAAGGGCGAGCTGACCCAGGATGCCGCCACCACCACTTTCAGCAGCAAGAACGTGCTGAAGGAAGAGTACGGCATGAAGGCCGCGAGCTCCATCGGCAAGGAATGGTACGAGCAGGTGGATGCCCTGGCGCAGCATTGCGTGGGTAAGACCGCCGAGGAAATCCGCGGCATCGCCGTGGACGACAGCGGCAAGGCGACCGACGCCGACCTGCTGGCGGGCGTGACGATGAGCATCAGCGGGTTCGTGGATCTCGTGGCGACCGCCGCGGAGAACGCGAAGGATCTGGGCGCGCAGGACGGCGACACCCTGTACCTGACCGTGACCGCGAACATGTCTTCCAGTAAGGCTGCCAGCGAGAACAAGGACGGCACCGCGCAGGTGGATGTGAACTACGCCGCCATCACCAAGAACGGCGAGACCATCACGAGCTGCACGATTGACGCTGTGAGCTGCAAGGGCACCTTCAGCGCGGAAGGCAAAGTGACGAGCGACACCACCGCCGAAGTGAAGACCAAGATGCAGTTGGGTGACGACTACGGCATGAAGGGCGTCAGCCCCATCGGCAAGGAATGGTACGAGCAGGTCGAAGGCTTCTGCGCCTATGTGACCGGCAAGACCGCCGCGGATGTGGCCGGCATCGCCATCGATGAGAGCACCAAGACGACCGACGCTGATCTGGCCGCGACGACCACGATCTCCATCGGCACCTTCCTGGAGCTGATCGCGCTGACCGCGGAATAAGAAGCAAATGCCGCCGGGCGGGGCGCCTTTTGGGTCCCCGCCCGGCGATATTCCGGAGAAGAAAATTTTGAGAAAACGAATTGCGCTGATGCTGGCGCTGGTGATCTGCGCGGGAGCGCTTTGCGGGTGCGCGGGAAAGACGAAGAGCCGCTATACCGCGAGCTTTCTGGAGCTGTTTGACACGGTGACGAGCATCGTCGGATACGCCGAAAGTCAGGAAGCCTTCACCGAAGAGGTGACGAGGGTCCGGGACGAGCTGGAGGCGTATGATCACCTGTACGATATCTACAACGAATACGACGGGATGGTCAATCTCAGGACGATCAATCTGAACGCCGGCGGGGAACCGCTGGAGGTGGATCAGAAGATCATTGATTTGCTCCTGTTCGCGCGGGAAGTCGACGAAAAGACGGACCACCGCGTGAACGCGATGATGGGCAGCGTGCTGGAGATTTGGCATGAGGCCCGCGAGGAGGGCATCAACGATCCGGAGAACGCGGCGCTGCCGGATATGACGGAGCTGCAGGCCGCTGCGGAGCACGTCGGGTTTGACCTGCTGGAGATTGACGAAGAGAACAGGACCGTACGAATCACGGACCCGGAGGCGCGGCTGGACGTGGGCGCGCTGGCGAAGGGATACGCGACGCAAAAAGTATGCGAGACCATGCCGGAAGGGTATCTGGTCAGCGTCGGCGGAAACGTGGTCGCGACGGGGAAAAAGGCGGATGGAACCGCGTGGACGATCGGCATTCAGGATCCGGACGGGGACGGGACGGAGTACCTGCATAAGGTGAGCCTGGAGAAGGGGTCGGTCGTGACCAGCGGAGACTATCAGCGGTACTACACCGTGGACGGGAAGGAGTACCACCATATCATTGATCCGGATACCCTGATGCCGGGCGAAAGATGGCGCGCGGTGACGGTGATCGGGACGGATTCCGCGGAGGGGGACGCGCTGAGCACGGCGCTGTTTCTCATGAGCCGGGAGGACGGGCAGAAGCTGCTCGACGGGGCCGGGGCGGAAGCGATGTGGATTGAGAAGGACGGAACCCGGCTGTACAGCCCGGGATATGAAGCATATATCAAACCGTGAATGGGGATGGATGAGCATGAAGACGAAATTTCCGGCGTGGGCGGTTCTGACGGTGATCTGCGTGGTGGCGGCGGTTTTGCTGGCCGTGACGAACCAGGCGACCGAGGGCATCATCGCGGAGAACACGGCGAAGGAGGCGCAGGCGACGATGTTCGCGCTGCTTCCGTCGGCGGACTCGTTTGAGACGATCGAGGGCAGTGAAATTTCCGCCGCGAAGGACGTGGGCGGCAACGTGATCGGATATATCGCGGCGGCGACGACGCAGGGCTTCGGCGGGGAGATTGAGACGACCGTGACCGCGGACACGACGGGTGTGATTTCCGGCATCAGCGTGGGCGGAAGCAATTTCGCCGAGACCGCGGGCCTGGGCGCCAAGGCGAAGGAGCCGGAATTCCAGGACCAGTTCGCGGGACTCACCGCGCCGGTCGCGCTGACCAAGGACGGCGGCGAGGTGGACGCGATTGCGGGTGCGACCATCACATCCCGCGCGGTAGTCAAGGGTGTGAATGAGGCGATGGAGGAGATCGGCGCTGTGGCCGGGTTCGAGGTGGCGAGCACGTCCACCGTGGAGGACCGCGGCGACGGGAAGTATTCCGCAAAGTCCCAGGGCTTCGGCGGGCCGGTGGCGGTGTTCCTGACCCTCGATGAGAACAACACGATTACCGCCATCGAGATCGGCGACAACGACTTTGCCGAGACCGAGTATCTGGGCGAGCGGGCGCTGGAGCCGGAATTCCAGAACCAGTTTATCGGGCTGACGTTGCCGGTGACGTCGGGCGACATTGACGCGCTGGCCGGCGCGACCATCACGACGAACGCCGTGCTGGACGCGATTTCCCAGATCAGCGACTATGTCGGCGCGAATTAAAGGATGAATGTCGGGAACCGCCCTTCGGGGCGGTTCTTTTTTGCATGAAAACTGAATATATTCGGATAATATGCATAAAAAGCGCATAAATTTGACGAAATTTGTCAAATTTATGCATTTTTGGGCTTGACAATTGAATGCATCCGGTGTATATTCCTCACAGCAACGGAAACGAAGGAGGAGTTGGAACCATGGACAAGAAGAACATCAGGAAGATTGTGCTCGCGTATTCCGGCGGGCTGGATACATCCATCATCATTCCCTGGCTGAAGGAGAACTACAACAATCCCGAGATCATCGCCGTGTCCGGCGACGTCGGGCAGGGGACGGAGCTGGACGGCCTGGAGGAAAAGGCGATTAAGACCGGCGCGAGCAAGCTGTACGTGCTGGATCTGAAGGACGAGTACGTGAATGACTATATCATCCCGACCATGAAAGCGGGCGCGGTGTACGAGGACTACCTGCTGGGCACGAGTCACGCGCGGCCCTGCATCGCCAAGGGGCTGGTTGAGATCGCGAAGAAGGAAGGCGCGGACGCGATTTGCCACGGCTGCACCGGCAAGGGCAATGACCAGGTCCGGTTTGAGCTGGCGGTGAAGCATTTCGCGCCGGAGATGCCGATCATCGCGCCCTGGCGGGAGTGGGACATCCAGAGCCGGGACGAGGAAATTGACTACGCCGAGGCGCACAATATTCCGCTGAAGATTACCCGGGAGACCAACTACTCCAAGGACAAGAACCTTTGGCATCTGAGCCATGAGGGACTGGATCTGGAAGACACCGGGAATGAGCCGCAGTACGAGAAGCCCGGATTCCTGGAGATGGGTGTGAGCCCCATCGACGCGCCGGATGAACCGACCTATGTGACGATCGACTTTGAGCAGGGGACGCCGGTCGCGCTGGACGGCGAGAAGATGAGCGCGAAGGATATCATCCTGAAGCTGAATGAGCTGGGCGGGAAGAACGGCATCGGCATCATCGACATCGTTGAGAACCGGCTGGTCGGCATGAAGTGCCGCGGCGTGTACGAGACCCCCGGCGGCACCATTCTGTACAAGGCGCACGAGGCGCTGGAGTCCCTGTGCCTGGACAAGCTGACGATGCATGAGAAGCAGAAGCTGAGCATTACCTTCGCGGAACTGGTGTACAACGGGCTGTGGTTCTCCCCGCTGCGGGAGGCGCTGAGCGCGTTTGTGGATAAGACGCAGGAGCATGTGACCGGTACGGTGAAGCTGAAGCTGTACAAGGGCAACATTATCAAGGCCGGCACGTGGAGCGAGTATTCCCTCTATTCCGAGGACATCGCGACCTTCGGCGCGAGCGACTACGATCAGAAGGATTCCGCCGGATTCATCACCCTGTTCGGCCTGCCGACCAAGGTGCAGGCGATGGTGGACGCGAAACACCAGAAGTAAGAATCAAGGTTTTTCAAGGGCCCGGGGCGATTGCTCCGGGCTTTTTACATGCGCCGGGAAAATGTTACAAAACTTTTTCATCTCTTCAATCTTCATTCAAGGAAAGGGGATTATCCTGTACCCGTCATCAAGGAAAGGCGCCGATGACAGGAACCTTGAAACCAAACAGAAACGAAAGTAAATTGGAGGGTATGAAGATGAAAAAGATGTTGGCTATCATGACGGCGATCATGCTGATCGTCACCGCGCTGGCGATCCCGGCGCTGGCGGAAGATTCGGATGCGGCGAGTTCCGCGACCGTGAACACCACCGCGAACAACGCACCCCAGGGACAGCCGGGCGGCCAGATGCCCGGGAACGGACAGGCTCCGGCGGGACAGCCGGGCGGACAGCAGGGTCAGATGCCGAACGGCCAGAATAATCAGAACGGTCAGATGAATCCCCCGCAGATGCCTAACGGACAGGCTCCGGACGGACAGCAGAATGATCAGAACGGCCAGGCCCCGGACGGACAGCAGAATGACCAGAACGGTCAGATGCCCCAGGCTCCGGACGGAAAGGCGCCCGGCATGATCGACTTCAAGAGCTTTGCGGACAAGGGCGTGATCGACTCCGACACGCTGAGCAAGATTGAAGAGTACATGAAGAACAACGCCCCCGCGATGCCGGAGAACGGCCAGGCGGCCGACGGCACCACCGTGCCGGAGAAGCCCGCGGATGACAATGGTACGACTCCGCCCGAAAAGCCGGCGGACGATAACGGTACGACCCCGCCCGAGAAGCCGGAAGGCGATCAGGCGCCCGGGGACGATCTGCTGGCGAAACTGGTGGAAGCCGGCATCCTGACGCAGGAGCAGGCGGACGCGATCAGCGCGGCCACCGAAACCACGACGGAGACGACCGAGACCACCACGGAAACCACTACTGAAGACGACACCACCAACGGATAAGGGAGGCAGCGCCGCAGGCCCGGAAACGGGCTTGCGGCGCATTGCTGTTTCATGATAAAATTCTGAAAAAGAAATCAGGGGGAAAATCGAATGCGGGTGCTGCTGGTGGAAGATGAAAAACGCCTGAGCGCGGCGCTGGTGAAGCTGCTGCAGAAGGAAAGATATGAGACGGACGCCGTGTACACCGGGACGGACGGGCTGGACTATGCCCTGACGGACAGCTATGATGCGATTATACTGGACGTGATGCTGCCCGGGATGGACGGGTTTGAGGTGCTGCGGCGCATGCGGCAGGAGGGGATCAGCACGCCGGTGCTGATGCTGACGGCGCGCGGCGGGGTCGAAGACCGGGTGCACGGGCTGGAGACCGGGGCGGACTATTATCTGCCCAAGCCGTTTGAGACGCCGGAGCTGATGGCGTGCCTGAAGACGATTACCCGGCGGGGAACCGCCGCGCCGCGGATGACGCTGAGCGCGGGGGACGTGGAGCTGATTCAGGAGGAAGCGAAGCTGCGGTGCGTGACGACCGGGAAGGACGTCAAGCTCGGCGCGAAGGAATATCAGCTGATGGAATATTTTCTGCGGAACCCGTCGCAGATTTTGCCGCGGGAGACGATTCAGGAACGGGTGTGGGGATACGACAGCGAGGCGGAGTACAATAACCTGGAGGTGTATGTCTCCTTCCTGCGGAAGAAGCTGTCGTTCCTCGGATCGAATGTGAAACTGAAGGCCGCGCGCGGGCTGGGATATTCCCTGGAGGTGGAGGCATGATCAAACGGCTGCAGCGGCGGATGACATTGCTGGTGATCATCGTGCTGATTCTGATTTCCGCCGGAACCGTGGTCGCGATTTATTTCGTGAACACGAACAATATCATTACGCAGGTGGAAAGCACGCTGGACACCCTGGAGGAAAATCGGGGCGTGCTGCCAAGCATGCCGGAGGGGACGGACGCGCCGCCGAACGGGACCGACGCGCCGCCGGAAATCCCGGAGGAAGGGCAGGACGGGGACGATTTGAGCTCGCCGCCGCCCAAGCCGGACGGGGAAGATGACCCCGGGAAGAACGGGCCGAACGGGCCGCGCGGGAACGAGCGCGGCATGACCCGGGAGGAAGTCGCGAGCCTGTCCAATTATTACACGATGACCCTTGATTCGGACGGGCAGATTCTGAGCTGGGAGAGCGACCACAGCGATTTATATTCCGAGGAGGCACTGCAGCTGTTCGCGGACCAGGTGATGGATACCGGGGAGAGCCGCGGGCAGATCGGGACGCAGTATTACCGCCTGCTGACGAGTGACGACGGGAAAATGCTGATCGTGCTGGACGCGCGATTGGAGCTGATGGCGGGGCGCAGCGTGCTGGTGACGACGATCATTGTGGCGGCGGCGAGCTGCGTGCTGCTGAGCGTCGGGGCGTGGTTCCTGATTCGGAAAATGATCCGCCCGGTTGAGGAAGCGTTTGTGAAGCAGCAGCAGTTCGTCTGGGACGCGAGCCACGAGCTGAAGACGCCGCTGGCCGTGATTTCGGCGAACGCGGATGTGCTGCAAAGCGAGATCGGGGAGAATGAGTATCTGGGATACATTCAGTCCGAGGTGCGGCGCACGGACGGGCTGGTGAAGAACCTGCTGACGCTGGCACGGATGGACCGGGGAACCGTGAACCGGGATTTGACGGAAGTTGATCTGAGCGAGGCGGTGCTGGGCGTACTGTTGCCTTTTGAGAGCACGGTGTTCGAGGCCGGGAAGACGCTGGAGAGCGACATTCAGGAGCATGTGAAATGCAACGGGAATGAGGCCATGCTGCAGCAGCTGACCGTGATCCTTTTATCGAACGCGCTGAAGTATTCCGACGAGCACGGAATCATCCGCGTGAAGCTCAATAAAAAAAGCCGGAGCGCGGAGCTCCGGGTGGAAAATACGGGAGAGGGCATCGCGCCGGCGGATCTGGAGCGGATTTTTGACCGCTTCTACCGGGCGGACGCGTCCCGCAACAGTGAAACCGGCGGGGAAGGCTTAGGGCTCGCCATCGCGAAATCCATCGTGGAGATTCACCACGGGAAGATTACCGCGGAAAGCGTGCCGGGCGAAAGCGCGACCTTTATTGTTCACCTGCCGGGATGAGCGTGGCGCGGGAGAGGATATTCGTGATCTCCTCCGGGATAATAAATTCCTGAATGCCCATGTACATCGGGGCGATATCGCCCTTGCCGAAGACGAGGACGAGATTGGCGTCGTCATTGAAGTAGAAGTCCTGATCCGCCGCGATGGTGCTGAAGTAGTCGCCGGGTTCCTCCGGGTCATCCAGAGGGATGTAGTAGGAGAGGGAGGAATCCGCGGCCATGCGGTCTTCCATCTGGGCGAGGACTTCTTCCGAGAGGACGGACGTATAGTCCGCGCCGCCGTAGAGGGAGGCGAGGGTGACTTCCTGCGCGTCCGTCTTGCGGATGGTGAAATATTTCTGATAAGCGTAGCTGTCCGCCGACTCGAGGAGGACATTCACGCGGAGGGTGTAATACAGGTCATTGTCCGTGACCACATCATAGGTGACCGTGAGGGCGGAGGGTGTCTGATTCGTTTTGTCCGCGACACGGGCTTCAAAATCGCTGATCAGCCGCTCTGCAAGGGCGGCGATTTCTCCGTTCACGGCGGCGGTTTCCTCTCCGCCGGAGACGGCGGGGAAGACCGCGTCGGCATCGTGGGTGTCGTCCTCGTAATGATACTCCCGGAAGGTAATTGCGGAGAAGTACGCGCCGACGACGGGCAGATTCTGCAGGGCGCGGGCGATGTTCCCGTTCAGGTTCGGCAGGAGCACGGAGAGCAGGAACAGCGCGGCGACCGCGGCAGCAAAGCGGCGGGCCCGACGCGGGAAGGCGGAGACGCGCGGCGCGTCCGCCGCCTCGAGGATATACTCATCCCGGATGCCGGACATGGCGTCAAAAAGCATTTCGCCTGTCATATGATCTTCTCTCCTTCCGTACAATTTTCGTTCAGCTGTTTGAGCAGTTTTTGCCGCAGGCGGAACAGAATGCCTTTGGCTTGGCTTTCCGTGAGCCCCGCCCGGGCGGCGACGTCCGCGAGACTGCGGGCGTAATAATACCGGCCCACGAACATGACCCGGTCCCGTTTGGAAAGCCCCGCGAGGAACGCGTCAATCCGGTCCGACAGGGCTTTGCGGTCGAGCTCCGGCTCCGGGCCGCTGCGGGTATCCGGAACGCAGTCCGCCAACTCATCCAGGCAGGCGTGGGCCTGCCCGCCGCCGCGCCGGTCGGCGCGGTTATGGCGCAGGGTATCCAGCGCGAGATTGCGCACAATCCGCGAAAGAAACGCCTTCAAAGATTTCGGCCGGGCGGGCGGGATCTCGTTCCACACGCGAAGGAACGCGCCGGAGACGCACTCCTCCGCGTCCTGCGGGTTGCCGAGAATGTTCCGCGCGATGCCGGACGCGAAGGACTGATATTGCTCCTGAAGCTCTTCGAGCGCGGTTTCGTCGCGGTCGAAGAGGCGGGCAATGATGGCTTCATCTGTCAGCATGCTGAATCCTTTCATGGTCCGTGAAGGAAAAGGTTCCTTCACTATTATAGACGAAAAAGAGGGCCAAAAGGTTCGCGGAAAATAAAAAATTTTCGGGGAATTTTAGGATATTTTCATTTTCCTGTCGTCTATACAGGTGAAAGGGGGTTGAAACCGATGCGGAATTCCGACGCGGAGCGGGAGCAGAGGCTGCGGGAATGCATGGACCAATATGGGGACAGCGTTCTGAGACTTTGCTTTACACTCTTGGGTGACAGAGGACTGGCGGAGGACGCTCTGCAGGACACCTTCATCAAGGTCTGGAAAAACCTCGATACATTTGAGGCGCGCAACGGAAGCTCCCTGAAAACATGGATCATGCATATTGCGGTGAATACCTGTAAGGATTACCGCAAGCAGGCGTGGCGCAAACATATTGAGCTGTCGGACGCGATCGACACGCTGCCTTTCATTCGTACGGAGGGCATGGAGAATTCCCGGGAAATTCTCGAAAGCGTGATGGCATTGCCGATCAAGTATCGGCAGCCGGTGTTGCTCTACTACTGGCAGGACATGACCCTGGATGAAATCGGGAAGGTGCTGAATGTCAGTCAGAGCACCGCCCACTACCGACTTAAAAAAGCACAGGAGATGCTGAAGAAGACTCTGAAGGAGGACTGGCAATGAATCAAAAGGATATCAGGAGTGGACTCGACGAGTCCCTGTCCGGTCTTTACCTGACAGACGCGCGGAAGCAGACCCTCTGCGACGAGATTGCAGGAGGAAAGAAAATGAAAAAGAAAGCAGCTGTCAGCCTGACGCTGGTATTTGCGATGGTATTGTTGACCGTGTCCGCCGTGGCGGCGGGTGTCCTGGTCTGGCAAAATGTGTCCGACCCGGTGGCTCAGATCGAAAAGGCGAGCGGGGAGTATGAAAACTGGACCGACGAGGACAAGGTGGAACTGGTCCGGATTCTGGCGGAAAATGAAGTGATTGAACTGACTGAAGATGAAAAGACTGTGCTGGATGAAAGCGTCTCCATGGAGGAACGCGGAAAGATGGCGGATCAGATTTTTTTGAACTGGTACGGAGGGGACGCCGGGAATGTGTCTCTGGCGGGCATTCTGGAAGCAATTCACGGGGACATGGCCTCCTGGAGCCCCGAGGATCTGGTCTGGTATAACGAGATGCTGGCGCGGAACGGGCTGAAGACCGATGAGACGAACTATACCCTGTCGGAGGAAGGCGAGATCACGGAGGAGGAGGCCATTGCCGCGGCGAGAAAATTGATTGTGGAAACCTACGGGATTGACGACGCGGTGCTGGATACCGCGAAGAATGTCAGCCGGGTCATGGAAGCCGAGAAACCGTACTACGCCAACGGTAATCAGGAACGGCGAGTGTGGAGCATCATTTTTCAGGAGACGAGCGAAGGCACCTTCCATGCGGATATCCTGGCGAACGGTCAGCCTTACGGTAGTCACGGGAATTGGGAAGGCAGTCCCTATGTGCTGGTGCCCGGGGACGGGGATCTGAGCGAGGAGGCGGCAGTGAGCGCGGCGAAGGAAGCGCTGGGCAAAGCCGCGGACGGCGCGGAAGTCAAGGCGTATTTGTACTTGTGCGACCTGGCGCAGGAGGAAGGCAGCCCGATTGAGTTGGGTGACCGGCTGTGGAATGTGACCTTTACCAGGGACGGGGCGACGGTCGGGATCGCCATCGTCAAACAGGACGGAACGGTGATTACGGATCCGGAATAAAGACGAACGGGAATCTCCTTTAGGGGCGGTCTTCAGAAGATCGCCCCGGCTTGTTTTTGGTGGAGAATGGGTGCGACTTTGATAATGTCCGGTTTGTGAGACAGATAATAAATGTATGCAAATTTTAGCAAATTCACGACAGAATCGGTTCAAATTTAGAGAATAATATTATAAAAATAAATTCATAAATTGCAAGTTCAAGTTGGACACCACCGTAAAATTAAGCACCATTAAAGGCTTAGTAGATTTCGAGAACGGATACTCTGTTCGGAG
>Ga0065709_1029347_pt1 | contig 29975 bp, 25 predicted proteins | sample Hoacrofraction14_2_FD_59096 | JGI IMG/M metagenome (GOLD analysis project Ga0065709, IMG submission 59096) | Hoatzin crop microbial communities from Cojedes, Venezuela, sample from fiber fraction 14 v1 | ecosystem: Host-associated > Birds > Digestive system > Esophagus > Crop | place: Venezuela...
CAGCAATGGCCAGCTGAATTTACTATCTGATTGCCTGCTTTATTGAGTTTTCAAGGTGCGAAGCCCATTTTTGGTATGGGAAGTTTTAGTTGCCTATTTTATTGAGTTTTCAAGGTTCAACACACCTTCAGGGTGTGGGAAGTTTTAGTTAATAAAATTACCGTTCTGGTTTCACGCATTGATCCACTGTACTCGCGATGTCATCATTGATACAGATTGCCTTTTCCCGTATCTCTTCCGGCGCATAGGTCTCCCCTTGTTCAGGCACACATACGTCGCGTCCGGCCACTCGTTGGTCATGCGCCAGAAGGCAAATTTAATGATGGTCGGCGTATTCATTCCGGTACCTGCATCTATAAATACAGTCTTCAGGTTCTGGTGCCGGCGCAGGAACTCACTATACCGCTCTGCAGCCTGATGCCAGCCTTCATCTTCCACAAACGTTCCATCACACCGAAGGTTGACCGTCATCAATTCTCCGCAGACCGGACAACGCGGAATCAGCTTCGTCGGGACCTTCATCTTCGGAGCCACGCCATTCGGAAGCACAAGCCTATTGTCCTCCCCGATCTCATACCCCTGGGCCCACAGCATTTGCTCCATCAGTTCCCTGTTGTCATAGGTCTTCTTGTGGCATGGCTTGCTGCACTGCAGCAGTCCGTAGTCCCCCTGTGTGTAGAACAAACGCTTTTTATCAAAACCAGACGTCTGGAACTGGTGATCCACGTTGGTTGTGATCACGAAGTAATCCTTCCCCTCCACCAGCTTTCGCAGGTCTTCATACACCGGCTTCGGAGCCTTTTCGTATCGGTTAATCCAGATGTGACGGCTCCACCATGCCCAGTAGGTCTCCATATCCGGAAAAGGATAGAAGCCGCCGGAGTACATGTCTTTGATCCCGAATTTTTCTGCAAAGTCACTGAAATATTTTTCAAAACGCTCCCCGGCATAGGTAACGCCGGCAGACGTGGAGAGCCCTGAGCCGGCACCGATGATCACGGCATCCGCTTCGTCAAGTGCCACGCGCAGCTTTTCTAATCCGTTCTCCGTTTCCACATGGTATTTTGAATACCATCCTCCGAACATCAGGCACACCTCCTCTCTGCAGTATTTTCGCTTAAGAATCCTGAAATCCGCCGTTTTATCTGATATGCTTTGTTTTCCTGTTTCCTGCCTGCGGTGCGCAGCAGAGATAACACCGGGGCCGGGGACGGGTCACCAGACGGTGACGGTCCACTCATTTTCGTAGGTCTCCCCGGCCGGCAGGCGGACGAGGTCGGACTGCTGGCTGAGGTCTTCGACGATGCCGTCGCGCGAGGGCAGGCTGCTCCAGGGCTCGATGCAGACGTACGGGGCTTCCATGTGCGGCTTGTGCCAGAAGCCGATGTACTGGTGCTGCGGGTAGGACACTTTCACGCCCTTTGTCCCTTTCTCACTGCGGATGCTGACACAGCGCGCCGCGTGCTTCAGGACAACGGCGTCGTCATCGAACAGGTCGTGCGTGAAGTGCAGCCGGCGGTCGTCCTCGAGCGGGCAGAGCGCGTCCTGGCCGCTGACGAAGCAGGCCGGCGTGAAGCCCACGCGCGACGGATGACAGGGCACCTCGAACTCCGCAAAGTAATCCTCGAAGGAAAGCCCTTCCTCCAGCGGCACATTGAAGCCGGGATGCCCGCCGATGCCGAAGAACATCGTGCTGTCCGAGCGGTTCGTGACGCGGTGCTGAATTTTGAGCGTCATGCCGTCGAGCACGTAGGTCAGCGCATAGGTGAAGCGGAACGGATAGCGGCCGCGGGTCTCCTCACTGTCCTCGAGCGTGAAGGTGACGGCATTCTCCGCCGTCTGCGCCGCTGCAAGCACGCTGGTCTTGACGAACCCGTGGATCTTCATCGAGTAGCGCTGCCCGTTCAGGACATAGGACTCCTCCGTCATGCGCGCGATATACGGAAACAGATTCGGCGCATGCTCCCTCCAGATTGCCGGGTCTCCCTGCCAGAGATATTCCGTGCCGTCTTGCCCCTTCAGGGACTGCAGCTCGGCGCCGGCGTCCGAGATCACGGCGGTGAGCGAGTCATTCTTGATGGTGTACTGCATGGTGTGGCCTCCTTACATGATCGATGATCGCTTTCGCGGAAGTGCTTCACGTCAGTTACCACCATACTACCATCGGCCCGAAGCCCGCGCAAGGCACTGAACCCGAAAATGGAGTTTGCTAACCATGGGCGGCATTCGGAGAAATGCTCTATACATTACGGACCAGAGGTATCACTGTCCCGTTTCAGGATGCACTGATCGCCTATACGGCGCGTAAGTACAAGGCTGCGGTCTGGGCTCAGGCTCTTTGGACCACCGAAGGCGGGGAAAATTCCCCGCCGTTTTATATTGTGCAGAAACAGGGAAATACCCGGGGCACCGCACAACCCCGGGCATTTTTCTGTTCTGCATATTCATTTCCGGCTTACCGCGGTGTTAAGGCCGCCGCGCCCTTCGCCGCGCTCACGCTCCGGTTTCTGCGAAGGGATTGTAGAACCGGCTTCCGTCTGCGAAGGTCAGCCACAGGGCCGCGGCGCAGAAGAGGACGGTGAAGGCGAGGACCAGATAGTCGTTGCGCGCGAGCTTCTTCTGGGAGTACCAGGTGCGCTTTTTCTTTTTGCCGAAGCCGCGCAGCTCCATCGCGTTGCTCACGACATCGATCCGCTCCATCGAGGAGAAGAGCAGCGGGAACAGGATGCTGCCCGTGCGGACGATGCGGTCCTTCAGCTTCGCCTTGCCGCTCATCTCGATGCCGCGCGCCTCCTGCGCATTTTTGATGCGCCGGTAGTCATCCTGGATGTCCGGCACATAGCGCAGCGCGATGGCCACGGAATACGCGATCGTGTACGGGATCCCGACCAGGTTCATCGAGGCCGCGAACTCACTCGGATCGGTGGTCACCATGAAGACGAAGACCGCCGGCGTGATCGTGATGTACTTGATGAACACATTGAAGAGGTAGAAGAGCTCCTCGGCCGTGATATCGTGTCCGGGCAGAAATGGCCTCAGCACCGTCTTCGTCCCGTAGATCGCCGTCCCCTGATACGGCGACATGATAAAGATCGCCGCCAGATTCAGGATCATGAAGAAGACCACGAGCTTCATCACCGAGCTCACCTGTTTCCACGAGGTCTTCGACAGGAGGAAGATCACGATCATGATCGCGCACATCACCAGCAGCACGCGCGTGTCGTAGGTCAGCGCGCTGGTGAGGCACCACAGCAGAAAAAACAGTAATTTCGTGATCCCCGACAGGCGGTGGATCCATGTGTCCTTTTCTTCGTAAGAAAGCAGTCTGGTCATGTCGTTGCTCCGCTCCCCGGCCGCCGGCCGGACTCATCTCTTCTCCCGCTCCGTCCGCTCGTAGTCAATAAACCGCTCCACCAGCTCATACGGCCGCTCGATGCCGCACTTCAGCGCGAGGTCGTAGAGCGAGGTCTGCTTGAGGTACGCGCGCTCGGCGATCTCCGGATCGGTCAGCACCCGCGCCGGCGTGTCGTCGGTGAGCAGCTGCCCGTCGGCCAGCACGAGCGCGCGGTCGGTGTACTCGAGCATCAGGTGCATGTCGTGCGTGATCATCAGGATGGTCAGGCCGAGCCGCCGGTTGAGGTCCTTCAGGAATTCCATGATCTCCGTGTAGCACCGGTAATCCTGCCCGGCCGTCGGCTCGTCCAGGATGATGATCTCCGGGTTCATGACCAGGATCGAGGCGATCGACACGCGCTTCTTCTGCCCGAACGACAGCGCCCCCACGGGCCAGTTGCGCATCGGATAGAGGCCGCACACCCGCAGCGTCTCAGCGCAGCGCCGGCGGATCTCCTCCTCCGGCACGCCGCGCACCTGCAGACACAGGCCGACCTCTTCCATGATCATCGGCTTGCTGATCATCTGGTTCGGGCTCTGCATGACATAGCCGATCTTCTCGCCGCGCTCCATGATCGACAGCGGCGCGATGTCCTCCCCGTTCAGGAAGATGCTGCCGCCGTCCGGCTGATAGAAGCCGCAGATCAGCGAGGCCAGCGTCGATTTACCGGCGCCGTTCTTGCCGACGATGCTGACCATCTCGCCGCGCCGAATCTGAAAGCTGATGTCCTGCAGGACGCGGCGGCTTTCATTGTAGCTGAAGGACAGGTCCTTCACCTCGAGCACGACGTCCTCGTGATTCTCCCGCACCGGCAGGGGGCTCGCCCGAAACCAGTCGAGCACCGCCCGGCGGTAGGGCTCGATGCGGAAGGTCTCGATGTGCTGCGGATGGTCTGACGGCGCGATGGTCCTGCGAACAGTCTCCGCCGCTTCCGTCTCCGCCGCATGTTTCGCCGCCGCTGCTTCCGCTTCCGCCTCCAGCGCGTGGTTCACCGCGGCCACATAGAGCGGCTCGCGGATGCCTTCCCGGCGCAGCACGTCGGTGCAGAGCAGCTCATCCGGCGCCATGTCCGCGACGATGCGGCCCTCGCTCATCACAACGATCCGGTCCACATCGCGGTAGAGCACGTCCTCGAGCCGGTGCTCGATGATGACGACGGTCAGGTCCTTCCGGTGCAGGATCTCGTCGATCAGCGCGATCGTGCGCTTGCCCGTCGCCGGATCGAGGTTCGCCAGCGGCTCGTCGAAGAGCAGCACCGACACGTCATCGACCAGCACGCCGCCGAGCGACACCCGCTGCTTCTGCCCGCCCGACAGCTCGTCCGGGCTGTGGTGCAGAAACTCCGTCATCGACACGAGCGCCGCGGCCTCATCGACGCGCCGGAACATTTCCTCCTGAGGAACCGCATCGTTCTCCAGAGCAAATGCCAGGTCCTCCGCCACGGTCATTCCCACGAACTGGCCGTCGGTATCCTGCAGCACCGTGCCCACGATGCGGGACATGCCGAACACGCCCTCCTCCTTCGGATGCTTTCCCGCGACGGTGAGGCTCCCGGTGTGCTCCCCTTTGATGGAGCACGGAATGAGCGCATTCAGGCTGTGGGCGATCGTCGATTTGCCCGAGCCGGAATGCCCGATGATCAGGACCTTCTCACCGGGCTGAATGTCCAGGTTGATGCCAAAGAGCGTCGGCTCCGTCTGCGCGCGGTACTTAAAGGTGTAATTCTTAAACGATATGATCGGTTCCATACGCGATCCCCTGCTGAGCTGTTCTGACCGTATCCGTCAGGGCCCCGACCGGATCACGCCGGCCGGGGCCCCGCACTTACATTCAGTCGTAACTGTTCAGAACGCTTCGCTGAACAGTTACATTCAGTCTTCTTTCTTGAGGCTCGATGACTTGCCCGCGACTTTCGAGTAGGCGACGAGCAGCAGCGTGCCGAGCACACCGATGATGATCACATTGCCGAGCCAGGCGAAGACGCCCTGAATGAAGACCTTGTTGGCCGGTTCCGCGTAGACAGCGATGTCGAGCACCGGGGCCAGCAGGATCCAGGCCAGCGCGTTCGCGACGACCTGCACGATGTTGAACAGCACGATCTTCTTCGTGCCGGTGAAGCCGCCTTCCTGCACCGCGAACTGACGGGCAAACATCCCGATGCCGATGCCGACGACGGCCTCCGGGAAGACCCAGCTCCACCACACCGAGCCGTAGAAGATCGCGTCGCCGAGCGCATGCCCGAGGATGCCGATCACCGCGCCGCACAGCGGTCCGAAGACAGCCGACAGGAACGCGAGCACCGCCATACGCGGCTGCAGCTGCGTGTTCGGGATGCCGATCGGGATCGCCACCGTCGTGAGTACAACGAAGAGTGCCGTGCCGATACCGATGGCCACCACTTCGCGGATACCGAATTTCTTGTCCATGAAAGTTTCCTCCTCCCTCTCTGGAAGCTGTGTCCCGCGGCACACAGGCCCATCGTCCCTGCCCATCGCCCGCGGACACCAGAATCAATTACAGCACACTTATTATACTCCGCCCTGCGGTAAAGTAAATGCAAGCTGTGTTTTGCACCGCCGGGGCGACCGCGAAAGGTCCGTTCCTTCGCGGTCGGCCGGGGCCGCAGGGAAAAGTTCGTTCTGCCACGCCGGGCCGCCGGCCGCCTTCGCCCCGGCCATCCGATCTGCGTTCCCTTTATTTCCCCGAGATCGTCACGCCGTCAAAGGCCACATACGGCAGGCACGTGCTGCCGTCTTCCTGCGTCTCGCGGCTGATGCCCCGGACGGCGCGGAGCATGGCGGCGATGTTGCCGCTGATCATGGTCTCGGTCAGCGCGCCGGTGACCGCGCCGTGCTCGATGAGGAAGCTGTTCTTCGCGACGCCCGAGAACTCGCCGCTCGGCGCCGGCCTTCCGCCGGAGAAGCCGCCGACCAGGATGCCGCGGTCGATGCCGCGGATGATCTTCTCGAGGCTCTGCTCTCCCGGCGCCACGATCACCGCGCCGGAGCTGTTGCCCGCGCGCTGCTGAGCGCATTTGTTGGCCACGTACTGACTGATGTCAAAGCCCGTGAGCACGCCGTCCTTAATGAGGTCAAAGTCCTCCGCCGGATACCCCTCGCCGGTGTACTTCTGCCCGCACACGATCCGCGCATCGCCCGGCGCCACGCGGACGCTGAGGCGCGCATCGGCGACCGGCTCTCCGAGTTTGTCCTTCCAGATGCTGCTGCCGTCGAGCAGCACGCTGTCGCCGAGGAAGTTCTGCCGGATCACGGAGATCATGTTCGCGACGCAGTCCGGCTTCATGACCGCCACGCCCACGAATTTCCCGCTGACCGGCGAGGGGACAAGCTGGCGCTCCGTCTCCGTGAGACTCTCCTCCAGGAGCCCTTGCTCGATAAAGGGCGTATCCAGATCCTTCATGGTCAGCCCGTACCCGGCGATCGACGTGGTCGTCTCCCCGTCCCTGGCGACATACCCCACCGAGAGCCCGTAGCACCCGCTGTCGCTCCGGTACGTGACGCCGTACGAGTTGGCGTAGACCTTCTGCTCCCGCACATGCTGATCGATCAGCTGCGTGATCAGGATCTTCGGGTGGCACTGCGCGATGTCCGCCGCGAGCTCCTGCGTCCGCGCAAAGAGTCTCTCGCGGTCCGGCGTCAGGCACCCGTCCGTGAAGTCCCGCTCCTCCGCTTCGCTGTTGATCTCCCACGCGTCATCGGGCTGCGCGCCCGCACAGGCCTCCAGTGCCTGCGCCACCGCCGCGTCAAGCTCCTCCTCTGCGAGCGAATTGACCGCCACCTGCCCGCGCCGTTTCTCCTTAAAAATGGTGATCGCCGCGCTGTCATCGTACAGTGTCCGCATCAGCGAAAATTCACCGCCGTCCATGTTGAACTCCACCGTCTTGCTCTCGCTCACGGTGCACTGCGCCGTGTCGGCGCCCATCGCCGCAGCCCGCTCGAGAATATACGCCGCCGCGCTTTCCAGTCTCTCCATAATTACCTCCCTCCGATGCGGATCCGGCAGCGCAGCGCGGGCCCGCCCATCCCGACGGGCATGGGCTGCTTCTTGCCGCAGAAGCCCGAGCTCGACCAGATCACCTCATCCGACACCATGTCCACGGTCTTCAGCATGTCGAACGCCACCCCCGACACCGTGGTGTCGAGGAGCGCGCGGCCGAGCTTCCCGTGTTTGATCTCGTAGCCGAGCGAGACGCCGAACATGAACTCGCCGGTCGTGTCCGCCTGTCCGTTGGTGGACGAGAGCAGGTAATAGCCGTCGTCGACGGACGCGATCATATCCTCCAGCTTGTCCGTCCCCGGATGGATCGCTGTATTGCGCATGCGGATCAAGGGTTCATCCGAAAATGCCCAGGCCCTGGCATTTCCAAGGGGCTGCCGGCCGTATGCGGCGGCGCTCTCGCGGCTGTTCATGTAGCCGGTCAGGATGCCGTCGCGGATGAGCGGTGCGTCTGCGGCGAGCGTGCCCTCGTCGTCCGCGAAGACCGGCAGCGGGCAGCGCGCGCCGAAGGCGGTGTGGGCAAAGTCCGTCAGCGAGACCTTCTCGCTCGCCACCTGCTGCCCGAGCAAATGGCCGGCGACGCTGCCGCCCTTCACGATGTCGGCTTCGACGGTGTGCCCGACCGCCTCGTGGGAGAGCATGCCGGTCATAATCCCGCCCAGGATCACGGTCTTCTCGCCGGCGTCCGCGAAGACGCCCTCGCGCTTCTTCATCAGATTCTCATAGATCCGGTCGGCGGCATCGTGCAGCGCGTCGTCGGTGCGGAAATTCACGTCGAAGGTGCCCTCGCCGCCGACGGCCTCGAAGAGCTCCACCGGCTGGCCCTGCGGGGTCTGCGCGGTCATGAAGATATAGACGTACGAGCGCGGCGCGAGGATGTGCGCGTCGCACCCGTCGGAGGTGACGAGGAGCTTCTCCTGCGAATCCTCGTAGGCGCGCACGGTGTGGGAGACGAGGTCCGGGTAGCGGCTCGTCAGGTACTCATCCAGGCGCCGGGCCGTGTCGACGTAGAGCTTCTGCTCGTTGTCGCGGATGTCGTGCGGCGCCGTGTAAGCGCCGGAGGGCACCGCCGCACGCCTCACCTGCGGCCGCGGCACATGGGTGCCCATGAAGTCTGCGTTCAGCGTGGCTTCCTTCAGCACCTTCTCCGCTGCCTCGCCGCTCAGCTCCGCCGCGGAGGAGAAGCCGTACACGCCGTTCTTGAATACACGGGCGCAGACGCCCTTCTCATCCGCCCGGAGATTCCCCGTCAGATTCCCCATCGTGCACACCGCGACCCTCCGCCGGTTAACCTGCGCCCGCAGCTCCGTGGCCGCCCCGTCCGCGAAGAGGACCTTTTTGTCCTGCAATATGTCTGTGATCATGCGTTTATCCTTCCTGTTTCTGCACTGTGGTCTGCGCCGTCCGGCCGCATCCGCCCGCTGCCTCACACATCCTCAAACCGCTTCTGCGACCATGCGGTGTTGCCGGTGGTTTTGTCGACGGTGAGGTAGGATGTCTCGTCTCCGTCGCGGAGCTTGATGTAGCATGTGCCGTCGTCGTCGAACTTGTCGGTGATCTCGATCGTCTGGTCGCGGTAGTAGACCCAGACCGTGCCGTCTTCTTTGAACTCGACTTCGGGGCCGTCCAGGTTCTCCAGCAGTTCTTCCTGCGTCAGCCGGCGGGCGGTGCCGTCTCTCTCGAAGGCCATGCCGCCGCCGCTCAGCTCTTTCTGCTCGCCGCCGGACTCGTAGGTCACGGTGTAGGTGCCGTCCTCGGCGAAGGTGATCTCGGCGTCGGTCAGGTCGCCGTGCAGCCAGAGCTGGATCCTGCGCTGGATGTTCCCGACGTTGGCAGCGTAGGCGCCGCCGAAGCTTCCCAGCACGACCGCCGCGGCCGCGCAGGCGGCGAGGACGCCTTTCGGAAGCCGGAGCCCGCTTCTGTTCCTGCTTCTGTCCCCGCCTCTGTTCCCGCTTCTGTAACCGATTCCGTTCCCGATTCCGTTCCCGCCTCTGTTCCCGCTTCTGTTCCCGCTGCTGTAACCGATTCCGTTCCCGATTCCGTTCCCGCCTCTGCTTCCATTTGCATTTACAGTTGCATTGATATTTGTATGGATATTTGTAATGGTATCTGCCTCCGCCATCCGATAGATCTCCTCCACGACTTCCTCAGAGGCATGAAGTGATCCGAATGCCTTCCGGTAACGCTCTTTATTTGTCATCGCTCATCTCTCCTTCAGCCGACTCCTCTGCGGTCTCGTCCGCGGTCTTCTCCGCAGCGCGCCGTGATCCGGACGCCTTCCGGCAACACTCCTTATTCGTCACCGCCTTCATCGTCCCATCCCTCCTTCAGTTGCTGCCGGAGCAGCGTCCGGCCGCGTGAGAGGCGGACCCGGACATTTCCTTCCGTCAGCTTCAGTATGCCGGCGATCTCGCGGACCGAATAATCCTCGTAGTAATACAGGTGGATCACGATCCGGTACTTCTCCGGCAGGCTCATCACCGCCTCGAACAGATCCCGCGACTCCTGCGAGTCAAACGCCGCACTCTCCATGTACTCCTGCAGTGACACCCGGTTGCGGTGCCAGAACGACCGGCGCACATCCTTCGCGGCGTTGACCGCCACCCGGATCAGCCAGGCGCGCAGGTGCTGCTCGTCTTCGAATTCTTTATCCGACCGGTGGTACCGGAGAAACGTTTCCTGCAGGACATCCTCGGCGTCCGCCCGGTTGCCGCACACATTAAACGCGACGGCATACAGGCTGTCCCCGTACCGCTCCACCAGCTCCTCCAATGCTGCTCTCATCTGAGGTTCCTCATTTCTTCCCTCGTCTCTTCGTTGCTGAAAGGCCCTTTCACCTATAATACGATCGATCCGCGGGAAATGTTACAGGGTACACGGAATTTTTTTGAAGCCTCACATGGCTAAAGCCACGTGAAGCTTCACTGATCTGGCAGTGAAACAAACGAGCAAAAAAATAAGATCGTATCGTTTTAAATCGATGCGATCTTATTTCATTGCCGCCTTGCGTTGATTCAGCAGTAGAATTTGCATCCTCCCGTGGATGTGATCCACAGCTTTGTCGCTGTCGGAGTCGGCTTTCCCTTGCTTATATGGACATGGATCGGCTCATCATTTTCGTTCGACCAGAAATAGATCTTGTAACCGCCGACGGTAAACAGGCTAGGCAATTTGGATTCCTCCGTTTTCCGCATATCGATAGATCAGATGCGCATTGCTGCGCAGCAGCCGTTCGAAGAATTCAATTTCATCCTGCGTAAAGCCCTGCTTTTGTGTCCATTTATACTCCGGCAGTTCACATCTGGCATCATCAAAGCCTTCTTCTGTCGGGCGCTCAAAATGTACTATCACTTTCTTTTTATCCTGTTCTTTAATGATCTGTGAATGAACGATTTCCGTTCCGTCACCTAACGTCATATATGGGTACATCATGATCTCTGCCTCTTAGTATTCTCTGTTATACATGCGTGAAGCGTTCTGAACAGTTACTCTCTGTTTTCGAATGCTTCTGCTTCCGTTCATTTTACTCATTTTACCGAAAGTCCGGGATTAGTCAATTCATCACCGTTCCGGATCCGTTCTTCCCTTTCATTTGTCTTCCGGCGGTCAGGCTGGCGGCCCGGCGGTCACTGCGCTGCTTCGGCGGCGAAGGGATCGAGGATCGCGTCGTAGAGATCCGCGTTGGCTTCGATGGCGGAGGACGGGCCGGCGGTGGAGCGGAGGCCCTTTTCGACCAGGGCGGTGTAGAGGTCGGCGTAGGCGGCTACTTTGTCGGCGGTCAGGCTCTTGAGGGAGCGCATCTTCTCCAGCGTTTCTTCCTGGGTTTTGTGGCTGAGGGCGTTCAGCAGCGCATCGGCGGCGCCGGTCAGCTCGCCCCGGGACTGGGCGTAGTAAGCGTACGAGGACATGATGTAGCCGTCCAGGGTCTCCTGGTCGATCTCGCCCAGATAGCCGAGTACTTCCGGCAGTGCGTCGTACACCTCGAAGGTCTCGGCCACGTTCGGGTCGCGGTAGGAGCAGATATACATGCCTTCCTCGTCGGCACCCCAGTATACGCTGTAGGCGCCGTAGGTGTCGCGGAGATACGGATACAGGTACGCGTCACCCACGAGGGCCATCACGGCCTCGATCTCGCCCTCCGGCTTTTCCCGGCCCAGACGGCTCCAGGCGGCGCCGAGGAAGTTGAACCGGATGCTGAGGTCCAGGATGATGCCCTCGGAGTCGGCCGGCTGTGCAAAGTGGTAGGTGACCGCCGCCGCTGCTTCTGCCGACGTTTCCGCACCTGCTGCCTCGCTCAGGCGACCGATCACGGCGTCGGCGGCTGCTTCGGCTGCGGCGATGGTCTCTTCGCTGCCGCAGCTGCCGGTGATGAGGCCTTCGCGGGTGAAAATTTTTGCTCTCACGGCTTCGAGCTGCGCGGTCACGGCGGTCGGGTCGGTCTCCAGCTGCGCGGCCACCTCGCTCAGGAAATCATAGTAGTCCGTGTAATTCAGGTACGCGTAGCAGCCGCAGAGCTGGCTGTCCGCGCCGAGGGCGCGGTAGATCTGCAGATTGCAGGGATCCTCCGTGATGCTGTCCTTCACCTGGATCTTTCGCTGCGCCACCAGCTCGCGGAGCCGGTCCGCATCCGTCACATCGCTGTCCAGGAGCATCTCACCGATCAGGTCGAAGCCGGCCGCCATGTCCTCGTCGAGCGCCGTGAAGGTGGTGCGCAGGCGCGGCACAAAGCCGTTCGGGCTCTCCTCGTCCTCCGCCAGCGAGATCTTGAACGTGGCGTTATACAGATAGCGCGTCATCTGCGCAGCCAGCTTCGCGCGGGTGTGCTCCGCCGTGTCCAGTTCTCCGATGAGGTCCGTGTAGAGCTTCGCCCACTGCAGCTCCTCCTGCGTCAGACGGCTCAGATCCAGCAGGAGCATGGTGGTGCCCAGGCCGGTCACGTCCGCGACGGCGCGGATGCGGCGAATGCCATGTTCGTCCGTCTCGTCGGTCAGGTCGTAGATGCGCATTTCTTCCGGGAGACTGTCGACGGTCACGGCCTGCAGCGCGGCCACATATTCGGAAGCGTCGTCCTCTTCGCCCTCGCCCTCGGCCGCCGCGCCGAACGCGGCGGTCTGCGCGACGATGGTCTCAATCTCTTCCTCGCTCATCGAGGCCTTGATGTCTGCGAGCTTTTCGGCCAGCGCCGCGTCCTGCTGCTCCTTGAGGCCGGGGGACGGCTGTGTGGTTACGAGGGCGCAGCGTTCATTTTCGAGGAGATACGTACCGATCAGGTCAGTGAAGGTGCCGTCCTGCGTCCACGCGGGGATGTTTTCGAGCTCGTCGATGTAGTTCTGGTACCAGTACAGATCTCCGTACAGCGCCCAGTAATACGCAAGATTCTCCCCGAGCGTGATGCCGGTCTCGGCGGATTCGGAGGAGAGCAGCACGTCCAGGCGGCAGGCGGCCGCGATGGCCTCGGCGGCCTCCGGATCGAAGCCCTCTTCATGGATCTGCCTGAGGGAGTCGTCGACCGTCTGCCGGAAAGTGTCCGCATCTTCGGTATTCACGCCCTCGGCGATGAAGAACAGGGCGTTCTCCGGGCAGGTGTCGTCCACGTAGCAGCCGAAGGTGCCGCCCGGCAGGGCTGCCTTCAGGTTCTGCATCAGCGCGCTGCTGTCGTCTCCGAGCAGCGCCGTCAGGCATTCGAGCCGGGGCATGTCCGCGTCGGAGTCCTCGCAGATCAGGCCGTAGCAGATGACGCTCCCGTTCTCCGCGTCGGTCCCTTCCCCGGTCGGGTAGTCGAAGGTCTCCTGCACCGGGGCGCTGATGGGCTCGTAGGTCTTCTCGCTGACGTCGATCCCGGCCGGCTCGTAGGCTGAAAAACAGCCGTCGAGCAGCTCCAGGAAGGCGGCGTAGTCTTCGAAGCTGCCGTAGAGCATGGTCATGGAATTCGACGGGTGATAGTAGGCGTCGTGGTAGTCCCGGATGTCGTCCCAGGTAAGCTCCGGTATCGCCGACGGCAGGCCGCCGCACTCATAGCCGCAGTGCGCGCCCGGGAAGAGTGTTGCTAAGCCGTTGCGCAGCGCTTCGCGGGTCAGGTCGTTGGCGCCGAGCATCTCGCTGTAGACGGTGCCGGCGATGGTCAGCTCCGCGTCCGCGTCCTCCAGCTCATAGCGCCAGGCTTCCTCCCTGAAAATGCTTTCGTCTTCTTTCAGCATCGGGTGGAACACGCTGTCCGTATAGTAATCGGCGTAGGCCAGGAGCTGGGCCTCCGAGAGGGACGCCACCGGGTAGGAGGTCAGTATGTTCTGGGTGTACGCGTTCATGTAGGTGTTGTAGGTCTGGTAGATGAGGTTGAAGAACAGGGCCTTCGAGGGGTACTTCGCGGAGCCGTCCGTGACCGCGTGCTCGAAGACGTGCGGGGTGCCTTTGTCGTTCTCGGTCGGGGTCCGGAAGGTGATCTGGAAGGTGCGGTTCGTGTCGCCGTTGGCCAGATACAGTACCTGCGCGCCGGTCTTATCGTGCTCGAACTCGACCACGTCGGCGCCGATCATGTCGAAGCGGGTCACGGCTTTGACGGTGAAGCCGGCGATCTCGTCGCCCGCGGCCGGGAGGGCGGCGGCGGCTTCGGATGCTTCGGTCTCTGTTTCGGCCTGCGCCGGGCCGGCTGCGCACAGTGCTGCAGCCGCGATGGATGCCGCCGCGATGATGGTTCTGAGTGTCCTGTTATTCTTCTTCATACGTCCTCCCTGTGTTTCTTCCTTAATGCCTCATGCCTTATGATTTTATAATGCCTGATGCCTTATGATTTTATGGTTATTATCCTGTGCCTTCTCCCGCAGGTGTTCCGAATCGCGATCCCGTTACAGCAGCCAGAAAAAGATCAATTCCAGTATATGCCCTGTGTGCGCTTCCACTTTCTCGTTGATCCGGCACCATGCCACGACGGCGCCGGTAAACAGATACAAACTGATCAGCGTACCGGCATAGGCTGCCGTTCCGTCCGGCAACGTGAGCGTCAGAATGAACAGCGCGATGGCGATCCCCGCCGCTGCTGCGCAGCGTTTGTTTTCCTTTGACATCTTTCCCTCCTTTTCTGCCTGCCGTTCACTGCCGACTGCGATACTCGCTCGGGCTCTCGCCGCACCAGGTGCGGAAGGCGCGGCTGAAATAGTTCTGGTCGGCGTAGCCGACCTGCTGCGCGATGTCCTGGATCTTTCGCGCGGGGTCGGCGAGCAGCTCCCGCGCGCGCTGCATGCGTACCTCGGTGAGGTACTCGTTGATGCCGGTGCCGTACCGGAGCTTGAACTGCCGGGACAGGTATTCTTTGGAGAAATGGTACCGGTCCGCGAAGTCGGCCAGCCGGATGGGCGTGCTGTACTCGGTCTCGATCTGCCGGTGCAGGATCCGCACGGCTTCCTCGCCGCTGACCGCGGCGTCCGGCGCGCCCGGGCCCGCAAAGGCCTCGGGATGCAGGCGCTGCATCGCGCTCCCGACGGCCCGGTCGAGTTCCTCTCCCTTCACCGGCTTGAGCAGGTAATCGCTCGCGCCGCAGCGGATGGCATTCTGCAGATACTCGAAGTTGTCATAGCCGCTGACGACGATGAAGGCCGTGCCCGGAAACTGCTGCGCGCTCCGGCGCAGGAACTCGTCACCCTTCATGACCGGCATCTGCATGTCGAGAAAGACGACCGCCGGGCGCAGCTCGTGCATCATCTTCATGGCCTCCCGCCCGTTGGAGGCCTCATAAACCTGCCCGATATGGTGCGCCGGCCAGCTGCAGAGCTTCGTGATGGCCACGCGGACCGGCCGCTCATCGTCTACGATCAATGCTTTCCATTCCTGCATATCGCTCACCTTTCTCTGATCCGCATCGTCACCGTCGTGCCGGAGCCTTCGCCGGTCCGGCTGTCTACGGTCAGGTCGGCCCGGCCTTCGTACAGGATCCGCAGGCGGTGGTAGAGGTTCGCGAGGCCGATGCCCCGGCCGGCGTCGGTCAGGGTCTGGGCGCGGAAGGAGGCGCGGAGATTCGCCAGTTCTTCCGGCTCGATGCCGGCGCCGGTGTCACTCACCGTGATCACGAGCTCCTCGTCCGCGCACGCGGCGCGGATGCGGACGTGCACCGACTCCACCGTGCCTCTCATGCCGTGCACGATCGAATTCTCGACCAGCGTCTGGATGCTGATCTTGGGGATCATCACGTCCAGGGCGGCCTCGTCGATGTCGGTCTCCACGCGCAGGCGCTCCTCGAGGCGCAGCTTCATCAGGCGCACGTAGCGCAGCACGTACTCCATCTCGCTGCGCAGCGGCACGAGCGTCCCGCCCTTGATCGAGTAGCGCAGGTTCTCGGCCAGGCTCGTCAGCATGTCGTACAGCACCTGCTGGTCGTTCACGAGCGCCTCGGCGCCGATCGCCTGCAGCGTGTTGTACAGAAAATGGGGATTCACCTGCGCTTCGAGCGCGGCCAGCCGGGCACTCTTCTCGTTCAGCCGGCTGGCGTAGTTCTGGCTGATCAGGCCGTCGATCCGGCGGGTCATCTCGCCGAAGCTCTCGGAGAGCTCCGTCATTTCCAGGAAGCTGCCTTCCACCGGGGCCGGGGCCAGGTTGCCTTCGCCGACGGCGCGCTGTGTGCGCATCAGCTCGCTCAGCGGCCGGGTGAGCGAGCGGATCAGGAAGAAGGCCACGGTGCAGAAGACCGCCCACAGGAGCAGCGCCTCGAGCGCGACGAGCCGGATGGACGCGCGGAACTCCCGCAGGATGTCCTCCATCGGACTGTAGACAGCCAGCGTCACGCCGTACCGCGCGCTGCGGACCGCGGCGGTAAGCCATGTTTTGCCGTCCGCTTCGATCTCGGCGGCCGCCGCTGCCGCACCGTCCGTCGCCGCACGCTCACCGCCGGCAGGATCGGAGGCCTCCGCCTCACTCTCGCCGCCCGCAGAATCAGAAGCGCCCGCCTCGCTCTCGCCGCCCGCCGGTTCAGAAGCATCCGCCGGGGCCGCCTCTTCGGAAATGGCTTCTGCGGCGGCTCTGTCCGCAAAGGTCTCACTGCCCAGGAGCAGCTGCCCTTCGGTGTTGTACAGGCACACCTGCTCACCGCGCTCACCGGTTTGTGCCAGCCCCAATGCGCTGCCGCTGACTTCCACCTGCACCAGCGCATCTGTGCGCCGGGGAAAACTCTGGATGATGTGGCTGAAAACGATGCGGCCGGACGTGCCGGATTCCTCTGTGCTGCCGGCTGTCTCTGCCGTCACCCCGGCTCCCGCGCGGGTGAGTGCGGCGTAGACGGTGCTCTCCAGGCAGGCTTCGACGGCGGCCGCGATGGCCGGGTCGGTCTCGTCGGCGTACCGGGTGTGCACGCGGTTTTCGTCGGCGCTCCGGCCGATCGTCAGGTCCTGGTTCAGCAGGGTAATCTCGTAGTCGGCGATGTCCCGCCGGGAATAGTACCAGGTGCGGATGCAGGCGACCGCGTAGTCGCGCTCGGCCGACGTGAGCGCGCGGGTGCTGCCGAGGATCCGGTAGAACTCGCTGTCGAAGCAGGGCAGGATGCTGAAGGCGGACAGGTCGTCGAGGCAGTTCTCGAGGTTCTCCATTTTCAGGGAGAGGGTCTGCTGCGCGGTGCTCTTCCAGGTCCGGACCGAGCTGTCGTAGCTGCGGCGCAGGAGCACGCCGGCGAGCGCGGCCGTGAGCAGGAGCATGATGAGCGTCAGGAACAGTGTCAGGATCACCCACAGCGGCGTCCGGGCAAAGCGCCGGCGCCGGGGCCGGTTATGCAGTTCGGAATCGCCGTGATGCTTCTGTCGCATGCTTCTGTCCTTTCTGTGAATGCCGCCGGCCTACTTTGTCAATTTTTTACAGACATCAAGTCGGTTTTTTCCATTTGCTGTCTATTTTACACACCCTATAATGTTTATACAAGTTCTTCGATGACAAGTTAGCCAATTTAAAACCATCGGTCCTGCCGGCAAACTGCGCTGGCGGGCGCGCCGGGCGGCCCTGTTTTCCGAAAACAATGCCTGCGCGGCGGGCACGAAAACAGCAAATCGGATCTGCCGGTGCAGCCGGGAAAGGGGGAATCCGCTGACATGAAATCTCGCATCAAGCGCAAGGAAGCGCTCGAAAATTTCCTCTTCACACTGCCGGCCGTGGTGCTCGTCTCCCTCATGATCTATATCCCGTTCGCGATGAGCGGGTACTATTCGCTGACGGAGTGGAACGGCATCGCCAAGAATCCGGTGTTCGTGGGGCTGGACAATTTCCGGAAGCTGTTCTCGAAGCAGAGTGACTATTTCGCTTCGATCCTGTTCACGCTGCGCTACAGCGTGCTGTTCATCGTGCTCTCGAACGTGCTCGCGCTGGCGCTGGCGGTCTGCCTCGTGAAGAAGTTCAGGCTGGCCAATGTGTTCCGCGGCGGCTTCTTCATTCCCTACATCATGAGCATGACGATCGTCGGATTCATCTGGAAGTTCATCTTCACCAAGGGCTTCGAGACCCTCTGCAAGGTCACGGGCTGGGGCATCTGGAACCTGAGCTGGCTCGGCGATCCGGACCTGGCCTTCTACTCCGTCGTGATCGTCGGCGTATGGCAGTCGCTCGGCTTCTACATCGTGCTCTACATCGCCGGGCTGCAGGCCGTGCCGGCGGACGTGCTGGAAGCCGCCGTCGTGGATGGGGCTAACGGAAGGCAGAAGTTCTTCCGCGTGACCCTGCCGCTGCTCGGGCCGTCCATCACGACCTGCATCTTCATGTCCCTGACCAACTCGCTGAAGGTGTTCGATATTATCCTGGCGCTGACGCGGGGCGGCCCCGGGACGAGCACCTACTCCGTGACCATGAAGATCTACCAGGAAGCCTTCACCAACAATAACTACGGCATGGGCTCCGCGGAGGCGATCATCTACTTCCTCGTCGTCCTCGTCATCACGCAGGTGACGCTGAAGCTCCTGAGCCGGAAGGAGGTGGATCTGTAATGGGCATGAAAGAGAAACGGCGGCTGTCGATGAGCATTATGCTGATCGTGCTGACGCTGGTCACGCTGGTCTTCATTTACCCGGTGTTCCTGATGTTCATGAACGCCTTCAAGCCCTTCGGCGAGATCGTGGCGGATCCCATCGCGCTCCCGAAGGCGCCGACCATCGGGAACTTCACCTATGTCATCGACAAGATCAAATACGGCTCACTGTTTGTCAACAACGTCGTGATCACCGTGATCGGCATCGCGGGGATCGTGCTGTTCTCGTCGCTGGCGGCCTACATCCTGGACCGGCGCGACACGCGCTACACGCGTTTTATCTACCTGGTGATCATCACGCCGATGCTGATCCCGTTCCAGACGATCATGATCACGCTCCTCAAGGCGATGACCGTGATCCAGCTCTCGGGCAGCCGCCTGGGTCTCGGCATCCAGTACTGGGGCTTCGGCATCCCGATGGCGACGTTCATCTTCTTTAACTTCATGAAGACGATCCCGCGCGAGATCGACGAGAGCGCCCACATCGACGGGGCCTCGACGCTGCAGACCTATGTCCGCGTCATCTTCCCGCTGCTCAAGCCGGTGACGGTGACGGTGATCGTGCTCGACGTCATGTGGATCTGGAACGATTTCCTGCTCCCGCTGCTGATGGTCAACTCCAACGCGAAAACGCGGACGCTGGTGCTGGCCTCCTACACCTTCGTGGGGCAGATGAATACCAAGTGGCAGTACGCCATGGCAGCTATGGTTCTGACGGTGCTCCCGTCCATCCTCATCTTCATTTTCCTGCAGAAGTACATCGTGGAAGGTGTGGTGGCCGGCGCCGTGAAGGGATAAAGGTAAACCAAATCACCCAAAGGAGGAACGTATGAAAAAGAAACTTGTATCGATGCTGATGTGTGCGGCGATGGCCCTCTCCGCCTTCTCCATGACCGCGGCGGCCGACGAGGTCGACTACTCCGCAGATTCCGGTGAGATCTATATCTTCATCAGCCAGCCGGAGTACGCGGACGCGATCAATGAGCTGATCGATGAGTACAAGAACGTGGCGCCGGATGTCACGATCAACTACGAGACGACCCAGAACGATTATCCGACGCTGCTGAAGGCCAAGCTCAACTCGGGCGAGGTGCCGGATATCTTCGCTTCCACCTCCGGCAAGGAGATCGATGTCTACAAGGAATATTCCTATGACCTGTCCGACCAGCCGCTGATGGAGACCATGGATCCGGCGGTCGCCGACACCATGAAATCCCCGGAGGACGGCACGGGCTGCTACGGTATCGCGATCAAGGGCAACTTCTTCGGCATGCTCTACAATAAAGCCATTTTCGAGGAAGTCGGTATCGAGGTGCCGAAGACGCTCGATGAGCTGGAGGAGGCCTGCGTGAAGATCTCCGAGGCGGGCTATACGCCGTTCACGACGGGCTATGCCGAGTGGTGGGTCTTCAAGCATGTGTGGCAGCACTTCCTGAATGCCGCTGCGGATTCGGCCGGCATCACCACCGCCGAGCTGGTCGCCGCCTTCGAAAATGGCGAGGCCAGGGTCGCCGATTATCCGGAGCTCTATGACAACTTCTTCCGCTTCATCGACCTGAGCGTGCAGTACGGCGATGACAAGCCGCTCGAGACGGACCTGAGCGGTGAGGACGCGGCGTTCGGTACCGGCCAGGCGGCCATGGTCTGCGGGCAGGGTGCCTGGATCGAGGCGGACGTGCTGGCGATCGACCCGGAGCTGAGCATCGGCTTTGCGGGCTATCCGGTGTCTGACAAGGCGGAGCAGTGCCTCATCATCGGCGGCTCCGATCAGGCGCTGCGCATCAGCAACAGCTCCGGGAATCTGGACGCGGTCCTGCACTTCGTCAACTGGTGGTACACCTCGGACTACGGCATGAGCTGGTTCACGGATGTGGCGCAGGTGGTCCCGCCGGTACTGACCGACGCCGAGAGCAACATGGTCGTCGTGCAGCAGGGCAATGAGCTGGCAGCGTCCGAGGGGACCGGTTCCCTGGCGATCTGCTACTCCACCGACAGCTGGCATCAGGTCTTCGGACAGCTGATGCAGGATTACATCGCCGGCACCGCCGACAAGGATGCCACCTGCGCCGCGATCGAGCAGCAGTGGGCGGAGATCGAGGGGAGTGCGGAGTAACGCATTTGCGATCGGCCTGTCCGGGCTGACGTGAGCACGGCCGGGTGCCGGCCGATGCTCCGGCCGCCGGCCGCCTTGAAAATGATGCAGTCTTAACCCGGGGGCGCCTCGCGCAGGCGCCCCTTTTTCAGCGCCGCGGGGCCGCACAAACCGGGCGATCCGCTGCACAGGACACAGAACACCGCCCTGCATAAAGCTGCGGCGCCAGGACACCGCCCTGCATAAAGCTGCGGCGGCATAAGGCATAAAGGAGAACAACATGAAATTCACAGAAGGTTACTGGCTGCGCAGTGAGCGCGCCGATGCACAGTTTGCCGCCCAGGCCTTTCGCATGCAGGAGATCCCGGGCGGGATGGAGATCCTCGCGCCGGTGAAGAAGATCGCTTCGCGCGCTGGCGCGCTGGATGTGAGCGCGCTGACGCTGCGCTTTCGCGCGGTCGGCCGGAATGCCGTGGCCGTCCGCGTCACGCACCATGCCGGGTACGATGCGCACGAGCCGGCCTTTGATCTGACGGAGGAGGCGCGCAGCGCCGCCGTGTCGGAGACGGAGGACGCGTACCTCATGCGCTTCGACGACCTGACCGTGCGCGTGAACAGGGACGACTTTGCCTACTCGTTCGAGGCCGGCGGCCATGTCATCACGTCCTCCGGCTTCCGCAACACCGGCTACATCCGCTGGGACAGAAAGCCTGCCTCCATGCGGCCCGACGACCGCTACCTTGTCGAGACCGACTGCCCGGCCTACATGCTCTGTGAGCTGTCGCTGCAGCCGGACGAGAGCGTGTACGGGTTCGGGGAGCGGTTTTCGGCATTTGCGAAGAACGGGCAGAGTATCGAGACGTGGAACGAGGACGGCGGCACGGCCTCGCAGGTCGCCTACAAGAGCATTCCCTTCTACCTGAGCAACAAGGGCTACGGCGTGCTCGTCAACCACACCGGCAATGTCTCGTTCGAGGTTGCCAGCGAGAAGGTCGGGTACGTCGGCTTCTCCGTGGAGGGCGAGTCTGTCGAGTACATCTTCTTCTACGGGCCTGACCTGCACGACGTGCTCTCGTCCTACACGGCGCTCGCCGGGCGTCCGGCCCTGCCGCCGGCCTGGTCCTTCGGGCTGTGGCTCTCGACGTCGTTCACCACGAACTACGACGAGGCGACGACGAGCTCGTTTATCGACGGGATGGCGCAGCGCGATATCCCGCTGCGGGTCTTTCATTTTGACTGTTACTGGATGGAGGCGTTCCGCTGGTGCGGCTTCGAGTGGGATAAGCAGGCCTTCCCGGATCCGCAGGGGCTCTTTCAGCGCTACCATGACCGCGGGCTCAAGCTCTGCGCCTGGATCAACCCGTATGTCGCGCAGGACTGCGCGATGTGGCGCGAGGGCGCGGAGAAGGGATACTTCCTGATGCGCGCGGACGGCCGGGGCATCTGGCAGACGGACCACTGGCAGTACGGCCTCGCCATCGTCGACTTCACGAACCCGGAAGCCTGCGCCTGGTACAAGGAGAAGGTGCGCGCGCTCGTGCGGCTGGGCATCGACGCGATCAAGACGGATTTCGGCGAGCGGATCCCGGTCAATGTCTCCTACTTTGACGGCAGCGATCCGAAGGCGATGCACAATTACTACACGTACCTCTACAACAAGGCCGTGTTCGAGGTGCTCGAAGAGGAGAAGGGCCGTGGCAATGCCGTTCTCTTCATGCGCAGCGCGACCGTCGGCAACCAGAAGTTCCCGGTGTGCTGGGGCGGCGACTGCATGGCCAGCTACAGCTCGATGGCGGAGACGCTGCGCGGCGGCCTGTCCTTCGCGATGTCCGGCTTCTCGTTCTGGAGCCATGACATCTCGGGCTTCGAGAGCACGGCGACGCCGGATCTGTACAAGCGCTGGGCGGCCTTCGGCCTGCTCTCCTCGCACTCGCGGCTGCACGGCTCGTCCAGCTACCGCGTGCCGTGGCTCTTCGATGAGGAGGCCTGCGACGTGGTGCGCACCTTCACGAAGCTCAAGTGCCGCCTGATGCCGTACCTCTACGACAAGGCCGTGGAAGCCACGGAGAGCGGCGTGCCGCTGATGCGGCCGATGGTGCTGGAGTTCACACAGGATCCGGCCTGCCGCTATCTCGACCGCCAGTACATGCTCGGCGACCGGCTGCTCGTGGCGCCGGTGCTGCGCGAGGACGGCACGGCGCAGCTCTACCTGCCGGCGGGCCGCTGGACGGACTTCTTCACCGGGCAGGTGCTCGAAGGCGGGCGCTGGATCGAGCGCACCTGCGACTATCTGACGATCCCGCTCTACGTGCGCGAGAACACGCTGCTGGCGCTGGGCGATGTCGATGACCGGCCGGACTACGATTACGAGCAGCACCTTACGCTGCGCTGGTATACGCCGGATGCGGCAGCCGGTGCAGCCTGCCGCATCGTCGGCGTCTCCGGACATGTCATCGGCTCCGTCCGCGCCGCCCTGCACAGCGGCGAGGTTACGGTCACCGCGGAGGGGCTTTCGGCGCCTGAGGTGGATGTTGTACAATGGTAACTGTTCAGGACAGCCCGAAGCACTTGCTGCTGAGGGCGTACCGAAAGTATATTTGGCAGCATCGGACGAATTTGAATGCGTAGCTTCGTCCGATGCGTAACTGCTGCGCGAAGCGTTCTGAACAGTTACCCGTTTCACGGATTTGCGCCTGCGCCGCACGCGCTGCGCGGCCTGGCCGGGCTGCATCATTCCGCCGGATTGCGCTTCCCGGTCAGCTCGCGGAGTTCGATCTTGTAGACGGCCGTCGCCGCGAGGCCTTTGCAGCGCTCAAGCGGGTAATCGGCGAAGCCGTAGTGGTCGGTGATGCTCTTCAGGCCCGTGAGGATCTCCTCGCCCTCGGCCCGCCCGGCCACGCCGCTGCCGATCACGCTCTCGTACCGCGTGGTGATCCCGTGCGCGGTCTTCTCGGTTTTATGGAAAATATGCCCCTCGATGCAGACCACCGGATGGCGGCTCAGCAGGTCACTCTTGTGTCCCTGCCGGGCGCAGTGAAACCAGACCACCGGCATACCGTCCTCCGCGGACGTCAGGCCGAAGGACACCGGGACCACATAGGGATGTTCCTCGCCGCTGATCCCGATGCACAGTGTATCGCACCGCCGGAGGATGTCTGTCACCTCGGCGAAATCCGTTACTTCTCTGTCTTTCCGTCTCATACGAATCCCTCCTGCTGCCCTTACCGCCCCCTCGACGGGCTCCGTGTATTCCGGCAGGTCTTCGTACTTCCACGCTTTGACTTCCATGGCTGTCGTTCCTCCTTCTGCTCTTCTGACCTTCAGCATACCACACTGTCCCCTCATCGGAAAAGATGCTATACTGTACCTGTTCAGCGAAGCGTTCTGAACAGATACGATATACTTTTCCGAAGACTGAAAGGGGCAGGCTGAAAAGCCGGCTGATAATGCCGGCTGTAAAAACCGGCTGAAAAGCTGGCTGAAAAAATTCGCAGCCTGCGCGATACCGTATACGAGGAGAAAGGCAGGGTATGGGTACATTTCTGAACCCGGGGAACAGCGCATTCACGGCGATCCGCCGAGATCATTATACGGACAAGACGGGGCTGATCTCCCTCATCAACCATACCATCGACACGCCGCGGCGCCTGACATGCGTCAGCCGTCCGCGGCGCTTCGGCAAGTCCTTTGCGGCGCAGATGCTGTGCGCCTACTATGACCGTTCCTGTGATTCGGCCGCACTGTTTGACGGTCTGGCCGCAGCGGCGGAGGACGGATTTCGGGTTCATCTGAACCGGTATGATGTCATTTACGTGGATATGACATATGTGAAGCCGTATACGGACGGCTACCGCGACATCGTGGGGTATCTGTGCCGCAAGATCTCGGATGAGATCCGTGAGGCGTATCCGGGTCTGCCGCAGGACGGCGATTTTCCGGAGCTTCTTCTTGAGGCGGCCGAAATGTCGGAGCGCCGGTTCATCATGATCATTGATGAGTGGGATGCGCCGATCCGGGAAAATGCGGCCATGCAGCGGACGTATCTCGAATTCCTCCGCAGTCTGTTCAAGGGAAGCGGCACCACGTCCCGGATCTTTGCGGCGGTGTACATGACCGGTATTCTGCCGATCAAGAAGGACGGATCCCAGTCAGCCATCTCCGACTTTGAGGAATTCACCATGCTGCGGCCCGGGGATTTCGCGCCGTATGTTGGCTTTACGGAGGAGGAGGTCCGAACGCTCTGTGCGACGTCCGCTGTCGATTTCGGCCGGATGAAGCAGTGGTATGACGGCTATTCCTTCCGGGATGTTCATTCCGTGTATAATCCCAATTCCGTGATGAAGGCGATCCGGTACCGGGAGTTTGCCTCGTACTGGACCGAGACGGCGGCGGCCGAAAGCCTGTTGGAGTATATCGGAAAGGGGTATTCGGGGCTGTCCCGAACGGTGGCGGAGCTGATCGGCGGTATCGCCGTTCCGGTCAGCACGGAGGGCTTCTCGAACGATCTGACCACCTTTAAGAGCCGCGACGATGTCCTGACGCTGCTCATTCATCTGGGGTATCTTGCGTATGATGCGGAGAGCGGGATGGCGCGAATCCCGAATGAGGAGATCCGGCGGGAATTCTCGCGGAGTGTGCGGGAGGTCGATAATTCGGAGACCGTCCGAAGGCTCCGGGAAAGCGACCGCCTGTTTGAGGATACGTGGAACGGGAATGAGGAAGCAGTGGCCGGACAGATCGAGAAGATACATCGGGAGGAAACCTCGCCGCTTCATTACAACCGGGAAGAAAGTCTGCGCAGTGTGATCAAGCTCGCCTATTATACCTACCGGGACCATTACCTGCAGTTTGAGGAATTGCCGGCGGGCGAAGGGTATGCGGATATCGTCTATCTTCCGAAGAAAGAAGCGGCCTGCCCGGCGCTGGTCATTGAATTAAAATGGAATCATGCGGCCGAGGGGGCCATTGATCAGATTCGCAGCCGAAAGTATCCTGCCGCACTCGAAGGCTACGGCGGCGAGATCCTGCTGGTCGGCATCAGTTACAATAAGGAGGCGCCGGCGGGGCAGAGGAAACATCATTGCCGCATTGAAACATGGCGGTAACGGTTCATAACCACGATCAGGGCCATCCGGGAAAATCACCTATCCGCGGCTGCGGCCCGGGCGGCGCTCACGGGGCGGATAGCGGCTGCCGGCTGAGGAAATCGAATACCAGTGACAGGTAGCCGTCGCAGTCGGTGATCATGGCCAGATGGCCGCCTTTGATGGAGCGGATCACCTCGGGGGCGTCAAACCAGGCGCAGAGGGCGTCCCGGATGTCCCGGGGGAAGATTTTGTCGTCGCCCGGCTCGATGATCAGGACGCGGCCGCGCAGGGCGCTGAAGTCTTCCCGGCGGTAGCGGCCGAAATGGTTTCGCAGGTCTCCCAGCAGGGTATCCATCAGGACGAAGCCTTCGGTGGAAAACTCGCCGGCGAGAATATCCAGCATTTCCCCGACTTTTGCGGCCTGCTGCTTATCGGAGAGATGTTTGCGGAAGACCAGCTTCATGGCCGGCGCCATCAGCTTCTTCGGAAGGAGCCGGTCGACCCGGAGGTTCTTCGCCTCTTTCTTCGGATCCAGCATCCGGACGATGCAGGCCATGCCTTCGTACTTCAGGTCGGTGGAGAAGCTCGCGGTCGAGCTCAGGATCAGGCCGCGGACCGTCTCCGGATGCCGGACGGCGATGATCTGGGCGAGCAGGCCGCCGTAGGACTGGCCCAGCAGATAGACGTTCCGCGCCTTCAGCTTCGTGAGCAGCTCCGCGACCGCATCCGCCATGGCGTCATTGTCCCGGAAGGCCGGCGGGTAGGAGAAGACGAGGTAGCTGCAGCGCTTGCCGATCTCCGAGGTCAGCAGGAAAAAAGCTTCCGCAAGCCCCGTCCCGCCCGCGATCACGACGATGGTCGCGTCGATGTCCGGCGACGGATTTTGATAATAGCGATATACAAAGCTCCCGCCGGTGACCGCCAGCTCCCTGCGCGGCGCCTGCCTGTCGTACTCTTCAAAGGTCTTTTTCATGTCCATGTTTCGAATATCCATGTGCATCCTCCCCCGTTACGCCTTCACGCACTCCGCGTACACCATGGACATGCGGGCGCGCGCCACTTCGTATGCGGTCACGGTCCAGCCGTTTTTCTCTAAGAAGGCCCGGTACTCTTCGGCGGTCCAGGTGTGCTCGAAGCTCACGCCGAGGAGCTCCAGCAGCCTGGTCCACACGGTGCTCCTGGCGCTGGCGGTGTGCTCCACGAAGTTCGGGGCGATCAGGATGCCGTCGTCCTTCAGCACCCGGGCGGCCTCCTGCAGGGCTTTCCCGGAGTCCGGCATGATGTGCAGCGCGTTGGCGATCAGCACCGCGTCAAAGGACTGATCCGGAAATGGCAGCGCCTTCGCATCGGCCACTTCGAACCGGAGGTTCTGCGGCACGGTGCCTTTTTTGGCCTCGCGGATCATCCCGGGCGCGTAGTCGGTCGCGATGACTTCCTTCGCGGCCGGGGCGATGTGCTTCGCGAGCAGGCCCGGCCCGGTCGCCACTTCCAGGACGCGTTTGCCCCGGACCGCGTCCGGGATGCGCGCATACATCAGTTTGTACAGCTTTTGGTCCGGCTGCATGACCTTCTCGTATACCGGTGCATACAGGTTCCAGAATCTCTTGCCCATGCTTGTTCTCCTTGCGGTTAGTTTATTCTATCTTCTATCATATCACACTAATTCCCCGAAATCATGGTATGATACAGAAAAACAGGCAGCGCACTGTGAGGGGGTACGTGATTCTATGAAAGGCATTAAAAACTTATCCGCCGAGGACCGGCGGCGGATGATGACGCAGGAGCCGGTGCCGGCGCTGATCCGGCGGCTGGCTGTGCCGACCGTCATCAGCATGCTGGTCACGGGGCTGTACAATTCCGCCGACACCTTCTTCGTCGGCCGGATCTCCACGGGCGCGACGGCGGCCGTGGGACTGGTCTTCCCGGTGATGGCCATCATCCAGGCCTTCGGCTTCTTCTGCGGGCAGGGCTCGGCGATCTATCTGTCGCGGATGCTCGGCGCCGGCAACCAGCAGGAGGCCGATGAAATGGCTTCCACGGGCTTTTGCCTGGCGCTCCTGCTCGGCCTGATCACCGCGGCCGCCGGCAATCTCTTCGCGCGGCCCATCGCCGCCGCCCTGGGCGCGGACGCCGACACGCTGGCCGACACGCTCGGGTACATGCGCATCATCCTGTGCGGCGCCCCCTTCATCATGTCGCAGTTCGTGATCAACAACCAGCTGCGGTTTCAGGGGAGCGCGCTGTATGCCATGTTCGGGCTGCTGGCCGGTGCCATGTTGAATGTCGTACTGGATCCGATCCTGATCCTGGGGCTTCACATGGGCACGCAGGGCGCCGCGCTGGCCACCGTGGCCGGGCAGATCGTCAGCTTCTTCGTGCTGTGGCGCGGGTATTCGCTGGGATCCGCCGTGCATATCCGGCGGCAGGATGTTCATTTCTCCCGGCACTATCTGGGCGAGATCATCAACGGCGGCACGGCGTCGCTGGCCCGGCAGGGGCTGGCCTCACTGTCGACCATCTTCCTGAATGTGGCGGCATCCCGCTGCGGCGGCGCGGCCGCGATCGCGGGCATGTCCATCACGAGCCGTGTGACGATGCTGATCGTCAGCGCCGTGATCGGCTTCGGCCAGGGCTATCAGCCGGTCTGCTCGTTCAATTACGGCGCGGGTCTGACGGGCCGGGTGCGGGAGGGCTACCTCTACTGCGTGAAGGTGGGGACGGTCTTCCTGCTTGTCTTCTCCTGCATCGCCTTTATCTTCGCGCCGTCGCTGACGCAGCTGTTCCGCGATGACCCGGAGGTGATCGCGGTGGGCGCGCGGGCGCTGAGGTATCAGTGCGTGCCGCTGTTTCTGATGGCATTTTCGGTGCTGACGAATATGCTGCTGCAGTCGACGGGCCGCGGGCTGAAGGCGTCGATCACGTCCAGCGCCCGCAACGGCATCTTCTTCCTGCCGCTGATCCTGATCCTGCCGCGGCTGCTGGGGCTGACGGGCGTCATGCTCGCCCAGCCGGTGTCGGATGTGTGCTCGGCTGTGCTCGCGCTGGTGCTGGTGCTGCCGGAGCTGCGCGCGCTGGATCGCGCCGCCGGACAGGGCCGGCCGGACCACGGAAACGAATAGGACAAAGTCTCGATCGATGCACCGACACGGAGCCGGATGGACACGCATGCGTGTCCGCCCGGCTCCTTTTCATGCGCATAAAAACGCCGGAGGCCTGCGCCCCCGGTGTTTTCACTGCCTGTCATATTCAGCTGATCATTCCTGCCGCCCGACCTGCACGGTGATCTCGCCGCCGCCCCGTCATCATCGCGCCGCGAGCCACGCCAGTGTCTTCTCGAACGCATCCTCGCGGCTCCGGCGGCACTCGTCCGGGTATTTCCGCTCCACCTTAAACATCTTCAGGGCATCCGGGGAGAGCGGCACCAGGATGTGGCTGGCCTTCTCGTAGGAGAGCACCTGCACGTCGTGGGTAAAGCCTTTGTCCTTCAGCCGCTTCACCATATACGCCACGGCGTCCCCGCTCGGCCACATAAGGTCCTCCTCCGGGTAGATGAACAGGATGTCCCCCCGGATCTTCTCGACCTCGATGGCCGTCTCTTCCCGGAACTGTTTCAGGGGCCGCTCATACATATAGGCCAGGTCGAACTGCTGCTGCGTGATCAGGTGCCAGATCCCCGGCGCATACTTCAGGACCGTCTGCATGCAGGGCAGATCCTTCCCCCGCCAGGTGAACTCCGAAATATTCGTGACCTTCCTGTCCAGCAGCCCCTTATTGCCCTCCAGCCCGCTCCACACACAGTGCATCGGCGACAGGGCGACAACCCCGCCGATCTCCGGGATCAGCGACGCCGCCAGCAGCGCCAGCTCGCCCCCCTTGGAAATGCCATAGATAAACACTTTCTCATACCCCTGCCCCTTCAGCCATGTCACCGCTTTCCCGAACGGATCCACCGGCACCCGGATCAGGTTGTCCGGCAGCCCCGGCACATTGAAGTAGCACATGCCGAGTGTGGAGACACCCCGCTCCGCGAACATCTTTCCGACCTTCATCGGGATGTTCTCATTTCCCTCGCTGCCCCCGATGACGATCAGCGCCTTCCGGCTGTCCGTCTCCGCGTCCGCCTTGTGCCACAGCCCGTAAAAGCCGGCCTCGTCCACCGTGATCCTCACCGTATTCACCGTATCCGTCTTCACCGTATCCGTATTCACTGTATCCGTATTCACTGTATCCGCATTCACTGTATCCGTACCCATCGCTGTTCTTCCTTCCTGCCCGCGTCCGGTTCTCTTCCGGTAGTTAGATTGTAACTGTTCAGAACGCTTCGCGCAGCAGTTACGCATCGGACGAAGCTTCGCATTCAAATTCGTCCGATGCTGCCAAATATACTTTATTGGTACG
>Ga0065709_1029348_pt1 | contig 29922 bp, 26 predicted proteins | sample Hoacrofraction14_2_FD_59096 | JGI IMG/M metagenome (GOLD analysis project Ga0065709, IMG submission 59096) | Hoatzin crop microbial communities from Cojedes, Venezuela, sample from fiber fraction 14 v1 | ecosystem: Host-associated > Birds > Digestive system > Esophagus > Crop | place: Venezuela...
CGGAGATGACGAAGCGGCAGCGCGAGTTCTACGAATACATGGATGTCGAGATTCCATCCTAGGTATAATTGCGCGGGACTTCAGGTCTGAAGCATGTAGCCTTGGCCGTTGTTATTAACGAAACTCGGAGAAGTTATTTTTACTTCGTTGTTTGACAATAACGAATCGGAAAGTTCTATTGTATTCGTCTCGTTTCCGGAAAACATCACATCAACTCTGATACCTGATTGCAGAGACAAAAGTTCCAAAGAGTGATAGAACGGATTCCTCAGATATAAATAGGGAACATCCTCATTCTGTCCCGCCTCTTCAATTTGTTTCTCAGCAAGATTGAGCTTTTCATGCAAAATCTTATTCTCTTCCTGCAAAATTTCCAAGTTATTATCAACGTTGTCCATCGTTTATGTTTTCCTTTGGGCTTATTCAGTCTCTGCTAAAGAGATCTCTTGTATAAACCTTGTCTTTTACATCTTCCAAAACCGAATCGTATCTGTTGGCTACGATTACATCGGAGCGTTTTTTGAACTGTTCCATATCGTTTACGACTTCGCTTCCGAAGAATGTCGATCCGTTCTCAAGTGTGGGCTCGTAAATTATTACGTTTGCGCCCTTGGCTTTAACGCGCTTCATTACACCCTGAACAGAGCTCTGTCTGAAGTTGTCGGAATTACTCTTCATGGTGAGTCTGTAAACACCGACTGTCTTGGGAGTTTCTTTGGTACTGTTGTACTGGTTGCCGGTCTCGTAGGAATAGTAACCCGCCTGCTTGAGAACCTGATCGGCAATGAAGTCTTTTCTTGTGCTGTTTGATTTTACAATCGCTTCGATTAAGTTCTGAGGAACATCTTCGTAGTTTGCACGAAGTTGCTTTGTGTCTTTAGGCAGGCAGTATCCGCCGTAACCGAAGCTGGGGTTGTTGTAGAAGTCTCCGATTCTGGGATCTTCACATACACCTTTGATTATGTCACCGGCATTGAGATTTTTACTCTCGGCATAGGTGTCGAGTTCGTTGAAATAGGAAACACGAAGAGCGAGGAATGTGTTGGCAAAAAGTTTTACCGCCTCGGCTTCCGTGAAGCCCATTATGAGAGTGTCCACATCTTCTTTAAGAACTCCCTGTTTAAGAAGGTCCGCAAAGGTTTCAGCGGCCTTTACAAGTCTTTCGTCCTCTAAGTCAGTGCCGACGATTATGCGGGAAGGATAGAGGTTATCGTAGAGGGCCTTGCTCTCTCTTAAGAACTCGGGGCTGAAAAGAATGTTCTTGCTTCCGGTCTTTTCACGGATGCTCTTGGTGTAACCAACAGGGATTGTCGATTTGATTACCATATATGCCTCAGGATTGTATTTCATTACGAGGCTGATAACATTCTCAACTGCGGAAGTGTCGAAGTAGTTCTTCTCACTGTCGTAGTTGGTGGGAACGGCGATTATTACATACTCGGCTTCGGAATATGCTGCCTCGGCATCTGTTGTGGCTTTGAGATTAAGTTCCTTCTCTTTGAGATATTTCTCGATATAGTCGTCCTGGATAGGAGAAATTTTGTTGTTTATCTTCTCAACCTTTTCAGGAATAACATCCACTGCTGTTACTTCGTTAAACTGTGCAAGAAGTGTTGCCATGGAAAGTCCCACGTATCCTGTTCCGGCAATTGCGATTTTCATGTTTGTTTACCTCTTTTCCTATTCTCTGTATTTTTGTTCTGTTTGTTTTTTTGTTTTGTTTGTCTTTTACTCTCATTGGCTTTTTTTCAACTGTCGCCGTTGAATATTTTCTTTATTGTTGAACCCGGAGATACTATCGCCTTGCCGATTTTGTATCTCTTGGAGTTCTCGATGTCTTTTATCTTTTTGTTAAGACGGTCGATTTCATTGCTTTGTCTTGCATTCTCTGCTTCAAGTTCCGCTTTTTCTTCGTTGATTTTTTCTTTGGCCTTTTGAATTTGCGTTTCTGTTTTTTGCTGCTCAGCCTCGAGTCTTGCAAAGAGATATTCCTGACTGTCTGAATTGAGGACTGTCTGCATTTTGTCGTAGAGTTCTGCGGAATAGAAATACCAAGGCTCGTCTTTGTGATCAAGGAGCCCCAAGTCTTCCCAGTACTCGTTCTTTATCGCATCATAAAGTTTGTTGTAGGATGCTCCTCTGATTGTGTCTAACTGCCAGAAAGAGAAGTGAAGCGAGTAGTTGATGAAGTCCTGCTCGAAACGCTCGTAAAGATTCCAGTCTTTAAGCTGTTGTCTTAAGGCAACGAGTGCCTGATAGAAACAGTTCCAGCTCTTCTCACGTGTAACGGAAAGAGTTCCCGCGGCACGTCTGTGGTGAGCCAGGACTTCGTTTCTTGTGGAAATTCTTTCTGCTTTAGCGATTGCGGAAAATACGAATTTCATGTCGTTTGTTGTTCTTAAAGCTTGGAATTGAAGATTGTTTTGCTTGACGAATTCTGCACGGAAGAGTTTGTCCCAGGCCCAACCAACAAATACACCGAAGATATTTTCTTTGATGTCAGTGCCGGCAAAGGGTTGCTCTTCAGGCAAAAGATTGTCGTGGATTGTATAACGTGCGGGAAGCATTTCATCTGTGCCGTCGATGAATTGATTGGATCTGAAGACAAGAATATCGTCGTCCATTATCTTGGCTCGCTCCCAGGCAAGTCTTACCATTTCCAATTCGAACAAATCGTCAGCATCGAGGAACAACAGATACTCACCTTTGGCATATTTCATGCCCGTGTTTCTCGCGACTCCTGCGCCCTGATTTTCCTGTTCGATTACTCTTACGCGCTCATCGTTCTTCTCGTATTCCTTAAGGATGCTGAGAGTGTTGTCAGTCGATCCGTCGTTTACGATTATTACCTCATAGTTTATCTCGCGTCCGAACAGAACGGAATTGAGAGTCTTTTCTATGTACTGTTCGCAATTGTACGCGGCGATTATTACCGAAACTTTAATCTCATCAGCAAAAGCGCGCTTCTTCTCCATTATCTGGTTGTAGTAGAACCACCCTACCTGTCCCAAACTTTCCTCATCGATATCTACGCCTACTTTAAGGTCTTTGTATTCGTCGTACATGAAGTCTAAGTAGTCTCGTTTATCTTCCGTTCCGAGACGACGATAGGTCATAAGATAGTTGTTCATTCTCTTCTTGTAGAAGATGCGGCTGTACTTCTCAAAGAGGCCCGGTTCCTTCTTAAGTTTCTCCTCGATGTATCTGTACTCGTCGGTCATGCAATGAATTTTTGCGGAACTGTATACAGAAGAGTTAGGGTTGTCACGGCGGTTCATGTAGAACGGTGTGTCGACAAACCATGCGCGTGTGGCACGGATGAAAGTCTGAAACCAAAATCCGTTGTCTTGGAAAGAAGCACCGGGAGTCTCGTTATGTCTGATGCCCCATTTGTTGAGGAAGTCGAGTTTATAGATACCGCTCCAGGTGTTCATTATGAAGTTCATGGTCTCGAGTTCTTCGCTCGGATTGACAAGTCGGTTGTAGAAAGATTTATCGTTTGTGAGATTGTTTCTCTTCTTCTCAAGGCGTCCGCTCTCGGTTACCTTGAAGCGATAGAAGTCACCCTTTATGAAATCAAGATTGTTTTTACTTGCGATGTCGTAAAGCGTCTTAAACATCTTCGGTTGAACATAGTCGTCAGGCTCTAAAATTCCCAAGTATTTTCCCTTCGCCTGATTGATACCGAGGTTCATGGAATTTCCGTATCCGGTGTTTACCTTATCAATTATCTTGATTCTCTTATCAAATGAAGCAAAGTGCTTCATTATCGTTAATGTTCCGTCGGTGGAGCCGTCGTTAACGCATATAAACTCTATATCGGTTAATGTCTGAGTGGTAAGCGAATGCAGTGCCTGGTTCATGTAAAGTTCAACATTAAACGAAGGAACAACAACGGAGACTTTGGGTGACGCGCACTCTTTACGGAAGAATGCTCTTTTTTTGTACTTGATTTCCACTGTTTCTTCAGGCTTGTCTTCCGCTATCGTTGCGCGGATTCCATTCAATGTTTTTGTTCCGCTACGCATTAAATTTTTGTCGAAGTTCTCGATGAACTGTTCAGTTGCCGAAAGCAATTCTTCTGTTGTGTCATCGTATTTATAGTCCAGAACATATTGCTTGCATGTGTCAATGCAATCGTCCTGAAGCTTCTTTAAAATTTCTGCCTTCTCTTCTTTGTCATCTATGTCCTTAAACTCATCGCGTACATCTTCCGCAGCTTTAAGAAGATCCCGGAAATTTTCTCTGTTCTTCGACGAAAGAGATTTCTTTTGATTTACTCTGTGGATTACAGCATAGTCACGGAACAGCATGAAATTGTCCGCCTCAAGAAGTGCCGTGCGGGTAAAACTGTATTCACTGAAGCATTCGGTGTCACCGAACTTAATTCCGTTTGCCTTGAGAAATTCTGTCCTGAAAATATAGGCATAAGGCGCCGTACCGAGTTTCAGTCTCTTAGGCTCGTCTTTGTCAATTAATCTCATGAACTCATTGGAGCCCAGAGGAGACAATGTAAGTTCTGCTATCTGAACCGTAGTCTTCTGTTCTACATCATAGGGAATTGCGCAAAATCTTATAACATCAAGACTGAACTTATTGAGTTTGTTTACGATGGATTCGTATGCATAGTCGGTGAGATAGTCATCAGCATCAAGGAAATGAATATATTTGCCTTTTGCCTGCTCAAGACCGAAATTGCGGGCCTGTCCGGCTTTGGTCCCTTTTTGGATGAATACATGAACGCTCTCATCCTTTTCTTCGTATTCTTTCAGGATTTGTTGGGACTCGTCTTCGGAACCGCCGTCAACGCAAATAACCTCAAAATCTTTGAGGGACTGTCCGAGTACACTGTCGAGTGCCTGACGCAGATGGTCGGCTGCGTTCAATACGGGAACAACTACAGAAAGAGTTATATCGTTCTGTCCTACTGTATCGTTTTGGTTTTCCAAAATTGTTGCCTCCCGCTCAATAGTTCTTAAAATTATATATCTTTTGTCCGTCTTTTTATCTTCTCGTTTAGTTATTCAGTTATCAATTTATCAATTTATCAATTTATCAATTTATCAATTTATCAATTTATCAACTTCTCAATAATTTAATCAGTTTAATCGTTCAATCCATTTATTCCTAATTTTCTAATTTCCTAATTTCCTAATTTTCTGTTTCAATTTTCTATTTTGTTACTTTTCCATTTCTTCATTTCTTCATTTCTTCATTTTTTCATTTCCAAATTCACTAATTAACTAATTCCCATTTATTTTCATTCACTCATTTCCCAATTTCCTGATTTTCAAATTTTTAGTTTCATACTTTCTATTCCTTCATTCCTTCATTCCTTCATTCCTTCATTCCTTCATTCCTTCATTCCTTCATTCCTTCATTCCTTCATTCACTCACACTCTCTCACTCTCTCATTTATTGGCTCATTTATTGGTTCGCTCATTCATTCCTTCGTTTAATCGTTCTTTTGTTTTTCTCAATTTTCTATTCCATTCGTTTTTCCGGCTTCTCGTTTTCACTTTTTCTTTGCCACTGTCCGCTTTTTGTCTTTGTATGCTTTTATTTGTCCTTGTGCCTGAAAGCATCTTTTATTTTTCGCGGAATGTAGGCGAAGAATTTGCCGAGTTTGTAGGCTTTGGAGTTGCGGATGTCCTGTATGGTTTTGTTGGCCTTTTCGAGGTCACGGGTAAGTTTTGCTTCCTGCTTCTTCGCTTTGGCTTCCAGGTCTTTGTTCTTTTTCTTTTCCGCGTTGAGTTTTTTCTTGAGGTCTGTGATCTCGTTTGTCTGCCTGACCATCGCGTGGTAGTCGCGCATACGGAGCCATGCGTAGATGTCTTTCGCGGTGTCGTCTCTTAACATTTTCGCGAAATCGTAGTGCCAGCGGGTTATGTACTCGTCTTCTGTGAGGTCTGTCAGGCCGTAGGCCTCGATGGGGCCTTCTTTTAAGTAGTTGATGGCCTCGGTGAAGGCATCGATGTCGGGAAGGTTGCGCAACTGGAAGACAGTGTTCTCCATTGCGCGGTTGGCAAAGCTTACGCGCGGGAAGACTCCTCTGTTTTTAAGTTCTTTGGCTGTCGTGTACCATGCGTAGATGCCGTCTTTGGGGTTCTTGCTCAAGGTTCCCGTGAGACCGGTCTTGGAGAACTTGCGGTATGTCACGAGCACTTCGTCTGCTATTGAGATTCTCTTTGCAAGGCAGAGAGCCAGTATGGAGAAGTAGATGTCGTTGCCGCTGGGGGTCCCCTGGAAGGTTAGGTTGTTTTCTTTTACGAAATCTTTCCTGTACATTTTGTGCCACACGGCCACGGGGGTGAAGTTAAGGATGCGGTCCGGGATGTCCTCCATGGAGAAGACCTCTTTGTCCTTGGGGTACTTGCCCTTGGCGATGTAGTATGTAGGGTGCATTATTTTGCCCGTGTCCATGTCCAGGTGGTCTGCGTTGCAGATGGTTATGTCGGAATCTGTCTCTTTTGCCCTGTTGTAGAGAGTCTCAAGAGCATTGGGGGCGAAAATGTCGTCGCTGTCCCAGAAGACTAAGTATTCGCCTTTGGCATGTTGCATGCCGTTGTTCCTGGCGATGCCGGCGTATTGGTTTTGCTGGCGGAGTACTTTTATTTTTTTGTTTTTGTCTTTGTATTTATCCTCGTATTCTTTGAGGATTTCGGGGGAGCTGTCCGTGCTGCCGTCGTCGACCAAGATTACTTCAATGTCCCCGAGAGTCTGGGCGACAACGCCGTCCAAAGTCTCACGCAGGTGTTCCTCGCAGTTGTATACGGGGATTACCACCGAGACTTTGATTTCTGTCTCTTTTGTGGTTTGTTCCGGTTTTGTGTTTGTTGTTTGTGTGTTAGTCGTTTCTGTGGCGGACAAGGTGTGTGGCTCCGATTTGTTGGTTTTGGTGGTTGTCACCTGATTTATTATTTTAGCATATTATTAGCATATTAGAAGTAACGTGGGGATGTTGGTTGTTTTTGTGGTTGTTTTTGGGTTGTGATGGAAACGGACCCTTGCGGGTCCGTTTTTTGTTTTTCCTGTTTTTACTGCTGTTGTGTGAGTTTTCTGAATTCTTCGGGGGCGATGTCGAGGATTTTTGCTGCGACGTTCTCGTCTATTGTGCCTTCTTTGTAGAGTTTTATTGTTCTCTGTTGCAGGTTCTGTTTTTCTTGGGCTTTGCCTTCTTCTATTCCTTGGGCTTTGCCTTCTTCTACGCCTAGCGCTTTACCTATTTCTCTGCCTTGCGCTTTGCCTTCCTCTATACCTCGTTTCATGCCCTCTTCGATGCCTTCTTCCATGAAGTAGTCGAAGTACTTGTTAACTAACATTCTGCGTTCCATATACTGCCTCCCTAACGCTTTGTTGGTTTTTATCCTGTTTATCTCTGCATCTATCTGTTTTGTGAATGTGTCGCCTGTGTCTCCATTATCGATGTAGCGGATGAGATTTTCAAGTTCGGGGGTGATGTTTTTGAGGGTGCCTTTGGTGCTTAGGAAAATAATTTCGGAGCCGTCGTTTAAGTGCAGGTCTTTGTCCTGATTGCAGGTATAGGTGAAGTTGTAGAGCGGCAGATTCTTTTTGAAAGGGTCGAAGGTGCAGATGAAGATTACGATGTTTTTTCGAAGGCTGTCGTAGGCTTCGCCCTGCTCGAGGTCGTTGACTGCGGCGATGCTTTCGTAGAATTTGGCGCGCTGCGGCAGATGTAAGTTGACGTTCTGCATTTCGATTGTGTACATCGATTCGCGGTTCTCGGTGTAGACATCCAGGCGCACGCCTTTGAGGCCCATCTCAAGGTCGATGTCTTTTTGTACTTTTGGGTACTCCAAGTATTCGATTTTGATGCCGAGGATCCTCTCGAGGACGCCTTTGCAGATTTCTTTGCGTTTCATGAGGAGCATGAACATGTAGTCGTCCGAGAAAGTCAGGTCTTGGAAGTTCTTGGTGATTTTGTGGGTTGCCATTGGTTTTGTACCTCCTTTGTAAGTGAAATTTGCGCGTAAAAAAACGCGCCGGTTCTGAATCGAACCGGTGCGTTAGTCACACATTTTGCGATTTTAATGTTATCACGGTTTTCAGTCTCAAAAAAGGGGTATTTTTTGAAATTTGTGTTTTGTGTTTTGGGGTGAAATGGCTTGTTTTATTGCGTTTCAGCGATTTTTGACGAAGCCTGCAAATGAGCAGAACGCAAAGGCTGCTATGTCGGCGACGACGATCGACGGGCCCGTGGGGGTGCCGGCGAGCATGGAGACGATTATGCCGGCGGCGGCGGAGATGACCGAAATTGTTGCCGCGGAGATGGTGACCGCTTTGAAATTGTTGAAGATTTTCATGGCGGAGAGGGCCGGGAAAACGATAAGGGCTGAGGTGAGGAGCGAGCCGACGAGGTTCATGGCGATGACCGTGACCGTGGCTGTCAGGATTGCGATCATGGTGTTGTAGAGACTTGTGTTCGTGCCTGTGGATTTGGAGAAGTTTTCGTCGAAAGTCACGGCGAAGATTTTGTTGTAGAACAGGACGAAAAAGATTATGACTATTGCGGCCAAAATGGCGCACATTATGACCTCGCTTTGGGTGAGGGTTAAGATGGACGTCGACCCGAAGAGTGTGCTGCAGATGTCGCCCGAGACATTCGGGCCGGTTTGGAAAATGTTCATTAACATGTAGCCTACTGCAAGAGCGCCTACCGAAAGCATCGCGATTGCCGAGTCGCCGCGGGATTTGGTTTTAAGCAGGAAGATTGCGCAGATTATTGTTGCGGGCAATGTGAAATACATTTCGTCTGCAAGGCCTATGACGGCGCCGATTGCCATCGTGCCGAAGGCCACGTGCGACAGGCCGTCTCCGATGTATGAGAATCTTCGAAGGACCAGTGTGACACCTAAAACCGACGCGCACAACGCAATCAGAAGTCCCACTATTAGGGCATATCTGACGAACGGGTATTGGAAATAGTAAATTAATGTGCTCATACTTTGTTTTTTCTTTTTATGTATTCTTCTTTTGTAGCGAAAACTATTTCGTCGCCGATATGCAGGATTTTGTTTGCGTAGAGGGCGGCCGCGTCGATGTCGTGGGTGACCATTATTATGGTGGTGCCGCTGTCGTTCAAGCGCTTTATTATGCCGTACATGTTCTCCGTCGCTTCCGGGTCGAGGCCGGAGACGGGTTCATCCAAAATCAGAGCTTTTTGTGTGGCGCAAAGGGCCCTGGATAGGAGCACGCGCTGCTGCTGGCCGCCGGAGAGGTCGCGGTAGGATTTGTTTTCGATGGGTTTGATGCCGAGCATCTCCATTACCTTCTTTGCAACCTGTTTGTCTTCTTTGGTATAGAAGGGTTTGAACTTTTGGGCGTTTTGTCTGCCGGAGATTACTATCTCTCTGACCGACGCGGGGAAGTCGCGCTGGACCTGTGTCTGTTGCGGCAGGTACCCGATTTTGCCTTTGAGGTTTTGCATCTCGATGGTGCCTTCGTAGGGTTTTTGGAGCCCCAAAAGGGCTTTCATGAGGGTGGTTTTGCCCGAGCCGTTCTCGCCGACGATGCAAAGATAGTCGCCTTCTTCAACCGTAAAGTTGATGTTCTCCACCACGGGGGTCCCCTCATATCCGAGCGTCAGATTTTTGCATTCGATAAGGGCCATTCAGTTTTCCTTCCTGCACTCCCAGCAGATGCCGTAGATAACGCTGCGGGGCGCGTCGACAATGAAGCCGTGGCGGGATTTTAAGTGTGACGCGATGGTCTTCAGTTCTTTGCAGTCCATGTGAATCAGACTGCCACAGTTGATGCACTTGCAGTGGAAACACATCTCGGTCTTGCAGGATTCAAGGTACTCGTAGCGTGCGGACCCGCCGTCTGTTACATACTTGGTGATTTGGCCGTCTTCGAGCAAGCGGTCGAGGCACCTGTAGACAGTTGACATGCCGACGTTGTCGCCTAAGCCACTTCGTATCTGTGAGGCCGTGACGCTTTCTGCTTTGTTATTTTTTAAGAATTCGAGTATCTCTTCCTGTTGCTTTGTGTTGTATCTCATTGTTTTGTTTTTTTGTTTTGTTTGTTGCTTGCGAAAATGAAATTGAAAATCGTTTTCAATTTTATCAAGATATTTTGGGATGTCAATCGGAATTTGGTTGTACGGTAACCCGTACGATTGGGGGATGTTTCGTACGATTTGTCATACAAGTACTTTGGGAGATTTGGATTGCAATCTGTGAAACGCCCGAATTTATTGCGTTTGCGCTTGTTTCATCACATTTTTTCCGGATTTTTAGGCTCATAAATCACATTTTGCCACGGGTTTTGAGGGGTGTTTTTCACATTTTGCCGTGATTTACGTTGATCTTCTTGAGTTCCTTTGAGGATTTGACGATGACATAAAGCGCGGCTGTCAGTGTGAAGCCCAAAACGAAAATACCGGTTGCCGCGATTATGTAGCGGCGGAACGGCATGTCGGCGGCGGTGCCGAAATTGGCGAACATCGCCGTCTCGAGCGGGAGCAATGAAACCAAAAGCGTTATCAGGGTCATTAAATGTTTGCAGAGCATTATGGGGCTGTTGTACCTGCGGTACACGCGCAGGTTGCGGAGCGTCAGGATAAACATGTAGGTCGTGTATGCGGCCATCGCGATTGTCGCTATCGATGTTTTTCGAAAATCCGTGTTGTCGGCCGCAAGGTAGCCGATGTTTAAGGTAAGGATGAGGTTTAAAAGCAGGAGCGCCAGGCCGAAGCGGCGTGCGCGGATTAACTCGTGTTCGCGGTCTTTTCCGAGGTCGTACTTGCGTGTCTCGTACAGGAGCGCCAGGCGCATGAAGGCAATCGAGGCATAGTAGACAGCCAGGTAGTGGTACCACACCGAGTTGTTGTGAAGACCGAGGAGCAGGAGAACCAATGTGAACAGAATGTTCCAGATGAAGGTGCCGTAAAGTGAAATCAGGGTGCGCGTCTGCGGGGATGTGAGGTACGTGTGCAAATAACGGTTGTCCTGCGAAACCCGTCGCCAGAACTCGATTATGTTTTTTAAGTCGTAAAGGATGATTGCAATCAGATACGTTGTCAGCACCGCGCCGATGACAAGCGTAACCTTATGCTCCCAGCCTGTGGCTATCGCGAAAACGAGAGTTCCGACACCGAACACAGCCACGGCAATGCGTATGGCCCGGGGAGGGTTTAGAAATCTCTGGGTGTTGTTTTCCATCTGTTATTTGTTTATGTACGCGGCGATTGTCTTTTTGACCTCGTCGAGATTCAAAGGTTTGGTGACAAAATCGTCCATCCCGGAGTCCAGGGCCTTTTGCCGCGCGGAATCGAATGCGTCGGCGGTCATGGCAACAATCGGAATCGATCCGGCTTCTTTACGTTTTTCGTCGCTGAATTCTTCATCTTTGGCAATGTCCCGCAGAGCCCTGGCAAATCCGTAGCCGTCCATTCGCGGCATCTGAATGTCGGTCAGGACGATGTTATATGTGCCGGGTGCGCTTGCCCTGTATTTATCCAGCGCCGCCTGCCCGTCCTCGGCGGTGTCCAAGTCAAGGCCCAGTTCTTCAATCAGGCGGGTTGCAATCTCGGTGTTGATTTCGTTGTCTTCGGCCAGAAGCACGCGGCCCTCGAGTTTTATGTTTTCGATGTGCTCTTCACGTTGGGGTTTTGCCTGCTCGGGCCTTATCTTTTCGAGCGGTATGAGGACCTCTATCGTGGTCCCTTCTCCCAGGACGCTGTCGACGGTGACAGACCCGCCCATGATTTCCACGAGGCGTTTGACGATATAAAGCCCGAGGCCGGTGCCGCCCGGGATTTTGCGGCGCAGGTCGTTGTCCATGTCCTGGTGGAACGGCTCGAAAATGTTCTCCATGAACTTCTCGCTCATGCCGATGCCGGTGTCTTTTACGAGCAATTGTGTCATCACATGCGTGTCATCGTGGGGGGCAAATTTGAGCGTGACGTCGACGCACCCGCCCTTCGGCGTGTACTTGAGAGCATTCGAGATGACGTTGAGCGCAATCTGCTTGAAGCGTACCGGGTCCATCAGACACGTGACGTCGTCGTCCTGCGTTATGAACTTTATGTTGACCCCGCGCCGCTTCGCGTCGGCGGTGAACATCTCAACCAAATCCGCTTTGTACCTTGCGTACGTATACGGCTCCGGGCGCAATTCTATCTGATCCGAATCCATCTTGGATACATCCAAAATGTCGTTGACGAGGCTGTACAAAAACTCGCTCGAACTCTTGATGTTTTCCAAGTCGTGCATGGTCTTTTGCGAGTCTCCCAAATCTTCCATTGCAAACTCGGTCATGCCGGTGATTGCAGCCAAAGGCGTCCTTATGTCGTGCGAAATCCTCGAAATAAATTTGGTCTTCGCCTCGTTCGCCTCGCGCGCCCTGTCGAGCGCTTCACGCAAATTATCCTCAACCTCCTTGCGCTGCGCGACGGTCTTTGTAACGTCATATCTTCTGTACAACAACTCCTGTTGCGACTCATCCAGGAATCTCACGGCCGAGACTTTGTACTCGCTTCCTATCTGGAAATTGCAGGTGTACTCGCTCTCGTTTTGCAGGTGCGCAAGTATCGTGTCTATCGACAGCGCATCCTGTATGGCTTTGTTTGCTCTGTCGGTCGCCGCGTGCGATGCGAGCTCTCCGAGCGCCGTCTCGTAGAACGCGGACTCGTCCTCATCCGATGTAATCAGGTTGTCCTTCAGCGTGTAATATCTGATCTTGTGTGTCTTGACATCAATCGTGCCGATCGCCTCGTAATCCCTCTCCGAAATATTGTTGAGTATCGTCTCCTCGCGGTGCTCGCGGTCGTAGTCCTCGGTGAACGCAACCGCCTCGCAGTCACCGCTCCCCGGATTCAGGAGCAGCTGGAAATGCGTTCTCACCCAAATCGTTCTGCCCGACTCGGTCGACCTTAAATACGTCATGTGGAATCTCTGATTTCCTTGGTTGTACTTGTCTATAAGGCTCTTTCTGTTAAAGTCTCTTGCGAAAACCTCCGACGCCTTCTCATCGACAATTATCTTCCTGATGTTATCGAGCAACTCATCCGCGTTCGACGCATCCATCAATTGCCTGGTATACTCGGACAAACCTTCCTTTGCCAGAATCTCATTCTTCGTCAGATTCAGATGAAAAGCGCACCTTACCGCCGGATTGGCCTTGAGCAGCATCATAACCGACCTGTCATACTCGGCATTTATCAGATACCTGTCGGTGACATCCTGCGTTATACCCAAAAGGCTTGTGAGATTGCCGTCGCTGTATGCGGGCTCCAAATCTATATACATGTAATAGACCTGCCCGTCGACCGTGAACTTAATCGTATCCGACGCCTCGGTCCCGCCTTCCTTAATTGTCTTGATTAGTTTTATAAGTTGCTTCCTGCCCTCCGAGTCGGTCCTATGGTTTAAGAAATCCATCGGGTTCTTAAGTTCCCTGCCGATGCCGACCTTCTCGGCCAAATCGCTTTCCGCGATCTTTCCGATTCGGTGCAAAACCTTCTGCTTCAAATCGATTTCCCACAGAAAAATCTTCGTCCTGTCCGCGGCGATTCTGTATGTATCGTTTAATCTCTCAAGCTTTCTCTGCCCATCTAGGAACGCGGTCAAATCCGTATAAAGTGCCACAACATAGGTCTTGCCGCCGTAGGTCATCGACGAATACCGGCACGACATCGGAACCGCGCGCCCGGTAAGCGTTATGCCCTCCATATAAAACGAACCCTTGCCCGGATTGCTCCTGAACGTCTCGACCGCAGTTCTCAAATCCTTGGCGCCGATAACATCCTTCGTGGTCTTGTAATGTTCCTCAATCTGCGCGCGGGTCCCGGCGAACAACTCGCAAAACTTATCCGAAAACCCGACGAGCCTTAAATACTCCTCGCCCCACCCGGTATAAATTCCGTACGCCCCGGGCAGCACCGCGATATTTTGCAAAAAACTGCTCTCCTTAAAATCCCCTCCGGCATCCTCCGTCATCACCGGCGTCGCGCTCAAATGCTCGAGCGTCGTCATGCCTATCCCGTTATCATTGATGTTTCCGTGAATCTTGATCCAGTCGTACCCGCCGGTCTCATCGTTAAAATACCTTGTGTACGCATCAATTCTGTGCGTCGCCTTGAAATCCTCTATCTCCCTTGCAACCTTATCCTTATCATCCGGGTGCACCTTATCCCTCAACTTAAAAAGCGGCGCACTTTCAATCTCATCCTTGCCGTACCCCTTTATCCTGCAGTACTCTTCATTCACCGCAAGATATTTCTTCTCCCTCGTATCGAAAACGGCAACTCCCACATCCATGCCGTCCACGAAGGCTTGTATTTGCTCAAAGTCAGCATTACGATCCAGTCCCTTTGGGCAAGTCATAAAAGTCCCCTTTTACTGCAGTTGTCCTATCGCCTCAACCGTTAACTTGTAATCTTCCTCAACTTTAGCCAAGAGTTCGTCAAGATTTGCCACCTCGCTCAAACTCTCCTTGTCGCGCATCGCATCGGTCAGAATCGTCGACGACTCGCCCAGCTTCGTGAAACTCAAATTCCCGCAAACACCCTTAAGCGTATGTGCCGCCCTGAACGCTTCCTTGACATCGCCCTTCGCGACGGAATCCCTCAGCAAATCCATGCTGCCGTCATCCAGAAACTTCTTCGCCATCCTTGCAATAAAATCTTCGCCGGGCAATCTCTGAGACACTTCCTCAAACGATCCTATAATCTCGTAGCATTCTCTGACAGTCATATCCTTGCTCCTTTTTCCTTGTGAATATCTTATTATATCTCATATCCTACGAGATTTCCCTGTCTGTTTCCATGTCTGTTTCCATGTCAAAATCAGGCACCGCCGCCTCAACCGCCCCGATCAATCTTCTCTTCAAAGTCTCTTTGTCAAAATTGTTTTTTCCGGGCACTGCGACATGCACAATATCCAAATCCGGCCACAACGACGCATTTGTGTAATCCTTAATCTTGCCGGCCATGCCGCTCACGTAATCCCCGCTTTCCGTCATACCATATATTTCAACGAGCACGCACAAATCGAGTTCCTCAAAATAAACCGCAAAATCCGGACTCAATGTCCTCCCGCCGGACAGCCTTAAAATCGGTTCATATTTAAACTCCAGCCCCAACTCCTTAAACGCCTGTGCCGCTATCAACTCATTTTTGGATCTTAAGTACAATCCTTCAAACTCAATCGTGTGCATCTCATCCCGCGAATTTGCACATTTGACATTCCTGAAAAATTCTCCGTTAAGCCTTGCGCGCCTTTCCTGTCGCACCTTCTCCATGTCATACCTCGGCGGCGGACACTTATAGCACCTGTTCCACTCCGCCATCAACTTATCATATTGCTCTTTGCACACAACATATTCTCTTATCAACGGAGCATACTCCCGCCCCTTCTTCGATGTAACAACATACTTCCTGTTGTTTGTATAACTCACCTCAGGACGATTTCGATCTTTTGTAACACAAACTATCTTCTTACCCTGTTGATAACAAAACCTGCCATGCGGCAAAGAATCCATTTTATCCGCCAAAACTGACAATTTAATTGCGTGATATTTGTTGAATAACATAATGTTCACCTCCAAATTTGGTGGACATAGGCTATCACGCTTTGGGGGTCAAATTACCTCACAAAAAAATACAAAAAAATACAAACCGGTTTTATCAACGTTATTCCGAATTATGTGTTTTATTCGAGATGCCTGATTTTAAAGAGTTTGCAATTTAGACTCATGGTAAATTTTTGCAATTTTTCAACCTACTGCAGGTTCTCATCTCGGTGGATTCGTGCTGTTTCAACCTACATCACAACCTGCCATAGGTTGGCATGTCGGTGGATTCGTGCTGTTTCAACCTACATCACAACCTACATCACAACCTGCCGTAGGTTGGTATGTCGGTGGATTCGTGCTGTTTCAACCTACATCACAACCTGCCATAGGTTGGTATATCGGTGGATTCGTGCTGTTTCAACCTACATCACAACCTACCATAGGTTGGTATGTCGGTGAATTCGTGCTGTTTCAACCTACATCACAACCCGCCATAGGTTGGCATGTCGGTGGATTCGTGCTGTTTCAACCTACATCACAACCTACCATAGGTTGGTATGTCGGTGGATTCAGACTGTTTGAATTAAATGATGATCCCACCGCAGGCAACGGTGCCGTCAGGTGAGTAAAAGACGGCCGATTGGCCGGGTGTGGCGGCGCGAACGGGTTCCGCAAACTGTGCGGTCAGTTCATCGGCACCGGTGCGGGTGACAACAGCACTATAGACACGCTGACCGTATCTGATTTTTGCGGACAGTTCGACGGGACCGTCCAAATCGGGCAAGCCCATGAAATTCAGGTCGTTGCATTTGACCACATCGGTGAATAAGTCGTCGTTGCTGCCGAGGACAACTTCGTTGGAAGATGGCCTGATATCAGTGACATACACCCTCTCTCCGGCAGCATATTTCAAGCCGCGCCGCTGGCCGCGGGTGTAGTGGATTATGCCTTCGTGTCGACCAAGCACATTGCCCGAAGCATCGATAAAGTTGCCCGGCGCAGATGGCCCTGCCGAAGATTCAATAAACGAAGCGTAGTCGCCGTCCGGAACGAAACAAATTTCCTGCGAATCGGGCTTGTCAAAAACGGGTATACCTGCAGCGGAAGCGATTGAACGGACCTCCGACTTTGAGGATTTGCCCAGCGGAAAGATTGTGCGGGCCAAATCAGTCTGAGTCAGACGATAAAGCATGTAAGACTGATCTTTTGAAGTGTCCGCGGTTTTGACCGCGAGGCGTCCGTTGGCACAATGAACTATCTGAGCGTAGTGGCCCGTGGCAACGAATTCGGCATTGTTGTAGGATGCGGCGCGCAACAACCCGGTCCACTTAATCAAGCGGTTACAGGAAGTGCAGGGATTGGGAGTGCGACCGTTTTGATAAGCAGAGATAAAAGGAGAGACAACAGAAGTTTGGAAATCAGTCTCCATATTGACGACGGAATAAGGAATGCCCAATAAAGAACATGTTTTGGCGGCATCGGAGATTTCGCAGCAACGGTTTTCGTCGTGCCGAATTTTGAGGGTGACGCCGATGACATCGTAGCCTGCGATTTTGAGAAGATATGCCGCGACGGCCGAATCGACGCCGCCGCTCATGCCTACGACAACTTTGGCCATATTATTCAAACAACGGTGTCGAGAAATAGCGCTCGGCGGTATCGGGGAGAATTGTGACGACGCGTTTGCCGGGCCCCAACTTGCGTGCCAGAGCCAGGGCGGCCGCAACGTTGGTGCCGGATGAGATGCCGCACATTATGCCTTCGTCGGAGGCTAAGCGTTTGGCGGTTGCAATTGCCTCTTCGTCGGAAACTATATAGATGTCGTTGTAGATCGAACGATTCAGGATTGCCGGAATCAGGCCGTCGCCGATTCCCATCTGAAGGTGGGTGCCCACGGTGCCGCCGGCCAAAATCGCGGCGTGTTCGGGCTCGACCGCCCAGATTTCCATATCGGGGTTCTGGGATTTCAAAGTCTCGCCGATGCCGGTGATTGTGCCGCCCGTGCCGATGCCGGAGCAAAAGCCGTCGATGGGGCCTGCGACCTGCTCAAGGATTTCCAAAGCCGTGCCGTATTTGTGTGCACGGACGTTGTTGACGTTTTCGAATTGTTGCGGAACAAAAACGTGAGGGTCTGCGGCGGCCATTTCGAGAGCGCGGTCAAGGCACCCTTCGATGCATTTGCCGATGTCGCCGTCGTCGTGAATGAGAATGACCTCGGCGCCGTAATGTTCAACGAGAGCGCGGCGCTCGACGCTGACGGAATCGGGCATGATGATTATTGTTTTGTAGCCGCGCACCGCGCCGACGAGCGCAAGGCCTATTCCCTGGTTGCCCGAAGTCGGCTCAACAATTATGGTGCCGGGCCCGACCAAGCCCTCTTTCTCCGCCGCCAAAAGCATGTTGTAAGCCGTGCGCGTCTTGATGGACCCGCCGACATTAAGGCCCTCGAACTTGACCAAAACCTCGGCCATGGTGTCGTCTGCCATGCGCGACAGTCTGATAATCGGCGTGTGCCCGATTGCTTCCAGAATATTGTTGTAAACCATCAGTTAAAATGTCCCTTCGTAAAATTTTCGAGTTCGCGGGCAAGGCGCGCGACAGGCAGCCCCACCACGTTGAAAAAGTCACCGTCGATGCCCCTGACCAAAAGCGCGCCGCCGCTCTGAATCCCGTACGCCCCCGCCTTGTCGTAGGGGTCGGGCGAGTCGCAGTAGCGCTCGATCAACGCCTCCTGATATGAATCCAAATCGTTAAAAATGACGCGCGCCTCCTCCGAGAAAGAATGCGTCCCAAACGAAGACACAAGCGCGACCCCGGTCACCACAATATGGGTTTTTCCGGACAGCTCGAAAAGCATCCGCCGCGCATCCTCACGCGACTCCGGCTTTCCAAGAATTTCGCGTCCGAGCACAACGGATGTGTCTGCACCGATTACGATTGCATCTTCGTTTTTCGAAAAAACAGCCTGAGCCTTTGCCAAAGCCAGAGCCTCGCTCACAGCCAACGGATTGCCGCCGGCCATGCTTTCTTCAATGGCCCTTTCGTCAATATCGGCGACTTCGATTTCAAAGTCGCCGGTAATGAGTTGCATCAGTTCTTTCCGCCTGGGAGAATTGCTTGCAAGAATCAGTCGCATCAGTTATCGCCCCAGTCCTCATCCTCCAAAAGGAGGTCATCGGGATTGTCAAGAGGTGCCATCGTCTCCCAGATAGGCCTCATCGCGGGAGCCGCTTCAGGTGCTGCCGCAGGCTCTTCAGCCGCAGGTGCTTCGACAGCTGCCGGCTCTTCGGCAACGGGTGCCGGTTCTTCGACCGCAGGCATGATGTCTTCGTTGGTCATGCCGGGAATAAATTCATCGATTGAAGGCTCGGTGATAACCGGGTTGTCCGGAACAACAGGAGCCTCAGGCTCAACTGCCGCAGATTCCGCAACGATGGGTTCGTCTACCGCAGGCTGCGCGAAAGCAGACTGTGAGAATACGGGCTGCGCGGGTGCTGACTCCTCAATTATGGGCTCGTCAATGACGGGCTCCGCAATCACAGGCTCATCGATTATAGGTTCATCGACAACGGGCGCCGCGGGAGCGGCGGGTGTTGCGGTCGCGCGCTGCGAAACTGTTGCGGAAGCTCCGCTCGTGAAGAACGTCGGCGTTGCCGATGTAAGAATTTGTCTTCTGTAAGGATTTGCGGGTTGCTCAGGTTCGACCGCAGGAGTTGCGGGTGCCTCCGGAACAACGGGAGTTGTGTCAACAGGCTCTTCGGGAACAATCTCCGAAGCCTTCGGTGCAACGGGTGTTGCGGCCGGGCGGGCTGCGGGACGCGATGCCGCGACGGCGGGACGGGCTGCAACCGGAGTACTGTTTTCGGGCTTTGAAGAAGATGATGTGTATGCCTCGCGGGAACCGGTGGCGGGGCGTTCTTTTCGCGACGCGATGACGGCCGCGGTGGACGAACCCTTCATGCCGGCGGCGTTGCCGGACGCGGTCTCTTCGGCTAAATCCTTCATGGAAGTGCCGGCAGCCGCACCCGTTGCCAGGTACTCTATGCTGTCGGTGATGGACTCCTTGAAGTCAACGCTTCCGGTTTTGATTATGTTCGCGCCGGTGCCTTCGTACTTGGCCTCCGGATTATCCTGGAAGAGCGCGTAAACCTGCTTCGGGTTGTCCTTGTGCGTTCTCTTGTAGTAGGCGTCGACGAACTTTGCTAAAGGCTTGCTCATGAGGATGCGCGACGCGGTCTTGACCGGCGCGTCGATGCCCTGTGTCTCGTTGACTCCCTCGAAAAACTCCTGACTGGTCTTGTACTCGCCGGAGATGATGTAGCCCGAGCCGGGCTCGCCCTCTTCTGTCAGCGCGACCATTGCGTTTGCAACGTCGCGGACGTCGACGAACGCGTGTCCGCCGCCCTTTACCGGGTGGACGCCGTTCTTCAGGTAACTTTTGAGAATTTTATTGATCTCATAGTCCTCGGAGTAGCCGGGGCCGATTATGAACGTGGGCAGCACCATGACAGCGTTGAATCTGTTGAGCGCAACCTTCTCCATCAGGTAAGCGGAGGCCTCGGCCTTGGTCTTGGCGTAGTCGCCGGACGCCTTCGTGCGGTCGAAGTGAATGCTGACATTCTCGCCCTTGACCGACGAGTCGAGCGCGTACGCGGAACTTAAGTAAACAAAACGCCCAATCTTGCGCTTCATGCACATATCCATGACGTTCTGCGCGCCGGTGACATTGACACGCCTCATGATGAGGTTGCTCTCCGGGGACATCGATATATATTCGTCGGCATGAATGAGCACCGAATGTCTCGGATCCTCAACCGCGAAAAAATCATTCATTGAGTCCTTGTCTGTGGATATTCCGTAGCAAATCGTGAGATTCGCGTCCTTATAGTCTGAAACGTCGGCTCTCTCCGACATAAGAATCCTAACCTTGACGCCCTGCTCGAGCAGCATGCTGATGATGAGCTTTCCTAAAGCGCCTGCGCCTCCGGTAACCAAGTATTCGGCAAACATCGAATGTTCCCCCTGATTTAGAGATTAGTACACCATATTTTAACCTATATAAAACAACTTTGCTTGACTTTTTGCTTACAACGTCTCCCCCGTGCCGCTGCGGGCTTTCCGCAATTTGCGGCAATTAAAATTTTACGGGTTGACAATTCAAATCCGCGGGATTATTCTTGTTTTCAGTTTGATATAAAAAAGGCTGTGACGAAGAAGGTCGGTGAGTCTCAAAGGACTTTTACAGAGAACCGCGGCAAGCTGAGATGCGGAATAGACCTCTCACTAAGACTATCGCTTCCGAGCCGGCACCCCGAATTGAACTTTGTTCAGAGTAGACGGTGTTCGTAGGCGCCGCGTTAAGGCGACGAGGTTGTTGGACCTTAGAGTGGTGTGGCAAAAGTCACACAAATTGAGTGGTAACGCGGTAATTCGTCTCAATGTTCCCAAAGGGGAGCGTTGGGATTTTTTTTATTTATGTTGTTTTATGGAGGTAAAACATGCAAGACAACAATGTTGAACTGAAGCTGCAGGAAGTCGCGGGTCGTGTAAAAGCCCTGCGCGAAGAGATGAACCTGACGCCCGAAGAGGCGGCTTCAAAGATCGATCTTACGACCGAGGAATACCTGAAGTTCGAATCGGGCGAAGCAGACTTAAACTTCACCTTTGTTTATAAATTCGCCAACTTAGCGGGCGTCGACATCGCCGACATTCTGGAAGGCTCCACGCCTGCCCTCACCGAATACTCTGTTACAAGAAACGGACAGGGGCGCCCCTTGGCGCGCCGCGAAGGCTACAAATATTTGCGCCTGGCGTCCCGCTTCAGAAATAAGTTGTGCGAGCCGTTCAGGGTAATAATCCCGTACTCCGAAGAGGCTTTGAATCCTCCCTACCATCTCGTAACACACTACGGTCAGGAGATGAACATTGTTGTAAGAGGTACGCTCAAGGTCATGATCGGCGATGCCGTCGAGGTCCTCCATCCCGGCGACTCGATTTATTTCGACTCCTCCACGCCTCACGGTGAGTTTGCCGTCGGCGGCGAAGACTGCGAGTTCTATGCAATCATCCTGAGCCCCGAGTCCTGGGGCAAGGACGACGACTATGTCGCCCCTTACAAGACCGAGATCAAAACCGACAACGTCACAAACGTCGATGCCGCAAATCTCCCGGACGCAATCTACACCAAGTATTTAAACGGCGTCCTCGACGAGAACGGCACCCTCACAAAAGTCGAGGTCAACGAAGAGGCCTGCAAAACCTTCAACTTCGCGTACGATTGCGTTGACGCCATCGCCGAGAAAAACCCCGACAAGACCGCGATGGTCTGGGTTGCCAAGGACTGCATCACGATGCGCCGCTTCACTTTCGCGGACATGAAAAAATATTCCAACATGACGGCCAACTATTTGGTAAGCCTCGGCATCAAGAAGGGCGACAAGGTAATGCTGGTCCTCAAGCGCCACTATCAGTTCTGGTTCTGCATGATGGCCCTCGAGAAAATCGGCGCCGTCGCAATCCCCGCGACACATCAGCTGCGTGAGCACGATTTCGAATACAGATTCAAGGCCGCGGGCGCCAAAGCCATCATCTGCACCGCCGACGACGACGCGGCATCCGAGGCTCAGAAGGCAGCGAAAACCTGCGGCCTCGAGACCCTCATAATGGTCAACGGCAACGCACCCCTCTGGCACGACTTCAACGCGGAATTCAAGGAGTTCTCCGACGTATTCGAGAAACCTGCTGACTACGCCTGCGGATACGACCCGATGGTCATGTTCTTCACATCCGGCACCACCGGCTACCCTAAGATGGCCCTGCACTCCTACATGTACGCAATCGGTCACATCACGACCGCGAAATACTGGCAGAACGTCGATCCGAACGGCCTGCACTTTTCGATCTCCGACACCGGCTGGGGCAAGGCCCTCTGGGGCAAGCTCTACGGCCAGTGGCTGTGCGAAGCGCCTATCTTCACCTTCGACTTCGACCGCTTCCACGCCGACGAGATTCTCCCGATGTTTGCCAAATACAACATCACCACATTCTGCGCGCCCCCGACGATGTTCCGCTTTTTCGTCAAGGAAGACCTGTCCAAATACGACTTATCTTCCCTCAAATACGCGGTTGTCGCAGGCGAAGCCTTGAACCCGGAAGTCTTCAACCAGTTCATGGCAGCAACGGGCATCCGCCTCATGGAAGGCTTCGGCCAGACCGAGACCACCCTGGTCATCGGCAACCTCGTGGGGTCTTCAATCAGACTCGGATCCATGGGCAAACCCAACCCCCTCTACGACGTCAAAATCCTCGACCCTGACGGCAACGTCTGCAAGCCCGGTGAGACCGGCGAGATTTGCATCAAGACCTCCGAGAATATCCCGAAGGGCCTTTACACCGGATACTACCTCTCACCCGAACTCACCGAAAACGCATGGCACGACGGCTTCTACCACACCGGCGACACAGCATGGCAGGATGAGGACGGCTACATCTGGTACGTCGGCAGAGTCGACGACGTCATCAAATCCTCGGGCTACAGAATCGGCCCCTTCGAGATCGAAAACGTCATCATGGAACTTCCCTACGTCCTCGAGTGCGCGGTCACCGGCGCGCCCGACCCCAAGGGCGTCCGCGGCATCGTAGTCAAAGCCACCATCACCCTCGTCAAAGGCACCGAGCCGTCCGAGGAACTCAAAAAGGAAATCCAGAACTACGTCAAGGAAAATACCGCTCCATACAAATACCCGAGAATCGTCGAATTCGTCGACGAACTCCCGAAAACAATCAGCGGCAAAATCCGCCGCGCGGAAATCCGCGAGGAAGACAGCAAATCCTCCGAATCCTAAAGGATTTACAAACCAAACAAAACAAAAAGTCGCGGGCCCGCCACCCGCGATTTTTACTTGTACGCCAACTCGTACGATTTACCCCCGTTTTCGTACGACTTACCGTACAACCAATTTAAGGCACAACAATAATCCATCAAGCATGTTAAAATACTCCTATAAATGGAATGGAGGAATTAGACATTGCTAAAAGTATATCTTGACACTTGCTGTTACAATCGTCCCTATGACGATCAAACACAAATGCGAATCAACCTGGAAACACAAGCTAAACTTTATATTCAAGAACTGATCAAGGAAAACAAATTGAATCTCGTTACCTCCTATGTTTTGGACTATGAAAACAGCAACAGCAAATACTACATGAAAATGGATGCCATAAAACAGTTCATGAACACAAACAGCAAAATATATGTCGGTAGTAAACGCATTAGCGAAGTTGAAAAACTTGCATCCGAAATTCAGGAAACCGGTATAAAAGAAAAGGATTCATTACACATAGCTTGCGCTATCATAGCGGAGTGCGATTATTTCGTTTCAACAGATGACCGATTACTGAAATACAAAACAGACAAAATAAAACTTGTAACACCGATGGACTTCATTACAAAATTGGAGGAATGAAATGTGCAATACCATGGAGATTTATGATAAAGGGCTGGCTTGCTTAATTGAAAATTTAGGCGTTGTGGACACAGAAAAATTTATTTCTGCCGTTAAACGCGAAAATTTTGATTATACAAAATGGCAACGGGAACATTTTGATTCCTTGAAAGACGGCGAATTTACCGCAAAAGCTGCTGAGTATGCCCGTGAAAATCCATACACCGGTGCAGGTGAAGAAATTTAAATCACATCACGATTTACCGATTAGCGAATTATAAATCAGATCCCGCGCACCGTTTTTGTCCTCGCCGGTGAGAAACACGCGAACGTCCGCGTAGCGATAGTAGAGCGGCTCGCGTTCTTTGTAAACATCAAGCAGATTCAAACTTGCTTTTCCGTTGCCCCCGATGATTCCGCGCGAATCGAAATTACGAATGCGCTTCTTCAGGCGCGGCAAATCCATATCGATGAAAACCAAAGTCCCGATGGACTTCAAATGTCGCATTGCATCGTCGTACAAAACGGCGGATCCGCCGGTGGCCGCAACCACCTTCCCCGTGGGATTAAAATTCATCAAAACCGAGCGCTCTTCCCGGGCAAATGCCTCGGCGCCTTCAGCATTTATATACTCATCGAAGGTCATGCCGATTTGCCCCCGGATCAAATCATCAGTATCGATAAATTCCCGGTTCAACTTACGCGCCAGAAGCCTTCCTGCCGTCGACTTCCCGCACCCGGGCATACCAATCAAAACCACAATATCAGGTACCACCTGCAACAATTCCCCTAACGAAATCTTTTCTACTAAATTACAGTATTAAAGCCAATCCCGCAAGGAATTACACAGGAATACTGTTCAGAAAATCTTCTATTGCTTTGAATGCATCATCCGCGCCGATTCCGGACCAGTTAGCTTTGTTGTTTTTATGTGCATTACGACAATATAATTTGTTTGAGAATGTCTCGTACACCCTCCGCCTGACATCTTCTATATTCTCTTCCCTCATGGTTTTGTCATCATAAACATATAATCTGAGACATTCATTCAGTTTATTCCTATCAATTTTGGCGCATAGATAAGACATGTCATATATGTCTTTATATCTTGTGGAAAGCGGACCAAATTTCAATAACGATCGCAATTTTTCAGTAAACATCTGCTCTCTTGAATTAATCAAAAGGCTTGCTCCCGAATCATCCATACAAACATCAAAACAATATTCTTCCTGTTCAATGCAGAAATTGGTATGAACCCCCAGATCTATTTTGCTATGCAATGTATATCCTCTCTCGTCCCTTATCTCAATATATACTCGTTTCCCTCTGTATTCATGCTGTGATAATTCTTCTATGTTTCCGGTTATTGCAATTTTTATTCCGGACAGACAATTCAATGTTTCAACAAATCTGCGAATAGATTCTTCATCCAAAGAGTACCGAATAAAATCAAAATCCATATCCTGCGTTGCACGTCTTATATTCCCCGTTATATTACACATTACAACGCCACCCTTTATCGTAACTTTACGATTAAACGGACCTTCTGATATCGCTTTCAACACGATATCCTAGCACACTTTTGCCTCGGCGTTAACTTCCGAATAACCCTTCTGTTTTACTCCCTTAACCAATTTCTCTATATTCAAAATTAAAAAACCTCACTTTGTAATATTTCCAAAATCATGGATGATTTCGGAGAAGCCAGAGCAAAATCCTGTACTTGTTGAATATCAAGTGTCGGTATCAATTTGCGATAGTTTAATATGATTTCCTTGTAATAGTCATATGGTAATTTCGATTTATAGCGGATTAATTCCACAAGCATGCGTTCTTTGTTGTATATCGATATTTGACAACCTCTGTAATTCATGGTCTCAATGCCCAACAGGAACAAATCTCCGGGCACGAAATACTGCCGAATTCGGTCATCCGGGATCTTTGCTGCATCTCTATCCGTTGCAAAGTCATAAACATCACTATATGTATCCGTCAGGTCATGTATATAAAACGCGGTTTGCATAGTTATAACGGCACGAGGATATTTGTAGGAAAGAATTGCTATCTCGGGAACATTTTCGATATCTGAATAAACATTCTTATCTAATTTGAAAAGTTTGCCCGCAGCAATTTCCTGACTGACATAGTAATCCGAACCATATTTTTTTACACATTCTTGTCTGCTATACATACACATTTACCTTTTATTTATATACTTATCCGCAATTTTCATATTTTTGCGGATGTTTGTATAAATAATGTCACCATTATCCGGCATTGTCAATCATCAATTGTAACCTGCCACAACATCGGGAAAGTATCCGCCTTCACGGGTTCCGCCATGTATCGCAAACGATGGGACAGAAGATATGCATAAACCTCGGTCACAGTCGATAAATCCCGCCCGGATTCACAAGTGTCAAGGCAGATTGCCCGGCCGTTGGCGGTTGTCAGAAGAAGGCCGTCTCCGCGGTTGAAAACCGCTAAATCACAAGTCGTGTGCGATTGTGCAATCGCATCTTTTATCAGCGGAAGCACGCGTTGCGGGGTGTCGATTATCGCAAAGTCTTTGCCGCCTACGGTCTCGTATTCAAGGCTTTGCAGAACATCGCCGGCCTGCCGGTATAAGTCGCGCACGGCGCGGTGCATGTACCTTACGGTTGGGTCTTCCAAGTTGTCGGCGTAAATCCGTCCGTTCCGAATTGAGCCACAGATGTAGCGATAAATCACAGGTTCAATGTCGGGCATCCCGCTTAGGAAAAAATCACAGATGAGTTGGGCCGCCGCCCCTCCTGCGCAGCCTTCGATGTATCTGAAAAGTCTGCCCGCCAAAACCTCATCCGTGCCGATATAAACGGGATGTTCAATGGAAGACGCGCGGCGGCGCGGAGTTACCGAGGATGCCGATATGCGGCGTTTCAAAATCATGGCCAGGGCGCAGAAAAGCCCCTCCAGCGTGCCATCGTAAACAAGATCGCACTTCATAAAAATATCCTCCCTTATCTCAAGTGAGGATATTCTAACACGCGAACATATGTTTGTAAATTAAAAATTTTCAGTCTGATAAAAGGGATTGCATCATATCGTGCACATCCGAGGCAACCTTCTTCACAGAGATTATTTTTCCGTCCTCGTCGACGAAGCAATGCTTGCTCGTACCCGTGCAGCAAATGTCGCCGGTGGCCTTGTTGCGGATTTCGTATTCAAAAACAAATCTGACGCCGGTGTATTTCACCATCTTCAAATCAACAATCATCGTGTCGCAGTATCTGCAGGGCGTTTTGTACTCTGCGCTGACGGCTACGACCGGGCTTAGGATGCCTCTCTTTTCGACGGTTGCATATCCCATGCCGGCCTTCTCGAAAAAGTATGTGCGGGCCTCTTCGAACCAGCGGATGTAATTGGAGTGGTGCACGACCCCCATGCGGTCGGTCTCGTAGTATTGAACCAGGTGCTCGTATTCCATATGGTCACTTCCTTTCACCGATGATTATAGCAAAAAACGGGGCCGCGCCGACGGCATAAAGGCGCGACCCCTAAAGACATGTGGCAAATAAAAAAAGAGCCTTGCGGAAAATCCGCAAGACTCCTTTGTCTTTGCACGTCTTTAATATTACTGCTTTTTGCCCTGGTTTGCAACTGCAGCCTGAGCCGCCGCGATTGCTTCCTGGTCGCCTAAGTAGTATGACTTGATTACGTTGAAGTCGTCGTCGAACTCGTAAACCAAAGGTGTTCCCGTAGGGATGTTTACGCCGATGATTTCCTCGTCGGAGAGCTTGTCGAAATACTTAACGAGAGCTCTCAGGGAGTTGCCGTGAGCCGCGATGATGACTCTCTTGCCTGCCTTCATCTGAGGCTTAATCTCTTCCTCAAAGAAAGGAACGGCACGCTCGATTGTTGTCTCCAAAGACTCGTTGTAAGGCAACAATGCGGGATCTACGTCACGGTAAGCCGGCTGGTTCTGAGCGCAGCGCTCATCGGAAGGATCCAATGCCGGGGGTTTAACATCAAAAGATCTTCTCCAGATCTTAACCTGTTCCTCACCGTGCTCTTCTGCGGCCTCCGCTTTATTGAGGCCCTGCAAAGCGCCGTAGTGACGCTCGTTCAGTTTCCATGTCTTTACGACAGGCAGCCAGTTGCGGTCGAGCTCATCGAGGATGTGGTTCAGTGTATGTATAGCTCTCTTGAGGTACGATGTGTAGCAGATATCGAAATCATAACCTTCGGCCAAAAGTGTCTTACCTGCGGCAGCCGCCTCGGCATGGCCCTTCTCGCTCAAATCAACATCGGTCCAACCGGTGAAAAGATTGAGTTTATTCCACTCGCTCTCACCGTGTCTTACAAGCACAAGCTTCATCATAGTGTTTATCCTCCTTGGGAATAAAAAATTACATTGCTACATTATCACACGAACCCCCTAAAATCAATTTGCCCCGGCCTACACGCAAGATTTTTCGGGTGCGTCACTTACTTGTCACTTTGGAAGCGTATAAAAGAAATCGCAAAAAAATTTTGGAGGTTCAACAAAATGAAAAAAATCTTAAGTTTGGTTCTCGCGGCATCGATGCTCATTGCAGCGGCGGCATGCTCGTCTTCGGATGAAGAAACCGCAGCGGAGGAAACCACGACAGTTGCCACAACCGCGGCGGCGTCAACGCCCGAGGATGCGGCAAAACAGGCAGCCAAAGACTTTATCGACACGCTCGCAACAGGCGACATCGAGGCGGCCGCAGCCATGACAACCGAGGACTCAATCATCAACACATACCTGAACGAAGTCTCAGAGATGGGCGGCGGAGAAGAATCCACAAAGATTCTCGGAGAATACCTTGGCGCCTACTTCTCGAAAACAGAAATCGACATGACATCCACTTCTGCTTCGGGGGACATCATAACGGTCAAATTCTCCGGTGAGGCTCCGAAAATCAGTGACATCGAAGACTACCTCGAATCCGAGGAAGCCGGCGAGGAAATGATGGCAGCCCTGTCCGAGCTGGACGAAAACTCCTCCCTCGACGACCTGACCGTCGTTATGTACGAGTCAAGCATCAAGGGCATCGAGCAAGCCTCCCAGGGCAAATGGAAAGCCTCTCTCGACGTTGACACAAGCGGCGACACGCCCCTTATCATCGACAACGAGGACTTCTACCCCGAGACCTCAACCGAACTGTCTGCCGATGTCAGCGGCGAAATCATCTCCGAAGACAACATCGTTGAAGTAACCGAAGAAACATCCGATGGTTCCGGTGAGGACGAAGACGAAGACGAAGGATACGGCGGTATCGCATCCGGCGTTACGATTTCCGAGAACGCAATCAGGAATTCCATCGAGCTGGTCGGCACAAAGAACAGCTGGGAAATGGACACCGGCGCAGCCTATATCTACGCGGCAAACGCCTCGGAATACTGCTGGGCAATATCCTATGATTTCGACTACGCGGTTTACATCGGAATGATGGAAGGAACAGCCTCTGCAGGCGACGTCTACACCTACGATGTTTACTGCAACGGCGAAGCGATCGTAACAGGTGCCGAGTACACACTCACGGCGGACAACACAATATCCGTCACAATCGAAGACTATCCCGTCCCGGCCGACGGCAACACATGGGAATACGTTTTCTATGCACCCGATTCGAACGGCCCCATCGCTTTCGCACAGGTTGTTCGCTACGCATAAGAACAAACAATCAACAATCAAAAAGCCCGCAAGCTCAAAGCCTGCGGGTTTATTTTTATTGTGTGTTTTACTGCTCATCATTTGTTTTAAAGTGTTCTTCCTGATTGCGTCCGGCATACACAACGGAAAGAATTTTTACCGCATGTTCTTTGTCGCTGACAACAAAATAAGGCTCTTCTGGCATAGTCGTGGAAGTCTGAGAACCTCCTAACCCTTACGCCGCTTGATGTTGAGGTCCATTTCGGTCATGTCGATTTG
>Ga0065709_1029349_pt1 | contig 29914 bp, 17 predicted proteins | sample Hoacrofraction14_2_FD_59096 | JGI IMG/M metagenome (GOLD analysis project Ga0065709, IMG submission 59096) | Hoatzin crop microbial communities from Cojedes, Venezuela, sample from fiber fraction 14 v1 | ecosystem: Host-associated > Birds > Digestive system > Esophagus > Crop | place: Venezuela...
ACGAAACGATTTTCCGAAAATTCACGAAAATAGCGAAACAACTTTCGGCAAATAATCCATTAGTTAAGCCGAACTTCGAGAAAAAGTATGAGCTGTGTAAGAAAAAGAATAATTCGAGTTTTGCCAAAAATTGCTATCATCGCTTGTGCCATATGCGTTTTACGTTTTTTTGTCATTCCGGCATTTTTGTACGGAGAGGCCAAATTTTGCGAGCAAAAAGAGGAGTACCAGAAGGCCTACAAACTCTATCTGCGCGCCGGAAATTTCCGCGAAGCTGTTAAATCCGCCGAAACCATCGAGCCGCTGATCGAATATGAGAACCACTACAACGCCGCACAGGCAGCGCTGGCGGCAGCGGAAACGGCAGCTGCCGAAGAAGAGATAGAAAAAGAATCGACAAATATCGATGTGAGCACGTGCATCGACACGGCCCTGGCCGAGCTTCAGGCCGCCGGCACCTACCGCGACAGCGCCGACCAGCTCGCCGCTCTCATCGCCGGGATCGAATCAGGCGCGCAGGAATCCATCGAAGCCCTGGACTTCGCTGAGGCCCGACAGCAGATCGAAAGCATCGCGCCCTACACCGACACGGCAGAGCTGACCGCGCAGCTCGAGGAAAAGCAGAATTACCTGACCTGGGACTGGGAATTCGTCCAGTTCAAGCGCTTCGGCATCATCTACACCGAAGGCACGAACGCCTTCCGCCGCCTCAAAGGCAGCGGCTATTATCCCACGCCGGTCTTCACGGCAGGCACCGACGGCACCTGGTCCCTCACCTTTCGCAGTGAAGCGTACGACGGCACCTGGACCCGCGCCGGCGACGAGACCCTGACCGACTGTGAAGGCATCGCCTGGCCGGCCGCCTACAACCTGCGAACGACAAGCGAAGCAGAGCCGACCGCCGGAGAGACCACCACAAATACACATACGGCCTCACTCGACGAGCAGCGATACCTGCACATATACCTTGCGAATGGCAGCAGCACGACCGACGTAATCTTCGCCGCCACTCAGACCAGGCGGAACCGCAAGCCATACATCGGCATGCCCGAAGAAGACATCAACACCACCGAACTCGGCACCGCCAAACGCCTAACAACGGCTAAAATAACTACAAAGACCGAGAGCACCACCCGCAACACCTACGCCTACTATAACTCCGACGGAAATGTCGTCTGCTTCATCGCCGCCGTCAACAGCAAAGTAAAACAGGTCGAAGACTACCGCAGCGCCCCAATCACCGAGTCCGAACTCGGCCGCCGCCAGAAAATCTATAGCCTCATCAAAGACGGCGATACCACGAGCGGCAGTAAGAGCGGAAGCAGTAAAAGCAGTGGGAGCAGCAAGAGCAGTAAGAGCGGAAGCAGCAGTAGCGGAAGCAGTAAGAGCAGCGGAAGCAAGAGCAGCAAGAGCGGGAGCAGTAAGAGCAACAGCAGCAAGAGCCGAGATCCGGACGATTATGACATCGAGGGTTTTTACGAAGATTACCGCGATCTTTATGATAGCTACGAAGAAGCCTACGACGATTTCATGGACAACCTGGACGACTACGCAGATGATTACTGACGAGACAGCGCGGCGCCGGCCGGCCCGCCACACCCAAGGGACCAGCCAGTAAAGGCCGGTCCCTTTTTCACGGTATAAAGTTACGCGAGCCGGTACGATGTAAAGATTTTTTGACACCTCTTCGGCGAGAATCAGATCATAGACAAGGCAACATGGGCATACTTTCACTTGCGGAAAGCTAAAACAATCGACCGGACGCAAGCAGACACAACGAAGAGGAGGTACGGAGCATGGAATTTATCGGGATTATTTTGATGATCATTGGGATCGCAGGCATCGGCATGGGGAGCATGATGTTTGGAGATATCGGCGTGGCTTGTATCATAGCGGGAATGACTGCACTGTTCTCGGGTATTGGTTTTTTGATCGTAAAAAGGACGTGCATTAGACAGAGATGATCTAAATATCTGCGAACGAACGGATTCGGCAGGCGGATTGCGTGGGGTGCAGCTTGTGATCAAATTTGCGGCTAACATGAAAAGTCATGAAATGCGGTCTTTTCTTTCCCGACAAGCATTGATTGAGCTTTAGTTTGCGATTACAATATTCGATAAGGTATTCTATTTTTCACGATGTGCCAGAATACTGTGCCAGAAGCACATAAATATAGGAGATGGCTATGGAAATACTTAATCTTCCGCCGTATGCGCCCACATTGATGGAGTCTACAAGAGCAATAGGATATTCGCTTGAAGCAGCAGTTGCAGATATCATAGACAATAGCATTGCGGCGAATGCACATCGTGTGGATCTATATTTTTTTCCCGTAGGCGGCGAATACGTGGCAATAATGGATGATGGCATAGGCATGTCCGATTCGGAATTGAATATTGCTATGCAGTACGGAAGCAAGAACCCCAATGATCAGCGGCAGGCAGATGATTTGGGAAGATTTGGTTTGGGGTTAAAGACGGCATCTTTATCTCAGTGCAGAGTTCTCACAGTTATTACAAAGCAGGGCGGCACGATCAATGCTAGAAGGTGGGATTTGGATTACGTTGCCCAGTCCGGCGAATGGTCACTTTTAATTCTGGATACTGCAGAGATGGAGAACGTTCCTCATTACAGCGATCTTTTGCAGTTGGATCATGGGACACTTGTGGTATGGCAGAAACTCGATCGCATGAAGGCGGGAGAAATTAATTTTGAGCAAGCATTAGGAAAAAAGATGGATGCTGTTCGCGAACATATTGCGTTGGTCTTTCATAGATACATAGCCGGGGAGACGGGTATTAATAAATTAAAAATAGTAATGAATGGAGCAACGGTAGCGGCAGCAGATCCGTTTTTGATAAAGAAAAGTGTTCAGGCAATGGATAATGAAATACTTTCTATCCATGGTAAAAAAATTACCGTAACCCCTTATATATTGCCGCATACTTCGAAGCTCACATCTGACGAAATTAAAACGTTGGGTGGAAAAGAAGGGTTGCGTCGGCAGCAGGGATTTTATGTTTATAGAAATAAAAGACTTTTGGTTTGGGGAACCTGGTTTCGCATGATGCGCCAGGGAGAAATGTCAAAACTGGTTCGCATAAAAGTTGATATACCAAATGCGCTGGATGATTTATGGACATTGGATATAAAAAAATCGTCAGCCATTCCTCCGGCAGAAGTGCGAAATAATTTGAGGAATATCATAGACCGAATGGCCGAGAGAAGCAAACGTACGTGGACATATCGGGGGAAAAAAGAGACATCAGATAACATAACACATATGTGGAATAGGCTAAAGACACGTCAAGGTGGGTATATATATGAAATAAATAGGGAGCATCCGTTAATAAAGGCAATTATTGAAAAGTATCCGATGCAGGAAGGAATGATAGAAATACTGCTTCAGCAAATAGAAACGGAAATCCCATTGAATGCGCTGTATCTTGATCTTACCAATGATGAAAAAATTGAAAATGATAAAGATAAAACAGTAGAAGAGATTTTGGATCTGGTTAGAAATATTCTGCGGGATACAGATAAAGACAAGCAGAGGGAAGTGATTAACAGTATCATTTTTTGTGAACCATTTAATGAGTGCGCAGATGACATTATTACAGCTTTCGATAGGGGAAAACTCATATGACTGAGAACATGGAAGTAATTTATAATATGGCCCGAACCATGATTGATACAACATATAAAGATAAACTTCCAACGGAAGACCAAATAAAAGAAGAAGCCAAGAAACTCAGGTCGCTTATGTCAGCAATGTACCCTCTTTCCGATGAGGAATTTGAGTTTATAAAGCGAAAACTTTCTGAGGATATTGTGCATAGTATAGGCTATGCAGATACGTTGAGAAGCCGTGATGGAAAACACCAGCAAGGCTGGTACAGACTTAGCGAGAACGATGGATTCTTTTGGAATAGATATAGACAGTATCTTACAAAGAAATGGAGCCGTCCGGTGGTTGAGCGGCTTCACAAAACAACGGATGATATTATGAATGATTTGGGAGATCCGCTCAGTGAAGATCCATTTCAGCGAAGAGGACTGTTATTGGGGGATGTTCAGTCCGGGAAAACTGCAACGTATACGGCTATTTGCAATAAGGCGGCGGATGCAGGATACAGGGTAATCATAGTTCTTGCAGGAATGATGGAAAATCTGCGCATTCAGACACAGGAGCGGTTGGATGCAGAATTTGTTGGCCTCGACAGTAAGTATGAACTTGATAAAAAGGCTGATAGTTCAATGAAGAACACCCGAGTCGGGGTAGGGAAAATTCCCCCGCTTGATGATAGCCGAAGGATTACCCGATTTACTTCTGTAGCGACTGATTTCAGCGCCAGTGTGGTGAAATCAAATGGACTGAACCTTAATGATCTTAGAGGAACGGCGCTGTTTGTTGTAAAAAAGAATAAAAGCGTCCTGAATAATTTGCATAAATGGCTGACAAAGGATGAAGATATTTTAAATCTTCCGATGTTGCTCATAGATGATGAAGCAGATAACGCGTCTGTTAATACTAATGCTGAAGAAAAAGATCCAACAGCTATTAATGCGGCTATTAATAAAATTCTCATCACATTCAAGCAAGCAACATATTTGGGTATTACAGCAACGCCGTTCGCAAATATTTTTATTAATCCAGAATTAGGAGATAATGGGGCGGCAAAGGATTTATTCCCGAGGCATTTTCTGACATTGCTTCCGACCCCGGATAATTATATTGGTGCTGACAGGATTTTTGGCAATGGATGTGACGATGACTGGGATAATAGAATGGTTGGATTTTTTAATGATTCAATAATACCAATTGAGAATGAGGAGCAGGAAGGGTTCTTTGTCTTTAGCCATAAAAAGGATTTGGCTGATGAATTAGTGGATTTACCGCCATCTCTGTATGAGGCAACTCGGTATTTTTGTCTCGCAACAGCGATTTCGGATATTAGATATGGAAATAATGAACATCGAACCATGATGGTTAATGTAAGCAGGTTTACGGATGTTCAGAATGTCACGGCGGAACTTGTGCAGGACTATGTAGACCAACTGCGGTCTGACTTAGAAAATTATTCTCAGTTACCCTATGAGCAGGCAAAGCAGATTCGAACTATTAGGGCACTGCATATGGTATGGGAAGAATTTGCTTTAGAATCAATCGCCGGAATGACATGGGAAAATATGCTCAAGAACCATTTGTTTAAGGCAGTGAGACGTATAGAGGTACGTGCCGTTAACCAAAAAACTGGGGCAAAAAGTTTAGACTATTACAATTATAAAAATGTGGGAATGCGTGTGATAGCCATTGGAGGAAATAGCCTGTCGCGCGGTTTAACATTGGAGGGCTTGTGCGTTAGCTATTTCTACAGGAATACCATGATGTATGATACGCTTCTTCAAATGGGAAGATGGTTTGGCTATAGGCCGAATTATGAGGATTTGTTTAAGATATGGATGGGAGAAGATGCCATTGGCTGGTATTCATATATTACAGATGCATTCAATGAACTGAAGGAAGAACTGCGCGATATGGCCAGACAGCATCTTACGCCGGAAGACTTCGGATTAAAAGTCAGGCAGAACCCAGGATCATTGATTGTCACTGCAAGAAATAAAATGCGCAGTGGCATAAAGGTTCCAGTTCGAGTTACACTTTCAGCACGTATGATAGAAACGGCAAGACTGTGGAATGATCCGGATATTATCAGCAAGAATAATGAATTGTGCTTGCAGATCATTGACGAAGTCAATAATGATGCGGATTGTCTGCAGCGGATGGAATCCTATAAGGATGGATACAATGCGTTGCTGTGGAGAGGGGTATCTAAAGATACCATAATTAAACTTGTAAATAATTATAAATCGCATGTCTGGAATTTAAATTTCCAATCGCGTGCACTGGCAGAATTCATCGAATCGGACAGAGATCTTGATGTTTGGGATGTAGCAATTCCCATGGGATCTTCGGAAAATGAATATATAGTAGATTTGGGGAATGGAGAAAAGGTGGTTGTTCATCCGGAAAAGCGAATTATCACAGAGGATAAGACCGTTTCAAAAATGCTGCGGGTAAGTGAACGCCATGTTCGGGTTGGCGCTGGCGGCTGTTCAAAGATAGGGTTGGAGAAGGCTCAGATTGATCAGCTGCGACGCGATGCAAAAGGCAAGCCCACGGATAAGACATATCTTATTGCAGGAAGAAAACCGATAGCGCTGATACATATTCTAGAAAATACCAATAAAGACATGAAAGGTTTTCCGGAATTTACTTTTGCAATTGGTCTCGGCTTCCCTGGTGGTAAGAAGGAACGAATTGCAACGTATATAGTGAATGAAACGGAACTTCGTAATTATGTAGACATTGATGATCTTGAGGATGAAGATGATGACATTTCGTGAGTTTAAGGACGAATGGGAACATATGCCGCCTAGAGGAAACGGCTTTTTGAGACTGAAGTTGGAGCATCCGCTTAATCTGCAGATAGGGTATAACAGCAGCATATATAAAAGCTTAATAGTAATCGATACAGGTGTCGTTGAAGGAATACCGTCATCCTATGCAGTTCGTGCTGTAAATTCGGAATTGCGGGGAGACAGATGGGCGTTGGAATTTCAGTTGCTTCATCCGTCTTATGAAGAGGAATTTCTTAGATTGTGCTGGGACATGATTGAAGTGACCGCGAATTCCGAAAAACCGCGCGAAGATTTGATTAGGCGATACATGTCCTGGCAAAAACTGCTGCAGTACACAGGAAAATCGGTTATGTCTTTTCAGCGCCAGAAAGGTCTGTTAGGTGAATTATTATTTTTAAAAGAACTGCTGCACAGAATGGGCGCGGAAAATGCAGTCAATGCATGGAAAGGACCTGATGGATGTGATCAGGATTTTCAGTTTGAGGAGACTTGGGCTGAGATAAAAACAGTGGCCCTTGCTGCAACGCAGGTAAAAATTTCATCACTTCAGCAATTGGAGCAAGAAAACGATGGACGGCTGATCGTTTATGTTTTGGAAGAGTCGGCACCGGGAGATGATAAACTGTCCTTGCCGAAGTTGGTGGATAGTATTAAGGATGAATGCTCAAATGCTCCCGTGGCAGAAGATCATCTCGATATGAAGCTGTTTAAGTATGGATACCGCGAAGCCGATCGCGACGAATATGATAAAAAACAATTTAGATATATAGAGAAAAGAGAATACCTAGTGAATGACAGATTCCCCAAACTCACTGGCAAGACAGTGCCCATGGGAATTGTATCGTGCAATTATGAGATTTCACTGGCGGCTATTGAAAGCTACAGAAGGGACATATAGCGTGGATGCTCAAGAATTTAAAAAAGACTTTTTGGAGAGCAGCAAAGCGGCGGCAGCAGTAACGGGAGAAGGGTCATGCGCTTCGTTTGTCGATAATATGGCGCAGTACCTGATCGATGCTGAAGTGCTTCAAGATTTTACACCATGCTTTTTTACCGGTCAGGGGAAAAGGAACAGTAAGTACAGAGTTGATGGATATGTATTGAATGAGTTCGATGACACGATGGTCCTGATTATTGCTGATTATGAAGGGACTGACAGTGAAAGAACGATTACTAAGACGCTGGCACAAAAAATATTTAAGCAGTTGCGCCTATTTGCAGAAACAGCACTTAATTCGGATTTATACAAAGAGATTGAAATCAGTACCCCCTGTGCGGATCTGGTGGATTTGCTGCGGAAAAACAGAAAGACGATTAGACGATATAAGTATATTATTTTTACGGATGCGGAACTAAGCGGTTCCCTGCAGACAATTGATATTGAAGACTTTGAAGGTATCCCGGTCGAAGGCCAGATTTGGACAATTGAGCGCCTGTTCCGTGTATGCTGTTCTGATCAGGGACGCCAGATTATAGAAATAGATTTTACCAAATATTGTGAAGATGGAATTCCTTGCTTGGAAGCAAGCACGACGGCCGCGGATGAATATAGCAGTTATTTGGGAGTTATCCCCGGGAATGTGTTGGCAGATATATATGACCAATACGGGAGCAAACTTCTGGAAGGAAATGTACGCTCGTTTTTGTCGAGTAAAGTGGCAGTGAATAAGAAGATACGAGCGACAATTCTGAATAGTCCAGAAATGTTTTTCGCATACAACAATGGCATTTCCTGCACAGCCATGGACGTTAGAGTTTCGAGGAATGTTAATGGGCAATATATAACGTATGCAAAAGATTTTCAGATAATCAACGGTGGGCAAACAACCGCGTCTATTTCAAATGCACGTTATAAAGATAAAGCCAATCTGGAAGGCCTCTTTGTGCAGATGAAACTTACTGCAATAGACGAGAAAACGCAGGAAGAAGCAGATGAATTGATTAGAAATATTTCGAGATCCTCTAACAGCCAGAATAAGGTGAGTGATGCGGATTTCTTTGCATCGCATCCTTTTCATCGCAGGATGGAACAGATTTCCCGTCTTACTTTTGCTCCGGCTACAAGCGGCGCGCAGTATGAAACAAAATGGTTTTATGAAAGAGCAAGGGGACAGTATCTGCAGGAACAAATGCGGCTGACTCCGGCCAAAAAGAGGCAGTTTGAACTGCAAAATCCTAAAAATAAAGTCATTAAAAAGACGGATCTTGCCAAGGTTCAAAATACATGGCGCGGATTCCCTCAAGTCGTAAGCAAAGGTGCGCAAACGAATTTTAATTCATTTGCTGAATGGGTTGACGAACAGTGGAACATTGATGAGCGTCAGTTTAATGATCATTATTTTCAGTGTACGGCGGCTTTGATGTTAATGTTTCAATATTTAGAGAAACAGATTCCTACCATGCCGTGGTACGAAGGCGGATACAGAGCCAATATAATTTATTATACGGTCGCTTTGTTTCACCGGCTGATAAAGAAGCAGTTTATGCTTTCTGATTTAGATCTTATTCAGATATGGAATAAGCAGGAGTTACCGGATCCGGTTGCGGAGAGCCTCCTTAAATTGTCGAAGTTAGTGTTTGAAAAGATAACGGATTCGAACAGATCGGTTATTAATGTTACACAGTGGTGCAAAAGAGATGCCTGCTGGGAGAGTGTAAAAAAAATAGACATTAAGCTTCCACAGACGCTTACTTCGTGTTTGATTTCAACACAGAAAGCTGAGGAAGCGGCTAAAGATGCAAAGCAAACGCAGAAACTTACGAATGACATAAATGCGCAGGTTGAAGTTGTAAAATATCCAGCAACTATGTGGGCGAAATTATATGGATTCGCAATGAGAAACAATATAATGACACCCTCAGATGCGTCTGCGCTGGCGATAGCGTGTAAAATCCCAGACAAGCTGCCAACTTCACCGCAGAGCAAGCGTTTGCTGCAGTTATTGGAACGAGCTAAGGAAGAAGGATTCCGCATAGGAGACTGACAATGTCGTTAACATACAGTGCTATAGATTTGTTTTCCGGTGCAGGCGGATTAAGCCATGGCTTTTTGCAGACTGGACGATTTGATATCAAGGCTGCATTTGAAAATAACCCGGTTATGCAGAAAACATTTAAGTTAAATCATCCTGAAACAGAGGTTATGGGCGATGTCTGTAATGCAGATTATTCTGCGATTGAGCAAAAATATGGAAAAATAGATGTAGTTATTGGCGGACCGCCCTGTCAGGGTTTTTCTAATGCTAACAGACAGAGAAATCATGCTATTAACCAGAACAACATGCTTGTGAAGCAATATATACGTGCTATTTTAGAGCTTAAGCCCAAAGCATTTATTATGGAAAATGTCAGTATGCTGCGCTCGGATGTGCATAGATTTTACTTGGATGAGAATGACAGGGAGGTCGTGGAGAAGTATAACATTCCACTGAAAGAAACAGAACTGGAATTGCTTGGAAAAGATTATTTTTTTCGAGAGGCACCGCAGATTGTGAGGGATAAGACGGCCGTCGAGAAATATCTATGGCCTGAAGATCACTACAAAGTATTAAATGTTATATATAAAGCAACAAAAAATCCAAAAAAACTGGTCCATGCACTGACGCAGCACAGAAAGGAACTTCTTCTTTGTGCAGAAGCTCATCGATATGAAGGCGCAGACTATATTTTGAAAGTGGATGCAGATGCATTTCAAGGCATAGAGGATTTTTATGATGGGCTTACTTCTGCAGGGGGACTTAAGAGTGAGATAGAAGCAGCTATTATGATTCAGAGAATGCTGATGAGAGCGCAGGAGATACATGACAACCATTTGGTTGTAGAGAACCTTGCAGCTCCGGATGGCTGCTTATGTGCGGTGATTAAATCCTATGCAGTATTTGATTATTTGCAGGCAATCTTAAGCGCAGAAGAAAATGGATATGAAATCATATCCGATGTCCTTTGCGCAGCGGATTATGGGGTGCCGCAGCGAAGAATGCGCTTCGTTGTTATGGGAGTCAGAAAAAGCATAGCACACGAAATATCGTTCCCCGAAGGGGAGTTTTCGGCAAATTCATATAGGACTGTAAAAGATGCCATTGGGGATCTGGAGAATATAGAGCCCTTTACGGATCTAGAAGATGAGAAAGGAATTCCCTTAGAAACATTGGCATCGCCCAATAGTTTAATAAGCGTTCTTCGAGATTCACCGGAGCTGCGAAATCATATTGTAACCAAGACAACAGAAGTGGCCATGAATCGTTTTAAGGTTTTGGAGCAGGGACAGAATTTTCATGCTTTGAGTGAAGAATTGAAAACAAATACCTATACAGATGTCAACAGGACTCAGAATACGATATATCTTCGTTTAAATTATGCAGAACCAAGCGGAACGGTTGTTAACGTTAGAAAGTCGATGTGGATTCATCCTGTAAAAAATAGAGCTGTCAGCATTCGTGAAGCTGCTCGGCTGCAGACGTTTCCGGATAGTTTTGTATTTTATGGTTCTAAAGACAAACAGTATCAGCAGGTTGGGAATGCCGTTCCGCCCATGATGGCCAATGCGATAGCTAAGAATCTCTTGTCGATACTGGATAAGGGTGAGAATTCAGATGGCAGATAATCACACCGCCGAACAGCGAAGCTATAATATGTCCAGGATTCGAAGCACTGGTTCAAAACCGGAAGAGGCTGCGAGAAAGTGGCTGTTTGCCCATGGCTTCAGGTACAGAAAGAATGTAAGAGCTCTTCCGGGCAAACCGGACATTGTGCTTAAAAAGTACAATACCGTTATATTTGTCCATGGGTGTTTCTGGCACAAACACGATTGCGGAAGGTTTAAGTGGCCAACAACCAATACGCAGTATTGGTATGCCAAGATAGAAGCGAATGTCGAAAGGGATGGCCTTAACTGCGAGAAGCTGGAGAACAGCGGATGGGATGTAATCGTTATATGGGAATGCGAATTAACCGGTGATCGACTTGAGCGAACAATGTTAAATGTGGCAGAAAAGATCAGAACAGGGGCAGGGCAGCAAAAGGAGATATGAACAAGTATACATTTTCAACTCAGAGCGGGAAGGCATACTACTGTAATTCGATACCGGGTTTTATCAGGGATAGGTCAGAGTCTATTATCGGACAGTTGGTAAAGCATTCCTTTGAATTAAATAAAGATCAAACCGATGCCTGGAATAATCAGATCTCTGAACTGCAGAATCGGTTGGAAGCGTGCGGTATTGAAGGAGATATCATTTTCGAGTATGACATAGTCCGGCTCGGGAAGAGGATTGATGTAATCCTTTTAATTCGGCATATGGTCTTTTCTCTGGAATTTAAGAATGGGAAAAAGGCATTTGTGGCGCAGGATGCACAGCAGGCAGAGGACTATGCCATTGACATCAAAAACTTTCATAAAGAGTCCGAGGATCTGTATGTGTGCCCGATTCTTATTGCCACAGATGCACCGGAATATCAGAAGGAGCAGTCGCTGGGATGTTATCCTGACAAGCAGGTGCACTTGCAGAGAGAGAATATTGAGACGCTGATTCCGAAAGTCTTAGAATTGACTGATCTGTATGGAGATGATCGAATCTTAGATTTTGATAAGTGGTTTAATTCTCCGTATCACCCGACGCCGACGATTATAGCAGCGGCGGTTGAAGCATATACAACGCATGATATCAGTGAGATTGCTAATTCCGAAGCTGGTCAGGATGACATAGATCAGTGCGAAGATAAAATCAGCAATATCATTGAATATGCCCGAGCCAATAAGAAAAAATGCGTCTGCTTTGTAACAGGAGTCCCGGGTGCGGGAAAGACATTGGTTGGGCTGGATGTTGTAGCGCGCAATCTGGACAAAGGTAAAGAGAGTTTAAGCGTATATCTCTCAGGGAATGGACCGCTGGTGGACGTCCTTCGGGAGGCATTAAAAAAGAGTGTAAAAGATAAAAAACAGCTGAACCGAGAAACTCAGGCGGCCATTAATGCCTTGATTCAAAGCAGCTACGCATTCAAAAAAGACAACGCCGGAGAAACAAGACCCACGGCTGAAAATATTTTGATTTTTGACGAGGCTCAGCGTGTTTGGAATGCGGAGAAGATGACGAAAAAGCACGAGAAGGATCCGAACCTCTCCGTCAGTGAACCGCATTTGCTGTATCGAATCATGGATCGGCATGAGGACTGGGCTGCGATGATCTGCCTTGTGGGATTAGGACAGGATATATATGACGGCGAGGTGGGAATAAATGAGTGGTTTCGATGTGGTATAGAAGAATTTCAGGATTGGGAATTGTTTTACTCTCCGGAGATTTTCAGTCAAACCGAAGATAAAAATATTGACGAGAATATGATTCGCAATTGTGAGCGATGTCATGAAATACCGGAATTGCATTTAAAAACGTCCGTGAGATCGTTCCGGGCGGATAAGCAGTGCCAGTTTGTTGATGCGCTCCTTGACAACAATCCGGAGACGGCTTCGCAAGTCTATGCACAGATAGCAGAGAAATATCCTGTGTTTATTACGCGGGATTATACGGCAGCAAAAAGATGGGCCAAATCGCAGGTGCGCGGATCTCAGCGCTGCGGAGTATTGGCCTGTAGCAGTGCGCAGCGTTTAAAACCCGAGGGAATATATGTCCCCGCAGACATTGATGTTAAAAATTGGTTTTTGGCACCGAGTGATGATCTGCGCTCGTCGAATATGATGGAAGTGGTCGCCAGCGAGTTCAAGGTTCAGGGCTTGGAAATTGATTGGGCCGTAGTGTGCTGGGATGCGGATTTGCGACGCGGTTCAGGAAATTCATGGGATCATTATAATTTCAGGGGAACTAAATGGAATCACAGAAATAAACCAGAACAGAAACGGTATCTTGTCAATTCATACCGCGTTTTGTTGACAAGGGCGCGACAAGGAATGGTGATTTTTGTTCCTCATGGAGTTGATCCCGAGGAGGATATAACGCGAAATAGGACATACTACGATGAGATATATAATTATTTAATTTCGTGTGGAATACGTGAGTTGTAGAGAAGAAAAAAATTAAGATATGTTTGAAAAAGTAAACCGCCACTGGTTTAGAGAACATACGGATGACAAGATAGAATCCCTTCGAATCAAAGATAGATATAATGGTTGGATTAATATCAAAAGAGTACAAAGGGCGAATTTCTGGCACAGCACAAAACTTTGATATTAGTATCTGTCGAATATTTGAATACTGGCAGGGAGACTTGCTACTCAAGGAGTATACCGGATGGAGGCCAATCAAATCATAGGTAAAATGCACGGCTATTTGCATACTGCCAGCGAAGTACTTGTGGCGTGGCTGGGAAAACTGTTGCCGAGGACGTCCGATACCTGGTGGGAGGACTGCGTACTTGATAAGTTGAGTTACCGTCAAAGAGAAATGGCTATAGCAGACGGTTATGAAGGCCTGGAAGATCTTGATTTGGCGGCACTTCTGCGTGTAGCAGACAAGTCCTGGTATGAACTGCGGAATGTAACATTCCTTCCGACAAGAGAGCGCGAATGCATTCGTGACATGATGCGTGTCCGGAATAACTGGGCACATGTAAGCGTAGCATTGCCGGGAAAAGATGCAATACTGGCAGACCTTGAGACGTTGAAAAACTTCTTTGAGCAGCGGGAATGTGACGATTCTCTGGTCAATGATGTGGATCGGATGATCGAGGAGGCGAAGCTGCCGTCCTCGACAGATCCCATTTCTCTGACGGAGAAGAGTGAGCCGGATGAAACAATTGAAGATTTGGTCGCCGTTGAGGAGATTACCGAAAAAAATCTTGTCTATCTGGTAGGCAGCCCGTCTGTCCAGGGCATCGTTATGTCCGTAACAGATATGGGCGAAACGAAAAAATATGAGGTTTTTGTTGAAGGCAATTTCAAAACCTTTTATTCAGGACAGATTGCGCTCAAGGCGGATAAGACAACGTATAACTGGGTGGATATTAATACTTTTCAAAGTTATCTGACGGCGTATCAGATCAATAATCCCTCAGGAAAAGATCTGTATTCTTTGAACTCAGCGCGTATTGATTTTGTTCCGTATCAGTTCCGGCCGGCGCTGAAATTGATTCATGCCGATGAACCAAGGATATTAATTGCGGACAGCGTGGGTGTCGGAAAAACCATTGAAGCCGGGTTGATCATTAAAGAATTACAGGCAAGAAATGAACTGGAAAATATCATGATCATCTGCCCGAAGCCGCTCGTCGCAGAGCGGAAGTGGGAGACAGAGATGAAAAGGTTTGACGAAGAGTTTGTGCCGCTTACCGGCGCGGAACTTCGCCAGATAATTTCAGATACAGACCGGGACGGGGAATGGCCGATACGATACAGTAAGACGATCGTTCCGTATTCGATATTAGACAGCCGAACCTATAACGGAGAGACGAAAAAGAGAGGCAGACAGTTCGGTTTAGTGGATCTGGATCCGGCGCCGCATTTTGATCTGGTTATCATTGATGAGGCACATCATATCCGGAACGGGAGCATGGAGAAGGAGAAAGCGTTTGAATATAAATGCGTAAGATATTTCTGCGATCATGCAGATGCGGTGGTGATGCTGACGGCAACGCCGCTTCAGACAAGCAATGATGATCTGTTTACGCTGCTGAATATATTGCGCCCGGATGTGGTCATTGATAAAGCCGCGTTCAATCTGATGGCCAGACCGAATCAGTATATTTCACGGTGCTCAAGCCAGATCCGAAGAGCCGCCGGAGACTGGAAAGAAAATGCTCTGAAGGAACTTGAGGGCGTTCTTGAGACTCAGTGGGGAGAGAATGTAATTGCAGCTAATCCCGCCTATCGCTCCCTTGTGGAGACATTGCAGCAGCCGGTGGTGACCAGAGGAGAACGTGTGAAAATGATTTCAGACGTTGAGAGTCTCCATAGCTTTAATTTCATGCTGAACCGGACGAGGCGTAAGGATATTCAAGACTTTTGCATTCGAAGGCCTTATACGCTGGCTGTTGATTTTACAGAGGCTCAGCAGGAACTGCATGATGAGCTGCTGACATTTGAATATAATGCGCTGCGGCAGCTGCATGGCGACGCGAAATCTGTAATTTTTATGATGACGACTATCAAGCGGCAGGCTGCGAGCTGCATCTTCGGTCTTGCTCCGCATATCCGGGATCTTATCAAACGCCGGTTTGTCCAGATTGAGGAAGACCAGGATAATGATATGACAGGGCTTGAACTCTCCGAAACAGGGGCAAGTGCTATCGAAGGGCTGGCCCGAAAACTGCTGCAGATGGCAGATAATCTTCCGGCAGAGGATCCGAAATTCGATCAGATGATGTCGGTCGTTCGTGAAAAACAGGACTTTGAGAATAACAAAATCATTATTTTCAGTACCTTCCGGCACACGCTGTGTTACCTGCAGAAAAGGCTGGAGCAGGCAGGACTGCGGGTCGAACAGATAAACGGAAGCGTAAAAGATGTTGCCCGTCAGGAACTCAGAAGAAGATTTGAACTGCCGAAAGAGGATGCCGATGCGCTGGATATTCTGCTGTTTACGGAGGTCGGCTCAGAAGGTCTCGATTATCAGTTCTGCGATATGATGATCAATTATGATCTGCCGTGGAATCCGATGAAGATTGAACAGCGGATCGGACGTATCGATCGCCGCGGACAGAAGAGTGAGGCAGTCAGTATCTACAATATGGTCACAAACGAAACGGTCGATGCAGATATTTATTATCGCTGTACGGACCGCATCGGTATATTTGAGAAAAGCATCGGAGAGTGTGAGGAAATATTCGGTGATATAGCCACGCAGGTCGATCAGATTGTTATGTCTGCAGATCTTACGGATGAGGAGCGCAAGATCAAGCTGGAGCAGATGGCAGATAATGAAATCCGTAAACTTCAGGAACTGAACCGTCTGGAAGAAGAGGAGAAAGCATTCTTCGGATTTGACTTATCAGAGTACACAACCACACAGGAAATTCAGAATGCAGAGAATCCGTGGCTGACGCAGAAAAATCTTCAGATACTGATCAGGCAATATCTGAATCATCGGTTGGGGGAGGGAGCATATATTCTCGGAGAAGGAGATATTAAGCAACTTCGGCTTTCGATGGATGCACGGGCGCGGCTGCGGGAGGATTTTCGAAAACTCCCGGCAGGCCGCAATGCCGTAAGGCAAAGCTGGGACGTATATCTGAAGGGCAAAGAACCGCTGCATAAGATTACGTTTGATTCGGAAGCTGCAGAACGCAACAGAGACGCCTTTTTTATCACGGCCATGCATCCGCTGGCCAGACAGGCTGCGGAGTATTACCGGTCGAATGAACAGGCATATATCCGTCTCAGGTATGCGACAGAGGATCTGCCGGCCGGCGAGTATCACTTCTCAGTGTATGCCTGGAGCTATGTAGGCATCAATCCGCATTTTAAACTGATGGTTGTGTGTGACGATGATGTGGTGGCAAAGGAACTGCCGGATATTCTTAAAGAGGCACAGACAGGGGCATCGGCTAAAAGCATAAAACCTTCTGACTGGGATGAGCTGGAGCACAAGCATGTGCAGGCATGGATTCATGAAAAAGAAGGTGAATTGTCGGAGGCTCAAAATATAGCTGCGTTTAAGATCGAGAGCCTGACAAATAACTTCAGAAACCGAAAGCGGGTTTTAGAACAGAAGATGCGGGATACAGCCAGCGAAAGTATTCGCCGGATGCATGGCAGCGAACTGGAATCGGCGCAGGAAAATTATGATCTGAAGGTAAAAGAGATTCAGCAGAAAGTTGTACAGACGGATATTCATACATCATTGATCGCTAACGGGATTCTTGAGGTTATCTGAAATTTGTCAGCGTAGTCAGAAGGGGGAAATTTACATGGCAATCGCGGATGAGGTACTTCAGCGTCAGGACAAAGATGGTATGCTCCGACGAGCATTGGAAAGGATTATCCAGCTATATACGGACAAGTCACATTTTGTCTACGAGCTTCTACAGAATGCAGAGGATGCCGGTGCGTCCAGGATTAAGTTTGAACAGTATTCAGACCGGCTGATTGTTCTTCACGATGGCCGGGCATTTTCTGTAGAGAACTTACAAGGGCTGTGTGATATCGGAAAGTCGGATAAAGTAAATAATCTAAATCAAATCGGAGAGTTCGGCGTTGGTTTTAAATCCGTTTTCGGTATCTGCGAACGAGTGCGGTTGTACAGCCATCCGAGTGAAGCGGATAAACGAAATGGCCTCAAGCGGTTCGCAGTCGAAATTATTGATTTTACACATCCGGTTGACATAGAGGATCAGGAAATAGAAGCAGGATATACGACGAAATTTGAATTCCCGTATAGTGTGGGACATACATTCTCCGGGTTTACATCGCTGGGGAAATTAAATACTGTGTTGTCTGAAAGACTCCAACATTTAGGGATAACAACACTGCTTTTTATGAAAAATCTTCAAGCCATCGATTACGAGATTACGCTGCCAAATGTCCGGACCGGTGGATCTTACACGCTTGATAAACAGATTATTAATGATCATTGCGCTCTCGTGTCTGCGGCTGGTGAAACGCTGAATAAGAAGCAAACGAAAAAGAAACGTAAGAAGAATGATAAGAGCGAGAGCGTTTCGTATTTGGTTTTTTCCAGACCCGTAGAAGGCATTCATCTTGGCAGGACGATAGATATTGCCTTTACTGTTTCAATAGATGAAGAAGGCAAGTATACTTTCAGCCCGACGCAACATCCGTATATATCGGTATACTTTCCGACGGAAACCGAAAGTAAGTTAAATTTCATAGTTCAGGGGCCTTTCAGAACAACCCCTAATCGAAGCAGCGTGCCGGTTTATGACAATGACAACATGCTACTGGCCAGACAGGCATCAAGTTTAATGACGGACATTCTGAGAGAATTACGTGATAAGAAACAATTAGACTATAGTCTTCTGAACATTCTGCCGGTGAGCAGATATGGGTCTTACAATACGTCATTGTTTGGAGGCATGCATTCTGCTATCAGATCGATGTTGCAGAGTGAAGCACTTCTTCTCAGTGAAGATGGAATCTATACGAGATCGAAGAATGCAAAGATAGCACGAGGAGAGAAACTGACAAAAGTTTTGGATAGTAGGCTGTTAACAGAATTGATAGATGACGGAACCACATATCATTGGCTTCCGAAATACCTTACAGAGAGTAACAGAACCTATAGAGAACTTTATGATTTTTTAACTGATGAATTGCGCATTGAAGTAGTGCGTCCGGAGAACCTGCATACTTATTTCAATGATAATCGAAAGTTCTTATATAACCGTGAAGATACGTGGCTCGTAGAGTTGTATAAGATGTATTCAGTCAACAGAGCGGCATTTTCAATGCAACGCAGGGGCACGCATATGCTAACTGCTGTTTTCGTTAAGACATCTGTCGGGACTTTTGTTGCGCCTTATCGCGAGAGCAACGACACAAAGAAAGAGGAAGAGTCTGTTTATTCTTGGGGGTATGAGATTGAAGACAAGAATACAATATACTTGCCGAATGTTTTTTTACCAATAGAGGAAAGCGAAGAATCAGAGTATATACCCGTTGTTGATCCGAAAATTTTTAAGGAATGTCCGGAGTTTTTTACGGATACTCTGAAGCTTCAGCAACCGAATGAATATGCGTTTTTTATAAGAAATTTCAGGAAAAGATATGGGAATGGCGAGACATTTTCTGATGATCAGCATATCCATGATGCAAAGTTGTTGCTCCGGTATTATTCAAAGGAGAAATATCGTAGAGAAGTTGTTGAATTGATTCAGAAATTTTTTCCTATTAAGTGCAGGAAGGCAGAGGATTCGGTTTATGTTTTTCCGCAACAGGAGACGGCGCTCTTTTCAGTTACTGACGATAATATGAGCATCAAAGAATATTATGAACATATCGCAGCACGCCCATATGCGGATGAAAAGTTTTACGATGAACATGGCATAGACACAGAGGATTTGAAGATACTTGGCGTGACAGATAATATTGCCCGTGGCGAGTCCCTTGCTGAATATCAGGATTCTTCATGGTGGATGTACGGAGCGTTTCGGCCGCAGCTGACACTGGACAAATTGGATGATGCGCTTAAATATATATCTGATCATCCGGAGGCTGCAGATTCACAAATAAAGTCAAGTTTTATTTTTCGCTTCCTGCAGAATAACGAAGATAAATTGTCACGTCTTATCGGTTACGGAGAAGAAATTGAACGTAAATACTCAGAAATTGTGACTAAGCTGAGGCAGGATGAAACGCAGGGGATATATTCTCGGGCACGGTGGGATGGGAAATGGTTATACAATGAAAATTTTGAATTGGTTTCTCCCGGGTTAATTACTAAGAGAGAGCTTAACGAGCATCTGTATGGGAAGATACATTCGGAATCGAATTTATATGACTGGCTGGGCTTTAAGAAGGACAGGACAGATTGGCTGCAAGAGGCGCAAAAAGAGTATGAAAAGTTAACCGAAGATAAGCAAGAGAAATATTATGCTTCCGGCCTTATGAAGAAGCACAACCTTACAGAGGAAGAACTGGACGCAATACTCTGCGATTATGAGAAGTTATGCGGTAAAGGAAAAAGACCCGGAATTTCAGCTTCTTCGCAGAAAGCACAATACGAGTTTCCGGTATCGAATGTAAAAAATTGGGACGTACTAAAAAAACATGTAGCTGAGATATTATGTTTTGCCAGTCCGGTTCAATATGATTACAAGGTACGGCGAATTCGAATAAGTAAGCCTGCTGACGAGGTAAAGGCTTATCTGAAGAGCATGTACAATATTGACGGTGCATATAAGTATGCATGCCAGCTATGCCATGAAGCGTTTCGGCAATTTGAAGCTTGTCAAATTGTCAATAATCCGGAAATTGAGATAGATCCATTGCATTTATGCTGCTGCCCGAATTGTGCAGCAAAATATCGCCAGATGCGGAAGGACGAATCGAGCCTTGAAGATTTCATTATAACTATTATGACAATGACGAATGCACAGATTGAGACATCGAATCGTGTGAAAGTGGATTTTAAGCAAGAATCGATTTGGTTTACGCAAACACATATTGCCGAGATTCGAGAATTGCTTGTACTTCAGAGCGCAGCGAAAAATTATGCAAAGCAAGCAGCAAAATGGACAAGTGCGCAGAAAAGTGAATGGAATAAGGGTACTCAGACAGGCACGGATGTTTATAAAGAGTACGTTGGAAGGCAAGTTAAGCACCGCGATTTTGGACGAGGTGTAGTGAAAAGTTACAACGGTGAAAACGTTGAGATAGAGTTCACGGAAGGCGTTAAGGCCGGAAGAAAAGTGTCATTCAAATTGGAGATACTATTGGAAAAGGGATTGATTCAAATAGTAGAGAACACTACAGAATGAGCAGTTGCTTGGAGGCGAACTATTATATGCGGTTGAAGGCACTACGAATATCGGCGCCGGGAAATAAAGGACGATATAAATGTTGAGGGTAGCAGTATGAGTGGGACAGATACTTCGAGATTGAAAAACTTAATTGGGAACATTGAGTGGTTGAAGACAGAGTACCATTCGCTGTCAGGCGAACTGGCAGATGTCATGGACCTCATCAGGGCAGATAAGTTCATTGATGGAGATATCGCAGAAAAAATAACAGAACATATACAGGGCATTCAGGCGGTAACCAGGGAATGTCAGGACCTGTGCGCTGATTGGGAAAATCCGAAGATACATGAAACGACTTTGACGGCATTAGCCGATGAAAGCACGCAGAAAATTCGGAGCATAGAAAATGACAGTGCTTACCGTAATCTCATAGAGGCACTCCATCGGGTAAGTTTCCTTAATGCTTCCGTTGATGAGCTGTGGCATGCTTTTATTGATTCACAGGCGGTCGGAAAAATACCTGAAGACGAAAAAGATCAGGCGCTGGAAAAATTATCACGGCTCTATGATGCGATTACATGTGAGGAACTTGATAAAAAACTGAATACGCTTAGTGAAGTATATTCGGATTTGAATCCGAAGATCGTTACTGAGATCATGTTTGGCAAGTATGTGATAAATCCGCAGGAGGACGATGAAGTATCGACTGCTGTTCCAAAGTCCGAGGTATCTGAAAGCAGCACTGCCGGGTCAGAAGAGACAGAGAATAGCAGAGATAACTCAGAAGCATCGGGTGAGGGAGCGGAGAAGGTAATCGCAGATACTGACAGCGTGGTTCCGGCCGAGGCATTAAACGAAGAGATTGCGATAGAAAAAGACGATAAGGCGTCTGACGAGGGTGCAGCGGAGAATAAAGCCGAAAATAGTGAAGAGACAGAGGATGCATCAGAAGATACTGCGCCGGAATATCAATATGCGGAAGAATATCGTATATTCAGTGAAGCAGGAGCGTTGATCGATTCAACAAAATATACGATAAAGTCTGATAATAAATCCGGTAAAAAAGGCTATCAGTTTGGCAAAGCAAAAACTGATTTTACTGACGGGGGAATTGCAAAAAAAAGTCTGCGTAAAATGATAGTCCTCAAGCTGGCAACGGAATATGCCATATCAGAAGATTCATTTGGCAAAGATGATGATCCGGACATGCTTAAGGAACACGTAAACCGAGAACTGAGCTATCTGTTTAATAAGGGGTATATAAAGAGATATACAGCCGAGGGCATGCGAACCTGCTATGTGGCGACTGAAAAATGTGATGCCGCATTAAGAGATGAGAAATTCATAAAATTCCTGGATATGTCTGCTAGCAAAATCGAAATAGAAAATCATTTGCAAGAGGAAGAGGATCCGGATATTAACGGATATACCTATCTTTTCAGTGCAGCTATAAGCGCATCTTTGCGGCCGAAAGCGATGGTTGTTCGGACGCAGTATCTGCGCAATACGATCTATAGAATAGCGGTGCCGGAAGAGGCAGGGAGTGCATTCAATATTATTGCTCTCGCTTCGGCAGACAGGGAAGATTTTAAGGTATTTTGTCAGTTTATTGAAACCCTTACGGCCGGCGAAATAATGCTGTGCCTTGTCGGACTAAATCAGAAGCATGTGGAAGCACTGCAGACATCTATGAAGGAGGCATTCCCTTCTGCTTATGAATGCGTATATTTCTTCAATCTGGAAACAGCAGAATTTTATACGAATGATCTCAGCCAAAAGGTAAGTGCAGCGGATATAGCGAAAATAACAGGGGAGAAAATTGAGCAGGCACGGGCTGCAGGTTCGGAAGCAGACGAAGAAAAGATCATTGAGAAATCTGCTGAACAGACAGATGCCGATACGGAAGAAAATTCGGATAATGGATTGGCAGATATCGTTTCTGAGAACGATTCAGATAATGAATCAGCAGAGGATAGTATAGATCAGGATTTGGAGGCGTCACAATCAGAGATTACCGTGCAGGTGGCTGAAGAAATCGATGCTGTTCCTGATGCTGATAACGATAACAATAACAATAACACAACGGCACAGCCGGAAAAGAGCACTGCGCCGGTCATGGACCGCCAGCGTGTTCTCGATTTCTCGAGACATCTTCTGCAGGAAGGAAAGTATTACTGTGCAACGACGCTGTTAAAGTATTATGAATCCCGCGATCCGCGGATAAAGTACGAATATAAGACACTGGCGTATGCGGTCAACGATCCGATGGAGCATTGCCGCTACAGTACGGATAGGCTGTTTGATATATTTTCATCCGGGGATTATGAATCATCGGAATATTACCTCGTGAGTGCGGTATTGAGAAATTGTTTCTATAACCAGATTGAATATGATCATAGCATGAAAGCACTCATGGGAGTTCTGGGGAGTAACAGTGTTCTTAGTGAATATACCAAACTTAAGGACATTATATACGGATTAATAGAATTCAAAGAAAAGGCACATTGCGGCATTGATAAATTTTCCGGCTTCAGGGCCAGAGAAGACCAGGAGCGTGAAATGAAACTGCGTGCCACGAAACAGGCCGCAACGGAATACTATGAGGGATATGTTCTTGAGAAAAGATCACCGTCTGTCAGCAATAAGCGATATGTAGCAACGGTTAAGCTGATCTTCGGTCCATCTACGTATATGGGAGACTTGCTGAAAGAAGTTTCTCTCGGGAATAAAGATCCGAATACGCTGGAGATTATTCAGAATTTTTTGTGTTCTAATTTTATTTCAAAAGAATTGATTGTCGCCGTTGAGAACATCTCTGATAGCAGGATAAATAATTTTATAGATCAAAAGTGGGATGAAGCTGCAAATGAAGTGGCTTATGTAATTAAAAATACCTCATTTATCGGTGGCTCAAGGGCATCCCTTGCTAATCGCATCAAAGCATCAGTCAGTGTATTGGCAGACTGGTATTCTCTGAATACAGCATCCATTATGTCCAACGATGAGGGGCATGCCCTTTATAAGCGGAAGAAAAACGATATTTTGAAGATGCTTCAGGAAAGCAGAAATCACTATGCTGAACTGGCAGGCAATGAAGAGAGTGATGTGGATAAGATTATCGGTGCCGGAATACTTCTGAATACGATAGATGAATTGATCAGTCGCCTCGACGGGAGCTATAACGAGTTTGAGCATAAGTATTTCTATATTGATTTTCTTCACAATCGGTATATGTATCTGAACAGCGATTTCATGCCGGATTATGGTACAGTCGATCCTGAAATTCCGGGAAGAAGCATAGAGGAGCTGATTCGGAAACATCTGGATGAGGCCGGGAAAGATATTGCAGAGCGCCTTGAGACAAATGAATTCGGAGACGACGTGGGACTGGCGAACATGGCACTGTGCTATCTGCAGGAAATCGGTACAGATGCTTCGGAGGATGCGGAAGAACTGATCCGGGAGACCGAAACGGCTGCTGAAAAGACGGCTGCCCGCAAGATGAATGAGTTTAAAAGATACCTTGAACTCGCACAGGCTTACGGACAGATCATCGGAGCGTCGGATCAGCGCAGCGATGTTCAGATAACGGACAGTAAGAAGGAGACGTATCTGGATAAAATTATCGAGTGGCATGAGCACGCCGACGATACACGTAATTATGCTTTATTCGGTGAACTGGTAGACAGCCTGAGCGAAAAGGTGAAGGAAGATGCCAAAACGCGGGGAGAGGCACTGGAGAAGGAACTGAATGTGTATCTTTCGGGGCAGAGAGCGGAGGATATCACGGAAGACCAGACAGCCTATATACAGGGTATAAAGGATATGCTGGCCATACAGAATTACACGGTTGCCGAGGATATGCTTAAGCACCTTTCAGAAGGAGACTTCACGGGGGACAGTTATCAGATTGAAGACGACTATCTTACGGATTTTCAGGAAAAATTTGATGATCTCTTCACGCGCGTATCAGACGCTCGGAAAACGCTTCCGTCACTGATGCTCAGATTCTCAAGACTGAACAAAGACACCAAGGGTGGAAGAAGCCTGATCGATAATTGGCCGACGGGGCAGGACGCAAGGATTACGCCGGAGAAGACGAGTCGTCTTCTGACCAGTCTCGGATTTAATGTTGACACCGTAAGCCAGCTGAATAAGGCAGGAAGCAAAGATAAGATCTACAGCTTTGACGTAAAACTGAAGAAACCAAGGGATGGCAAGCGGACGAATTACGCACATTCGATTGCTGCATTCGGATCGAAAGCGGTTATGGATGGATTCCGGGTAGCGTATCTGTTTGGCAAGTATGATGAGAATTCACTGCTGGATGCATTCCGGGATATCGGAGAGGCGAAGAATACCATCATAATTCTGGATTACGCACTCAGCTGGGCGACAAGACGTGCACTGGCACGCAAGGAGAAAAATCGGGCCAGCCGGTCTGCCTTTATCGTTGTTGACAGAGTGGTGTGCATCTATCTGGCGGAAAATTACAGAGAGAATATCGTCAGCCGGATGCTGATGAATATTACGCTGCCATTTGCGTACATGCAGCCGTATATCGATAAATCTTCGGTTCCGATTCCGCCGGAAATGTTTATCGGAAGAAATGCGGAGTTGACGGACATCAAGGCGAAGGAAGGAGCGAATATTGTTTACGGCGGGCGCCAGCTCGGAAAGTCTGCGCTGCTGAAGATGGCTAAGGGCGACATCGACCATAATGAGAATGGTGACAGAGCCGTGTATGTTGACATCAAGGGCCTTGACTATCATAAAGCGGCTAAGAAAGTTTCTCAGGCCCTGTCGGATGAAGGGGTATTTTATCAGGAATACATTACGGAGAACTGGGATGATCTTGCCCGCGCTGTAAAAAATCGCCTGCGTGATGAGAAGGAAAAGATCCCGTATCTTCTGCTGTTGCTTGACGAAGCAGATGATTTCATCGAAAGCAGTGAGAAAGAAAATTTCCATTCTTTCGATGCGCTTAAGGACATTCAGTCTACGCAGCAGTTTAAGTTTGTGGTGGCCGGTCTGAGGAATGTCGTACGCTTTAAGAACAATGCGGCGCTGGGAAACAACAGTGTGCTTGCGCATCTGGGAGAAATGGCGGTTAAGCCGTTATCGGCATTGGAAGCACAGGAACTGCTGATGAAACCGCTGTCGGTTCTGGGTATAAGGTTCCCGGACGATTCACAGCATTTTGTCCCGACGATCCTTGCTTCGACGAATTATTTCCCGGGCCTTATACAGATGTACTGTTCGCGGCTGATCAAGGCGCTCACGAAGAAGGATTATGCCGGATATAACGAAGCGGAGACGCCGCCGTATTATGTATCGGAAGAGCATATCCAGAGTCTGCTGTCTGAAGAAGGATTCAGGCAGGAGGTCAAGGATAAATTCATGATCACGCTGAAGGTAGACGGGGATGACTATTATTATCTGATCGCCCTTCTTATGGCGTCGCTCTACCATGAAGGACAGAATGAGAAGGGTTATTCGGCAGCCGATATTCTCAATGAAGCGGCGGTATACGACGTGGAGAAAATCGCCGGAATGAATGCGGATGAAGTGGCGGCGCTGATGGAAGAGATGAAGGATCTGAACGTCTTCCGGCGTGTATCTCCAAAGCGGTATCTGTTCTCGAGGAGAAATTTCTTCGATATGCTGGGGAATAAAACAGAGATTGATGATGAAATCATGAAGTACATGGGGAACTGACGAATGGACAGGATTTGGTGGACACAGATTCACAGTGCGAGAAGATTTGTAAGCAGGATTGAGGAGGCGCTGCTGCAGGAGAAGAGTGCTTTTCTGTATCTGCCGGACAGTATGCCCTGGTATCAGACTATGGTCGAGCAGATTCAGGACGAGGTGCAGCAGCAGGATCCGAAACGGCGGTTCGAGACCATCGAATCGCCGGAAGGCGGCATCGGCCAGTTCCTTATGGAGACTTACTGCAAGGCAGAGAAACGCGAACAGTACCGGCCGAGCAAAGGGAAAAAACAGGCAACGTTTCTGGCCCGGAGTAACGATATCGTCATGAATGAAAGATATATCTGGGTCAGGAATGTAAAAAGAGAAGCGGTTGCGGGGTGGCAGGATTTTCTGGAAGAATATCTCGCAGCACTGCCGCATGGAATGGCGCCGGCGGTATTCATAGTTGAAGTTCGCGATGCGGATGATATCAGCCGGAAAATAAAGGGCGTTCAGGATATCAATTATGTAAAAGACGTGACAGAGTACGATATCTATACGTTCTGCACGATCTGTGCGGCGGACATCTCGTGCTGCGTGAAACTGAAGCCGTATCTGGCAGCTCTCGTATCGACCATCAGTGAAAAGGATCCGGAGCTTTGTGCGGCGTGTCTGGATCACTGGAAAGACATGCTGCGTGATCCGGGCCGCGTGCTTGAGCGGGTGGTGAATGAGGAAGCGCATTGCGACGGAAGTCCGTATGACTGCCGAATGACCAGGGCGGATATAGATACCGGAATATGGGAAACGCAAATAAAAATCCTGTTTCCCGCACTGGAAAGATTCCGCGCGGGTTTCATAGAAAAATACAAGTCCGGCATTCAAAAAAACTGTCCGTTTGAATCTGAGTACAATACCTACGCTGAACCGGAAGATGTGGAACTCGGACCGCTGTACTATATGGTCAAGAACGGGAAATTAAGTGTTACGGACAGTGACAGGGAACAGCTGGGACTGTTCAAGCATGCGCGGGATAAGCTTGCACATCTGTCGTGCGTTGAATATGCGGATGTGGAAAAAATTTTGATGGTGTGTTAAGCGCGGCGGTTTCATAGAGCATGCGAGTGCAGACATTTCTGTTCCAACGATATAAATCTGAGCAAACTCTGGAAATCATAAGTGGGGCCTGTAGTATGGATATGAATGAGAGCTGGTTCATGGATTGGTATTACAGTCATGCGTCTGCTGATGAGAAGCGGTTGCATGACCGAATGAGCGAATTTGATGACTACTTTTTAGATATGCGATTTGAAAAAGGTACGAAAGCATATGATTTGATCAAATGCCAGAGTAAGCCGACAGGCTCCGACGAATGGATTGACGTTGAAGCGATGCGTCCTGACGTGCTGGAATATTTTAGCACCACCTTTATTAAGACGAAAGTAGAAGAATTAGAAGGCTGCTGCGGATATTATAATCATCAAGAACAGGTGCTATGCGTATCACCAAAATATGTTGATGATGATGCGACGGTATTGCATGAGATGATTCATTTATTTGAAAGTATCATCAATGAGTTGCCGCTTTACGTGCATTTTATTGAAGAGAACACGGCATATGCATTTTCCGCGCATGAATGAAAAATTCAAAATGTGATTTTTAGATGGAGTTAAAAGTGTGTATCAGATCAGGTGTGGATCAGTGACCGAAGGAAATTAACCAATGAACGATAAAATGCAGAAAGTCGCCGGGACCATAGAAGATGTGATACACTATGTCTTTCCTGAGGAATATTTTTCGTATGTGACAAGCAGTAAGATCAATCTGAATGATCTTGTCCTTCAGATTCTTGTTGAATGTTGCAAATATGCACATGATATGACGAAGGAAAAACATTCACTGAGATACTATCTTGGCAGCAGTATTCAGACCGAGGATGCGGTGCGAATGATGTACCAAAGGACGGTTAAATATATTAAAGAGCATCGTGAAATTGAAAGTGAATACTGGGAAAAGAGAGGTATACACATAGAGGGGCTTGTCTTTGCTGATAAGAAGGACATTCAGCAAAAACGCGAAGGCTATGGTTTTAATTCTTTCCAGTTCTGGGAGATTATGAATGTCCATGATATGCAGTTGGTGAAGGCTGTAGTGGATCGGAAGATCACTAAAAAGAATTTTACTACGGAACAGTTCAGGGAATATGCGGCGGAATATGATGACGCATTATCTGCGTTCAAAGAAAACTTTGAGTGCGGGAATGATATTACGTTTAACTTTCTGGCCATGTTCACGTTAGAATGGAAATATAGCTTCGACTTCTATTATGAATTGGCCAACGAGATGGTACAAAACGATATTTCTGAAATTCCGGATGTGGCAAGAAGGCTGGCAGCATTTTGTGGAATGCCTTTGATTGATTCGAGATTGTTGTTTACTAACCCAGAGGTTGTAAGTGAACGTATTCATACTGATAGTCGAATGCTGATACTTCGGAGAAGGTATGTTCATGATATCGTGACATTATCAAAATCGGATTTTGAAGATGAATTGGATCGGTTTATTGAAGGCATTGTGATAATTTTTTTGATGCTAAATCGCATGACTTATCGAGGCATTCCGATTCGGGAATGGTTCTGCGAAAATTCAGATGCGGATGACTGGGAATCGGTATTCCGAGAGTATGATGTCTATCAGGCATTTGTTGCGAATAAGGACTGGAGCGACAAACGAAAAATCAGGTACATTAAGGAACTCTATAACCAAAGCAGCTTCGATTATAAAAATCCCGATTTTCGTTCTTAGAGGAAAATTCGGCTATTGTGTAAACTGACTTCATCAAAGATAAAGGAGGTCAGAGAGATGAACGATTTACAGAAAAAGGAGGAGCTGATTATGGAGAATCGACCGAAGAATGGCAACAATAAGATTGTCAGTGATGAAGTTATTATCGAGATTGTTCACGCGTTTAAGGACATCATCATCGAGTTCATAAGCCGGAAATATGCGGCCGGCGCATGAGGCGTTCTTTAATATAGGCATCTCCTTTCGCAGAGATCTCCATCCTCACAGGAGTGTGGTGGAGATCTCGCAAGGCAAGTGATTTGACGCCTGCCGGACATGACGGTGTTTCGGGGGGGCGGCGGTGCCGCTGGCGGTGGATGGCTTGTGCATGGTGATCTTGGTTGTGATGCTGCTGGCGGATTGATGGGAAATAAATACATTTTACGCGCATGAATGGAAAATTCAAAATGGCTGTCTGGCGGGACTGCGTATGGATTCTCGGCATGGCTGAAGGAGGTGTTGATTGTCAAGTTAATTTGACCTCACTGGGTCAAATTAACTTGACAATCAACAACAAGATACAAACAAAGATGGAGTCGTAATACCGGACTCGGCAATCACGACTCCATTAAATCGGTCGAAAGTGACC
>Ga0065709_1029350_pt1 | contig 29906 bp, 21 predicted proteins | sample Hoacrofraction14_2_FD_59096 | JGI IMG/M metagenome (GOLD analysis project Ga0065709, IMG submission 59096) | Hoatzin crop microbial communities from Cojedes, Venezuela, sample from fiber fraction 14 v1 | ecosystem: Host-associated > Birds > Digestive system > Esophagus > Crop | place: Venezuela...
TACACCGCGCTCTGTCCGCCGTAGCCGAGCCGGCCCTTGTACCAGCCGTTGCCCAGAAAAATATCGATCCGGCAGTCATCGCTCCGGGCGCCGCGCACCTGCTCCGTGACATCGTACGTCTCAAGCTGGATCCCGCTCTTATAATCGTTCAGGAAAGGGGCCAGGTATTCATCCCCCGCCTTCTGTCCGTTGACCCACGCTTCAAACAGCCCCACGCCGGTCACATACAGCCGGGCACTCTCCACGTCCTGCCGCGGCTTCTCCGGCCGAAAGACCGTGTGCAGGTCCGGATGATACGGCCAGCCTTCCTCCGGCCCGATCCAGTCTGCCGGCCACGCCAGCCCCATCCGCCCCGTCTCAAACCAGGTCTGACCGCAGGCGACATCGCCCAGGTCTCCCATCAGTGTGACGCGGACAAAATACCGCGTCATCGGTTCGGGCGAAAAATCCAGCCGTTCGCCGAGGTTGTCCAGCTTCTCCCCTTCCTTGCGGAAGACAATGTCCGTGAATGCCGCGTCCCGGCTCACTTCGATCCGGCCGCTTTTTGCCGCCTTCGAGGCGGTATCCCGCACCCTGAACGAACAGCGAAGCTGCGGCAGGTCGAAGCCCAGCGGCTTTGTGATGCCGTTGATTTTTATATCTGTAATCTGCATGTGTGGTCCTCTCCCTGTCACCTTCAAACCGCACGGCCGGACTCCGCCTGCCGTATGCACCGCGCCGGCCGGAAACAGTGCCGTGCTTTACAGTAAACCCACATACGCTTTGCGTACCACCACTCTGTATAGGTCCTGCACTCAGCCGGCCGGAAACAGCGCCGGAGCAGCGCAGCTTGCCGCGCCGGCCGTCACACCTCCGTGGAAATATACGGGCAGCCGCACGTCACATCCACCGGCGACACCCCTTTGAAGGCACTCCTCCCCATGATCTTGTCCATCACCGCCTCGCGGAAGATCGCGCTGCCGTCATAGGCATTGATAAACGTTTTGAGCATGGGGGCGTCAAACAGGTGATAGGGATTGGCCGTGCTGATAAACAGCGCCGGCTTCTCCTGCACAAACCACGGCGCATCGTCCCCCAGGCCGAAGATCACATTCCAGTCGAGCCGGGCCGTCGTGTTGTTGGAGGCATTCTCGATATTTGCCACATATACGTACAGGTCGGTACTGTCCTTAAACTTCTCCACCGGCCGGTACAGCTCATCCATCAGCGCCGCTTTGGCCGGCGTCATATTCATGCCCATGAAGTTTTCCATCTCGATGGTCACACTGCGGTCCCGGAGCGTCACGTCAAACCCTTCCTTCTCGAAGAGTTCCTTCCAGGCCAGCGCATACGCCGACCGGCTCTCCCGTTTGCGTTCTATGACATTCAGATAGACTCTCGGATACCGGGCGGAGCTGATCGGCAGGAGCTGCTGCGTATCTTTGACCAGCGTCACCGCCCGGTCGGCAACCTCCCGGCTCCAGGCGCGGTGCTCCGCCGTCCCGATCTGCGCAAGCGCCTCCTCTCCCGGCACGAGCGTCCCGGCCGCCTGTCTTTCGATCAGGCCGAGCGATGCTTTCAGCGCCAGCACCCGCTCGACGGCCTCATTGAGGCGCTTCTCACTCAGGAGCCCGTTTTCCAGCCCCTTCTTCATGAAGGTGATATCCTCCGCGAGATCCTTGTTGAAGAGGACGATATCGCACCCGGCCTCGATGGAGGCGGGCACCGCCTTCTCCCGCGGCATCGCGCACAGATAGCCCACCATCGCGGAAGAGTCCGTGGAGATCACGCCGTTGAATCCGAGCTTCTCCCGGAGCACACCCGTGATCAGTTCTTTGGACAGCGACCCCGGCAGCATCCTTTCCTCATAGGAGGCATCCGGCCGGACCATACTGACCAGCGCCGGCTGCGCGATATGCCCGACCATCACGCTCTTCGCGCCGGCCCGGATCAGCTCACTGTACACATGGCCGTACGTGCGCATCCACTCGTCCGCCGCCAGACTGTTGACCGAGGTCAGGATATGCTGATCCCGCTCATCCGTTCCGTCTCCGGGGAAATGCTTGATGGCTACGGCCACGCCGGCCTCATCCGCACCGCGCAGGTACTCCCGCGCAAACGAAAGCACGGTCTCCGGGTCACTCCCGAAGGTTCGCACGTTCGTGATCGGATTATGGAAGTTGTAATCAATATCGATGATCGGGGCAAAGGACCAGTTCATACCGACCGCCGCGCCCTCCGCGCAGGCTGTGTACCCCATGCGGTACGCATTTTCCGGATCGCCGGTGGCCGCAACCGCCATGGGTTTGCCGAATGACGTGCCTTCAGCGACGATGCCATTTCCGCCCGACTCGGTGTTGGCTGCGAGCAGCAGGGGGATCCGGGCCCTGGACTGGATCTTCCGGTAGGTCTCCTGAATATCCTTCATCTGTCCCGTCCGGTACATCATGCCGCCGATCCTGCATTCCCCGATCATGAAGTCCAGCGTGGCATCGTCACTGCCGAAGCCCACGGGGCAGAACAGCTGGCCGATTTTTTCATCGGTACTCATGTGCGCCAGCGTGCTTTCCACCCAGGCGGCCCGTTCCTCCGACAGAAAAAACGGATTTCCCTTCAGATCAGCCACGTCGCTCACCTCCCTTAAAGGTCCGCAGCATCGCACGGATCAGCGTCTGGCCCTGCGCGGAGAACACATTCAGCAGCAGGATGAAGATACCGGTCACGATGGTCGTGATCGCCGAGCCCATCTGGCTGCTGAAGACGGCTTTCAGGCCGTAGGAAAGCAGGCACAGTGTCAGCGAACCCATGATGATCCCGATCGCGTCACCGCAGTACTTCGCGAGCATCAGGCCGATAAAGACCGGCAGAATGTTGGAGAACAGCTCACTCGCCGTCGACAGGGACGAATAAGACGCACTGTGGATCCCGTCGCCGACATAGATCAGCGTGGCCAGTCCGAAGATGACACCGGAGAACACATAGGAGATGATCACGTTCTTTTTCTCATCGATGCCGATGTTGACGGCGCTCTGCTGATTGTTGGCCAGCAGCTCAGCCTGGCGGCCGGTCGTGGTCTTATAGGTATAGAAGATGTAGAGCAGCGCGGCCAACGCTCCCGGCACCAGTGCGCCCGGGAAATAAGACAGCCGGTTGAGCGTCATGTTCGCCACGATGTTGATGCCGCCGCCCCGGAAGATCAGGCAGGTCACCGACTCATACAGCAGCGCTGCCCCGATGGTCGCAATGATGACCGGCAGCCGCCCGTACACATACAGGAGGCTGACCAGGAGGCTCAGCGCGATGCACAGCACCATGGAGAGGACCACCATCAGTACGATATTGTTGCCGGCTTTGACGGCGGTATTGCCGGCCACGATCGCCGAGAGCAGCATGATCGCGCCGCCGGAGAAGTCAAACCGGCCGGCCTTGAACTGCAGACCGATGCCGAAGGCGCAGCTCATGGACAGAGCAATGTCCGGAAGCAGCGTCATCCACATTTTCCAGGTGCCGTAATAGTTCTTGCCGGCTGCGCGGCACATGATGAACATGATGATAAATACCACTGAGGGAAGCAGGATGGTCCCGCCGATTTTCTTAGCCATAACGTCCTCCTTATCTCGGCAGCGTGCCCGATGATTTTCTGCAGGTGATCAGGACCACGGCGATGAAGATGATCGCCTTGATCAGGAACACCGCGTCCGCGTCCACGCCGATGATCGGCAGGCCGACATCCAGCAGGGAGTAGGTAAAGGCACCGGCCACCGCACTCGACACGCGGGAGCGCATTCCGCCGGAGAGCGGCATGCCGCCGAGGATCAGTGCCACCATGACATTCATCTCGAAACCGGTTCCCGTCGAATCCGAGGATGAGCCGGTAAAGCCCATCTGGAACACAGACGCTGCCACCACACAGATGCCCATGACGATATAGCTGATCACCTTGTACTGCACGATGTTGATACCGCTCTGCTGCGCCGACAGGGCATTCGCCCCGATCGCCTTCGCGTTCTTGCCGATGCGCGTGAAATTGAACAGATACGCCACCACCAGGATTTCGATGATCAGGGCCAGCGCCATGACCCAGGGCTGCTTGAACACACGGTAATTGACCGTTTTCAGAGATACGTTGCGCGAGCCCAGATTGTTGTAGGTGATAGAGCTGATCCCGGAGAGCACCATCATCACCACCAGTGAGGCGATGATCGGATGGATATGAAGCAGCTCGCCCGTGGCTCCGTTGATCACTGCGATCAGGACGGCGATCACCAGGCAGAGAGCGATGCCGGGAAGCAGCGACCCGGTCCGGTTGCCGAGCACCACGATCAGTGTCGCATACAGGCCCACCTGCTTGCCGATGCTGATGTCCATGGAACCGAGTGAGTAGACAAAGACCGCGCCCACCGACAGCAGGCCCATGACGATCACATCCGAGAGCAGTGTGGAGAGCTTGTTCGCCGACCAGATACTCTGTCCGGCCAGCGGCGTCGCGATCGTGAAGAAGATCAGGCAGACCGCCAGGCCGCCGTACGTGGCAAATAATGATTTGATCCGTTCTTTTGTATTCATCCCGCGGCCTCCTTAAATCATGTACTCGATCAGATCGGTCTGCTTTAAGTCCTTATCCCGCTCGAACTCGCCCGTCTGTACAAAATCCTTCATGATAATGATCCTGTCCGCCATGCCGATCAGCTCCGACAGTTCCTCGGAGATCATCAGGATCGCCTTGCCTTCCTGCTTCATCCGGGCGATCAGATCATACATGAACTGCTTCACGCCGATGTCCACGCCGCGGGTCGGGCAGTCCATGATGATCACGTCCGATCCTTTCGCCGTCCATTTGCCGAAGGATACCTTCTGCTTATTGCCGCCGGACAGGGTGCTCACGAGCTGATTTCCGCTCCCGCACTTGATGCTGAAGGCCCGGATCTGGGCATCCGCGAGCTTCTTCTCATCCGAAGGCGCAATATGGATGCCGTGTTCGAGATCCTTCAGGGACGGCAGGACCAGATTGTCCCGGATCGACCCTGTCAGGATCAGCGCTTCCGTGTCGCGGTTCTTGGAGATGTATCCGATCCCGTTCTGAATCGCATCCAGACAGCCGGTGATCTTCTTTCCGCCGCGCAGCACTTCCCCTGCGTCCGGCTTCTCCAGTCCGTAGGCCAGCCGTCCGATCTCATGCATGCCGCAGCCGGACAGACCGCCCATGCCGATGATCTCTCCCTCGTGGAGCGTCAGGCTGAAGTTCTTTATGGCACCGAAGGACACATTCTTCAGCTCCAGCGCCACCGCTTCCCGGTGACTCACGTCGTAATCCTCGCGGTAGTATTTCTCGCCGATTTCCCGGCCCACCATCATATAGCGGATTTTCTGAACGGCTCCTTCCGCATCCATCTCTGCGCGCGTCAGATGGCCGATGATCTCGCCATCGCGCAGCACCGTCAGGCAGCTGCACTGCTCCAGGATCTCGTCCATATCATGGGAAATGAAAACAACCGCCTTATTCCGTTTTTCCGCCATCTCGTGAATGAGCTTATAGAGGATATTCCGTCCGGAATGAGACAGCGCCGTGGTCGTCTCATCCACCACCAGGATCTGTGTCTCATCCGTCACGCAGCGGACGATTTCGATCAGCTTGCGGTCCTCAAACGTGTACTTGTTGATCGGATCTCCCGCCTTGATGTCCTCGATCCCGAATTTCCGAAGCAGCTCATCCGCTTCCCGGATCATCTTTTTCATATTGATCAGCCCGAACGAGCTGAACTCGTTCTCCCGGCCGGCAAAGATGTTCTGCGCCACGGTCACATTCGGAATGGTATTGGCCTCCTGCAGGATCATGGAGATCCCGGCCGCCTGGGACTCGATCATATTCGCCGGTGCCCAGGCCTGCCCCTTGTAGTACATCTTCCCGTCCGTCGGCGGCTGCATGCCGGACGCGATGGACATGATGGTCGACTTGCCGGAACCGTTCTCGCCGATCAGACCCCGGATTTCCCCTCTGCGGAGTTCGAAATTCACGTCCTTCAGAGCGACCGTCGGTCCGAACACTTTGTGCATATGCTCGGCCCTGAATAAAATTTCTTCTGCCATCTTTCTCTCCTTACCTGAAGCCTGAAGCACCCCGGGCAGGGCGGTCATAGCGCCTGCCCGGGGTGCCGGATGAACGGGTCCTGTAACGGTTCAGCAAAGTGTTCTGAACCGTTACAGGGTCTTGACGGTTACTGCTTCGTAACGGGTAACGGATGCGCGAACCGATCCGAAGCATTACCATGTCTCTTCAATCACAGATCATCCACCGAGATGCTCTGCAGCGTGCTCACCAGCTCACTGTAGCTGCCGATCGCGATGGCGTCCTCAACGGAAAGCTGCGCGTCTGCCACATCGTAGGTGACATAGATGGAGTGATCGGTGACCTTCTCAAAGTCCTCCGTGCTGTCCATGAGCCAGTCGGTGGCATCCACGCGGTCGTTGGTCCAGTCTTCATACATCTCTCCGCGGATCGCGCGGTCCAGCAGCAGGATCGGGAACGCCGCATCCTCGATCGGCGAGCAGGACAGGGCCGTGATGGTTCCCTCATCGCCGCAGTCCGCCAGGATGGAAGCATCATTCTCGAAGCCGCCGGTGATCATGCGGGTGGTCATGGCGCAGGTGCCGTTGCCCTTGGCCGAGATCAGCGTCGGGTAGACGAAGGTGATGCCGGCGCAGAGCGAGACGATGCAGTCAAGATCGTCATGGCCGTCCTCCAGGAACCAGGAATCCTCCAGCGTCTGGAACTCCAGCGTGGTGGTCTCTCCGACGACCTCGATGGGCTCCTCCGCATCCGCATTGTACTCATCGATCAGACTCAGCAGCGCGTCATTGGCCACGCCCTGATTGGGATACGCATAGCTCGGGAAGTTGATGACGGCGATCTTTTTGTAGCCCTTCTCAACCAGAATGTCGAAGTAGAGCTGTGCCATCAGCGTCCCGTCCGCATGGCCGTCCACGATGGTTCCGAGGAAATGGTCATTCTCCAGCACATCCGCCGATGCACCGTCCTCGCCGTAGACACCGGTCATATCCGAGTTATAGCCCGCCACATAGAGCTCCGGAAATTCCTCCATGATGGAGGACAGACCGCCGTCCTGGCTGGCCACGATGCCGACCACATCATCCGTCATGCCGTTTCGCACCGCTGCCAGGTTGCCGGCCGGATCGTTATACATATCACCGTAGACAACCGTGAATTCATATCCGAGTTCGTCGCAGAGCGCGGTCATGTAATTGATGCCGGCCTCATACGCCGGGCCGCTGGAAAGATTCGACAGCCACAGGATGGTTCCGCCTGCCGTCTCGTCCGCCAGGGCGGCCGGGGCCATGGCCGACGCCATCATGGCTGCTGAAAGAGTGAGTGCTGCTGCCTTCTTCAGGATCTGCTGTTTCATCTGTAACCTTCCTTTCGTAGGACCTCTGTCCGTTTCCTGTACTGTTTTCTGTGCTGTGTTTTCTGTGCTGTGTCGGTTGTTTTTGTTGAATTCAGTATAGGAATTTTCGATGTTTCCCGTAACGGGAGATCTTCGCGCTTATCTGGGATTTATTTTGGATGGCGGTTTTTCCGGGAGCGGTTCAGGGAAGGGGTATTAAAATTTTGACATTTTCGGATTAAAATATTGACTTTTATTCTTTTCCTTCTTTCGATTGCCCGATCCACGACGATGTATTATAGTTTTTATAGTCGTTTTTATTTCGTCCGGCGCAGGCCGGAACGCGCAGGCCGCGGACCGGAAGGCAAAGGGAAGCCGGACCGCGGTCTCAGGAAGGAGGCATGGATGGGACTCACCGTATTTCTTAAAGCGACCAGAGAAGTGCCCGTAAACATTAACATGTACAGCTATAATTTCCCCGTCAAACAGATCCACCACGAGACGGAGCTCCTGTTCTGCCTGTACGGCGAGTTTGACATCACGATCGGGGATCAGAGCTCCCACATGATCCCGGAGGACATCTGCCTGATCAACAGCAATGAACTCCACTATATCTATGGCCTGGACAGCGCGGCGCTCAGCATCTCGTTTCCGCTGGATCAGATCCCGGGATTTCAGTACCATCATCCGCGGTTCCTGCTGAACTCCTGCGGCCATACGGACAGTCCGCGTTATGATGCGGTCCGCCATCTGGTGGCGCAGCTCGTGCAGGCCAACATGGCCGGAGAGGATCCGCTCGGGACCATGAGCGTGCTGTACTCGCTGCTGCGGCTGCTGGAGGATGAATTCAAAAACATCCCGTACACCGATGTCCTGAACACCGGAGCCACTTCTCCGCTCATCAGCCAGGCCTCGGACTACCTGTACGACCATTTCCGCGAAAATCTGTCCCTGTCCGATCTGGCGCAGCAGCTGAATGTCAGCGCCCAGTATCTGTCTTCGCTCTTCCGCAGGCAGCTGGGGCAGACCTTTACGGCATATTACAATGACATCCGGCTCAGCAATGCCATGCATGACATGCTGACCTCTCCCGCCTCGCTGGAGAACATCGCCCTCGGCAACGGCTTCAGCGATATCCGCGCCTTCACCGCAGCCTTTCGGAAAAAATACGGTGATCTTCCCTCCCGTTACCGACGGCAGCACCGCATGGCCGCCGAGCCGGTTCCCGGCGGCAAGGTGCCGCCTCCGGAGGAGCAGCTGGAAAGCCTGGCCAGATATCTGCATGCCGTTCAGGGGGGTGATCGCGGGAAACTGTCCGGGGCGGACAGCGAAAAAATCTTTGACGCCGGCCGTGTCAATTTTCAGAGTGAAGGCATCGCCCTGAAGCACAATTTCAAGACCATGCTCTGTGTCGGCAGTGCACGGCAGTTTCTGTACGCGGATATTCAGGACATGGTCCGGCGGGTGCAGGACGAGATCGGTTACCGCTACGTCAAATTTCACGGCATCCTGTCCGATGAGATGATGGTCTATGATGAGGATGCGGACGGGAATCCCTTTTACAGCTTCGTGCTGATCGACAAGGTGCTGGACTTCCTGCGTTCCGTCGGCCTGAAGCCTCTGGTGCAGCTCTCCTTCATGCCGGTGAAGCTGGCCTCGGAGCCGGCACGGCTCGTTGACCACGGAAGCTACAACACCTCTCCGCCCAAAAGCATGAGCCGGTGGGCGGAACTCGTCCGTGCACTGGTCACACATATGATCCGGCGCTTCGGACGGGAGGAAGTGCTGACCTGGCTCTTCTGTGTCTGGAATGAAGCCGACTCGCCCTCCAACATGTTCGGGTGGGAGGATGAATATCTCTTCCGCGAGTTCTACCGCCGGACCTATGCCACCGTGAAGGAGATCGACCCGGCGCTGCCGTTCGGCACGCCCTCGCTGCTCGTGAATCCGGACCGGCCCGACAGCTGGACCGGCCGCTTTCTGCAATACTGCAGCGAATATAACTGCATGCCGGATTTTCTCAATGTCCATTACTACGACAATAATTTTCAGGCCGGCTTCTCCGAACCTTCCGGAGACGGCAGCGAACATTCCCTGGCGCAGCAGGCACGGACCGCCCCGCTGGCGGAGGATCCGTTTTCCTTCAACCGCTTTATTGATAACTTCAAACAAACAGCCCGGCAATACCGCCTGCAGAACATTCCCATCTATCTGACGGAATGGAACCTGACGGTCTCGCACCGCGACCCGGTCAACGATACCTGCTTCAAGGCCTGCTATCTCACGAAAAACCTGCTGCAGAACTATGACCGGCTGGCCTCGTACGGTTACTGGTGCCTGTCGGATTTTCATGAGGAAATGCTGATCCCCGACGCGCTCTTTCACGGTGGTCTCGGCCTGTTCACCTACAACGGGATCCCGAAGGCGCATTACCACGCCTTCCGCTTTCTGGGAAAGTTGGGCGATGTGCTGCTCGCCACCGCGTACGGCTACATGGTGACCCGGAAGGGCGACGGCATCGTCATGATCCTGTATAACTATGAACACTACTCCCGCCTGTATGCCCGGCGGATTTCCTTCGGCGAAGGCGCCGGGGACCGCTATGCCGGCTTTGCCAATATGACCGGCGCCCGTTTCACCATGCATCTGGAACGTTTTCCCGCCGCCGGCTGCTATATCCGTGAGCATGTCATCAACAAGGACAGCGGCAGCAGTTTCGATGCCTGGACGCGCATGGGCAGCCCGACCCTGGAAAATGCCGAGGATTACCGGCTGCTGAAGGACGCCAGCAGTCCGGCGCTGTACCTGCGCCGCGAGAAAGTCACCGACGGGTGCCTCAGTTACAGCGCCGAGCTGAAGCCGCTGGAAGTGCGGCTGGTGGAGATCCATCCGGCGTGACCATAGCTCTTCCGCGCCCCATCGGGCAGCGATGCGTCCGGCGGGGAACCGCTCCGCGCAGCCGTCTGCAAGATGGAGGTCGGGATCTGACGCCCGAGCCTTCGGTTCTTTTTTGTACGGTCCTTCGCTCATGCTTCGATTTGACACCGTCCTGCCCGTGGACTATAGTCTTCTCATGAGTTTCATGCGTCTAACTTTCGAAGGGAGTTCCGTCCGCACATGACCAGTCAAGACCGCCCCCGCGGCGTCCGTATACAGCGATCCGCTTTCTGCGAAGAATGGCATGCCCCCGGCGATACCGGCGGGACCGGTATCCTGCTCTTCCGGATCTACCCGGGCATCCTGCTGAAGGTGAATAATATGCGCCTGAGCGCCGTCGACATGCCTCCGACGGCGGATTACCACTGCCTGAAGATCAACTGCTGCGTGAGCGGCCGGTGCGAGGTCCCGATTGCCGGCGGGCAGTACGTCTATCTGGAGAGCGGCCGGATCGATCTCGACCTGCGGCAGCCGGACCACGAATGTCTCTTCCCGGGCGGCCTGTATCAGGGCCTGGAGATCGTCGCGGATCTGCCCGTGATCGGGCAAAGCTGCCCTCCCGTTTTCCGGGAGCTCGGCATCGACATCGCCGCGGCCGCTCGCCGGCTGCGCGCTGAGAACGGAACGCGCATCCTCACCGCAGACAGCTGCCTGATGCAGCTCCTGACGGACATTTACACGCATCTCCTCTCCGAACATGGCACAACCTCCCTCCCGGTCTGCCGGTTTTACGCCGCGGAACTGCTGCAGCGCATCTTCGCTCTTCCGGCCGATGACCGCACACGGTATGTCTCTGCGGCGCAGCGCAGCGTGGCCGTCGCGGCGGAGCGGTATCTGCTGGAGCACGAAAGCGCTCCGGTATCGGTCGCTGAGCTCGCTTCCCGGCTTCACGTCAGCCCGACGACGCTGGAAAATTATTTCCAGGCTGTGTACGGCATGACCATCCATGCCTATGTGCACCATCGCCGCATCGCGCTGGCCCGGTCGCTCCTGGAGCAGTCTGATCTCCCGGTCGCGGAGATCGCCCGGCGCGCCGGCTATACGCATCCCGGGAAATTTTCAGCCGCCTTCAAAAAACACACCGGCATGAGTCCGCTGGAATACCGCAGAACGCATGCCGGTGTGTCTGTTCAGGCCATGTTTACTCTTCCTCGCCGCTGAGATTCTCCTCAACAAACAGGACGATCGAATCGTGCGCCATCTGCTCCTGCTCGTCACCGGTCAGAATGCCGGAGGCCATCCAGTAGGCGTAGGCGCCCTCGGTCCAGTTATTCAGGGCCTCCAGGTCGCTGCCGTAGCGGAACTCGATGTGATAGGTCGTCTCCGGCTCGTCGAAGCCGAACAGGAAATAGGTGAACTCGCCCGCATCCTCCGCGTCGGTCTGATACTCATAGAACCCGGAGTTCTCATCGTAGCCGATGTAGCTGTATTCGTACGAGAACAGCTCTTCACCGTCGGCGTTCGAGCCGCTGATAACATTTCCGTCGACCGTCAGGGTGGCGACATCCTGCAGGAATCCGCAGTAGAAGCGTGCATCGTCAAAGCCCGTGTATGTCTCCGCCGCTTCCTCGCCGACCAGCTCGCCGGTGATGTAGTTCTGCAGATAGTCCACCATCTCCGCCGCGCTGTCCTCGCCGACGCAGTCAATCGCCGTGTCCAGCCACAGGTCGCTGTACTCGTCCTGCAGGATGACATCGAACAGCGGCGCATAGATGCCTGCCAGATGCTGCAGATGCTGCTCGCCTTCCTCCTGCGTCACGGCCGCTTCCGCTTCGGTCCCGGCCTCGAGCGCTTCGGTCTCCGCCTCGAGCGCCTCGGCGCAGACCGGCGCGCAGGCCAGCATGGCCGCCGATGCTGCCGCCATCAGAATGCGTACAATGTTTTTCTTCATGTGGTACCTCCTGTCTGTGTCATACATTCGTATCGTCTTGCGATCCGTATCGGCTTGCGATTCGGGTCGCCTTGCGATTCGAGTCGCTTCGCGATCCGTATCGTCCGGTGATTAGTCTTGTCTAACCACGAGGCCGATGATACCACAGAACCGGGCCGGGCGGCAGAGGAAAAGCGCTGCTTCGGTGAAGTTGGCGGTAATTCGGAGCATTTTCGGAAGAATGGAGCACCCGGAGCAGTCACCTGCATGAAAAAAGACTTCTCCACCGCAGAGAAGTCCTTTTTGTCTCACCATGCCGGAGCGCATCTCCACCCGGCTATACCTTCCGGCACAGGCTTTACCTCGCCCCGCTATGACTTCGCTTATTACTTACTCCTCCCAGAACAGCTCATCCAGCGTCTTATCGAGTGCCTTGCAGATCTTACGACAAAGCTGAATGGTCGGATTATAGTCGCCTTTTTCGATGGCGCTGATCGTCTGCCGCGACACACCGCACAGATCCGCCAGCTCCTGCTGCGACAGGTCCTTTCCGGCCCGCGCCGCCTTCATCTTAAGATTCTTCATCGGCCGTCTCCTCTTTCCTGTCCGCGAACGCCTTCATCTCAAACTTCTTCATCGGCCGCCCCCTCTTTCCTGTCCGCGAACGCCTTGATCCCGAGCGCGATCAGCACATCGGCATAAAACACGAAACAGACCGCGTACGCGACAAAGCGAAAATCGCCGCCGGCCGTAAGCTGACCATCCAGGATCTGCACGATCACGCTGACGCCGTAGGAAAACGTGAACCACGCGCACAGCAGCAGGTACGTCCGATTTTTATCCTTCAGCGAATAAAATGCATCATGGAAAATGCAGTAGTCTACGAAGACCAGCAGTCCCGCAAACATAATGATCAGCGCCGCCGACCCGATGCTCAGACTTCCGGCCAGGTCAAACAGATCCAGAAACAGCAGCACCGCCGCTGCGGCCACGGACGTGAAAAACGCATATTGATACGCCTTTCCCCGGATTACCAGCTGACGCTCATCAAACTCGGCCGTTTTCGTCTTCGTCTGTCGGCTGCGGATCAGCAAAAGTACGACCAGTACGATCGCAAACACAGTGCCGAAAAGCAGTCCCCATCTGTATTCCTGTGACATGTCTAAACCCTCCTTCAGATTAATGCCGGCCACATAATCCCGCGGCTTTTATTCGGCCGCGGCTTTATCCGGTTTTCCGCCGGTTTCCGTTAGCTTTCCGCCGGCTTTTCGTCGGTTTTCCGCCGGTTTCGTCTACAGGAAGAATATCATTCGGATGACATTATGTCAAGTATATTTTACATTTCGCTATTGTTTTTTGCTGGCGCGCACAAAAAACTGACGCATCTTTGACAGATGCGCCAGACATTGTTCGCTACAGTATAATCCTGATCCCGACCTGTCAGATCTCTGTTCCGCTTCCCTCTTCACCCGGCCCGGACGATGCAGGCGCCGCTACGGTCCGTCCGCCATACCTGCACGCCGGCTTTTTCCAACCGATCCAGCACTTCCTGCGCCGGGTGGCCGTAGCGGTTGTTTTTGCCGCAGGAGATCACGGCCTGCGCGGGTTGTGTCAGCGACAGCAGACGCTCTGATGTGGCGTTCCTGGAGCCGTGGTGCCCGACCTTCAGCAGGTCAATCCCCTGCAGGTCGCTGTCCTCCTCATATGCCCAGACCAGCATGTCCTCCGCTTCCTTCTCGAGGTCGCCGGTAAATAAGATCCGGAACTCGCCGTCATCGTCGTCAGCGCTGCCTGCGCGGCCCGTACCGGCCACACTGCCCGCGCCTCCATCAGCCGCACTGCCCGTACCTCCATCGGCTGCACTATCCGCAGCTCCATCGGCTGCACTGCCCGCAGCGCCTCTGCCGCCCGCGCCGCGCTTTCCGAGCGGGCAGCTCATCAGCAGCACCATGCAGTCCTGATTCGCGTCACCCCGCTCCCGCGTCTCTGACGGCGACAGCACGCGCAGCACGGCGTTCCCGGCCGTGATCGTGTCCCCTTCCGACACCCGCGCCACTTTGATCCCGGCGGCCCGCGCCGCGCTCTCCAGCTCATCGAGCACCGCATCCTCATACGAGAGCGCCGGCAGCACCAGCTCCGCGACCGTCAGTCCCGACAGACTGCGCCCGAAGAGCCCCGTCTCATAGGTTTCCAGCATCTCACTCATCCCGCTGATGTGATCCGTATCGGAGTGCGACAGCAGGATTGCGTCCAGCGACGAGATCCCGTAGTAGCGGATCGTGCTCGCGATGCGGTACTCCCAGACCTTCGATTCCGAGCTGCTGCCGCCGTCGATGAGGACCACATGACGCCCCTGCTCAACCAGGATTCCGTCGCCCTGCCCCACATCCAGAAATGTCACGCGCATCGCCGGCCTGCGCTGCACTGCCAGCAAAGCAGCTGCCCCCGCCAGCAGGCACAGGCACACCCTCTGCAGCCGCCGCCGGAACCGCCGGCGCTCCTCCGCCCGCGCCCGCCGGCGGAAAATGTAACGCCACACTGTCATGATCCCGGCCGGTACGATCCGCCAGCTGACCGATGCACCCCTCCTGCCGACCGATACACCCGGTATGCCGACAAGGCAGCCTTGCATGCCGACCGATGCGTCCTGCATACCGACAAGGCTGCCCTGCACATCGCCGGAACCCATTCGGCGTCCGTCACCACGCAAGGCATATGTTCCTCCGCGCAGACAGCCCCCCTGTATCCCGGTGGCCTCCGCATCTGCCGGGTCCGCACCGGTCTTGCCGCCGGCCCGCCCGGCATCATTTTTCATGCTCTCCTGCCCGGCTGCGGCGATCAGCAGCACCGCGGCCAGAACGGCATAGTACACCACGACCTTCCACAGCGCCGGCCGCCCCGTGACGAGCACGGCGCCGGGCAGTTGGCGTTCCAGGCGGCAGAGCAGGGAAAACAGCGCCAGCAAATAATGACAGGGCCCGGCGATCACCTGCCCGGCCGGCAGCAGCAGCGCGCCCGCGAGGCTCCCCAGCAGCCCGAACGCCATGAACAGACTCATACAAGGCAGCACCACCAGATTCACCAGAAAGGAGAACGGCACCACCTGACAGAAGAACCACAGGATGATCGGCAGCGTCCCCGCCTGCAGCGCGAGCGACGTGACCAGCGTGTCCGCCAGCGCATATTTCCGGCAGACCGGAAACAGCCCCCGCAGCACCGGCACCACCAGCTCGATCGACAGGATGCAGCCGAAGGACAGCAGGAACGACGAGTCCCACAGATACAGCGGCTGCCGCAGCAGAATCCACAGCGCCGCCGCCGAGAGCGACGTCAGCCGGTCACAGGTCCGCCCCGTGACCTGCGCCAGCAGCCAGAACAGAAACATCAGACACGCGCGCTGCGCCGACACACTGTTGCCCGTCATGACGCAGAACGACGCGATAAACGCCCCGCTCACCAGCGAAGAACACACAAACGACCGCCCCCACTGCCGCAGCAGCTCATACAGTCCCTTGCCCAGCATCGTGATATGCAGCGAGGAAATGGCAAGTATGTGGGAGATGCCTCCGTCCTGATAGAGCTTGCGTGTCTCCGCCGACAGCCCCGAGCGGTCGCCGAGGACGATCGCGTTGATGAGCGCCGCGTCCTCGGTCCCGAAGGCCAGGCGCATCGCATCGGTGAGCCGGAGCCGGAGATACGTCAGGACGTCCAGGTAGCGATCCATGAGGCTGCGCCCCTCGCACGAGCGCAGCTCGATCGCCGGCTCGGCCATGATCAGCGGGATGCCGCGGCACAGATAATAAAACCGGCTGTCAAACATCCCCGGATTCGTCGGCGCCTCCGGCACATTGCATACCCCCCGCACCCGCACCAACTCCCCGATCCGCAGCCGCCCGGCGGCGGCCGCTGCACTGTTTCCCGCCGCCGCGCCGTTTCCCGCCTCCGCGCCGTTTCCCGCCGCCACGCTGTCGACCAATGCGACGCTTCCGGCGGCCAATGCGACGCTTCCGTCTGCCGCGGCGCCGGCGGCCACGGCGCTGTCTTCGGTCTCTCCGGCCTCCTCCATGACAAGGCTCTCCGGCAGATACAGCAGCAGCAGCTCCGAGGCCTTCACCTCCGCGTTCAGGGCGGCGGCCACGGCGCGGTACAGCTCCGAGCTGCCTTCCTCTGTCAGGAAGGTGAGGCCGCACAGACAGACCTTCAGTCCGCCCGAAGACAGCTCGATCGTCCGCACCCGTCCCTCCACCAGGAGTGAGCGCGCGTCCGCCTCCGGCAGCCGTGTTTCCACCCGGATCCATCCGCAGGCTCTCCCGATCAGCAGCGCCGCCACCAGCAGCAGCGCCGCGATACAGACCGGTCTCCCGGTCACATCCACTCGTCTGAAGATGATCGCCTCCTCCTTCAAACGCACATACATAATTTGTGTTTTTCAGAAGAATATCATCTTTTGCCATTTAATGCAATATTGATTTTTGTAAACATCACATGCACGTTGAGATTTATTTTCGTCATCCGGTGACGCCGGCCTGTGGCGCTGAACTGTGGCGCTGAGCTGTGGCGCTGAGCTGTGGCGCCGAGCAGTGGCGCCGGGCTGTGGCGCTGAACTGTGACGCTAAACTGTGGCGCCGGGCTGTGGTGCTGAGCTGTGGTGCTGAGCTGCGATACGCAAAAAAAGGGAGCCGCTTTCGCGGCTCCCGCTCAGGGCCTGCCGAAGCAGCCCCCGCATCATTCAATTTATTTCACGTGATTGAACGTAGCCTTGCCCGGATACACGGCCGCTTCACCAAGCTGCTCCTCGATGCGGATCAGCTGGTTGTACTTCGCGACACGCTCACTTCTGGACGGAGCACCCGTCTTGATCTGGCCCGCGTTCGTGGCGACCGCCAGGTCAGCGATCGTGGTATCCTCGGTCTCACCGGAACGATGGGAAACGATCGCGGTGTAGCCGGCCTTGTGTGCCATCTTGATGGCCTCCAGCGTCTCGGAAACGGAACCGATCTGGTTGAGCTTGATCAGGATCGAGTTGCCGGCGCCGAGGTCGATGCCCTTCTTCAGGCGCTCGGTGTTCGTGACGAACAGGTCATCGCCGACCAGCTGGCACTTGCCGCCGAGCTTCTCGGTCATGATCTTCCAGCCGTCCCAGTCCTCTTCATCCAGGCCATCCTCGATCGAGTAGATCGGGTACTTGTCGATCAGGGACTCCCAGTGAGCGATCAGCTCCTCCGAGGTGAAGTCCTTGCCGCTCTTCGGCTGATGATAGAAGCCCTTGCCCTTCTCGCTCTTCCACTCAGAGGAAGCCGCGTCCATGGCCAGAACGAAATCCTTGCCCGGCTCGTAACCGGCGTTCTTGATCGCGGTCAGGATGTGCTCGATCGTATCCTCATCGGACTTCAGATCCGGCGCGAAACCACCCTCATCACCGACAGCCGTCGTATTGCCCTCATCCTTCAGCAGCTTCTGCAGCGCATGGAAGACTTCCGTGCACCAGCGAAGGCCTTCCGTGAAGGAAGCCGCGCCGACCGGCATGATCATGAATTCCTGCGTATCGACAGAGTTCGTCGCATGAGCGCCGCCGTTCAGGATGTTCATCATCGGAACCGGGAGACGGTTCGCGTTCACACCGCCGAAGAAACGATACAGCGGGATGTTCAGGGACTGCGCCGCAGCCTTCGCCGCCGCGATCGAAACAGCGAGAATCGCATTCGCACCGAGGTTGGACTTGTCCTTCGTTCCGTCAGCCTTCAACATCGCCGCGTCCACCGCGTACGTATCGGAAGCATCCAGACCCTTCACGGCTTCAGCGATGACCGTGTTGACATTGTTCACAGCCTTGGACACACCCTTGCCGCCAAACTTGGACTTGTCGCCGTCACGAAGCTCCAGCGCTTCGAACTCACCGGTCGAAGCACCGCTCGGAGCCGCGCCGCGTCCGATCGTGCCGTCTGCCAGATACACTTCCGCCTCGACAGTAGGATTGCCGCGGGAGTCGATGATTTCACGACCGATCACCTTTTCGATAGTCAGATTGCTCACTGTAGATTCCTCCTTTGAATAAGCAGCCGCCTTCCGTCCGGTTTCCATCATAAAGTAAACCCCTGAAAATGCGTGCTCTTTGTAAGTTCAACCCGTAGTGTATCGCATCACGGCGAAAAATTCAAGGCCCTGCGCACTTTCTCTGCGGCCTGTCAGCCGTTGCTTCCGCCCATCAGGCTCGGATCGATCCCGATCGGCATATCCATCACCGGCGCGCCCTCCGCGCCGATCTCCGATTCACTTTCTGTCTCGTCCTCGGATTCGCTCTCCTCCTCCGAAGAAGCCTCTGCCTCCTCATCGGCACCGTTTTTCGGCTCCGTACGGGAAGCTTCTTCATCAGCCTCGTCCATTCCGGCCTCAGGGCCATCGATCACGTCATCGGACTCCGCTTCTTCACCGGCAGCATCCCTGCCGGCCGCCTTGTGTGCTTCCTCCGCACCGTCTCCGGCCTCCGCCGCATCATCCAGGGCGCCGTCTGTGTCGGCCTCTTCCGCCGCGCCTTCCGCGCCGCCCGCCGCGTTCAGCACCGCGTTCGCCGCCGCACTCACCGCCGCCGCGCCGCCGTCACCGTCCTCCTCATCCGCCGTCTCCGGCGCGGTCTCCGGCGCGTCCGTGTCCTCTTCCTCGATGATCGACTCGTCCGCCGTGAACACCTGGTTCAGGCTGATCTGCCCGCGGAAGCGCTCGTCGGAGCTTCCGTCGATCTCGAAGCGCACCTGCGAGACATTGCCCACGCGGCAGATCGCATCGACGAAGGCGTACAGCGCCGTCTCCGGCGTCACATTCGGATTCGAGGCCGGCACCGTGTTGATCGATTTGTCAAAGTCCACCACACACAGCTCGCGCACCGTCTGCACGCTGTGCACCGTCGCCGCGGCGTCCGCGACCGCGTAGCTGCCTTCCTGCGCCGGTCCGCGGATGATCGCCTTGACCACCTGCTCCTCCAGCGTCGAGTTGCTCGAGTAGGTCACATCGCGGACCACCTCCTGCACGAGCCGGTCGCCGGACGCACTCGAGAAGTACAGCACCAGGTCCGCCGCGCTCACCGAGTTGATCTCGCCATCCCTGGAAATGATAAAGCTCGACGCATTGACGATGCCGATCTCCCGCCCGTAGCTGTCCGTGAGCGCCTGTCCGTCCGCGGTGAACCGCACATTGTAGATCTCCGGGAACTGGAACAGCGTCTGCGCCAGCGCCGCGCGCAGCAGGATCTGCTGGATATTCGTGAGCCCCAGGTAGGTGTTGCTGAAGTCCACATCCGCCTCATGCACCACGACCTCCGGCTTGTCGAAGGTCACGCCGTCCGGCAGCGCGCTGCGCAGCGACTCCTCCTCCGGGTTCGAGCGGAAGGCCTCCAGTACCTCCTCGAAGATGCCGTCAAAATCCTCACTGGTCACTTCGACCTGCCGGGCCGTCAGCCCCGTCCCGTCGCGGTTCGCGTAATAGACATAATAAGCGCCGGCCGGCAGCTCTGTCTCCGCCTGCAGATGCCCGATCACCGAGCAGCCGCTGAGCAGGGCGGCACAGAGGCACAGCAGCAGCGCCATGCTGATCCGTTTTATTGTCAAGCGGAAATTTTTCATCCTGAAATCTCCTGCTCCGGCAACCCCCGTCGGATTACCTGCGATTCTCCGGGTGCCTGCGTGCGGCGGCGCCGGCTCACTGCCTGTCCGGTCATGCCGGCCGCAGCGCCGCCCTGTCACGCCTCACTCTGCGCCGCGTAGTGCAGCGGGATGCGCATCGTAAATGTCGTGCCCTCTCCCTCCCGCGAGTAGACGCGGATCGCGCCGTGGTGCATCAGCACCGCGGACTTCGTGATCGCCAGCCCGAGGCCCGTGCCGCCGATCTCGCGCGAGTGCGACTTGTCCACGCGGTAGAAACGCTCGAAGATATTCTCCTGGTCGCTCTCCGGGATGCCGATGCCCGAGTCCTCCACCTTGATGAAGAAGAAGGTGCTGTCGACGTTCAGGGAGACATGGACCCAGCCGTTGTCCTTGTTGTATTTGATGCCATTTTCAATGAGGTTCGAGATCGCGAGGGTCAGCTTGGTCTGGTCGACCTGCGCGATGATCGGCTTGTAGCTCTCGAGGACCAGCTCGATGCCGCGCTTCTCGGCGATCGGGCGCAGGCGCTTGAGGATCAGGTTGATCAGCTCATTGATGTTCGTCTCTTCGATGTGGATGTCGGCCGACTTGCGGTCGAGCTTGACCAGCTCGAGCAGGTCCGTGATGACCTTGTTCTCGCGGTCGATCTCCGCGCCGATGTCCACCATGAATTCGCGGTAGAGCTCGTTCGGCACCTCGCCGGCATTGCCCTGCGCGATCAGGCTGTCCGAGAGGACCTTCATCGAGGTCATCGGCGTCTTCAGCTCGTGCGACACGTTCGACACGAATTCCTGGCGCGACTCTTCCTGCTTCTGCAGGCGGTAGCGCATCTGGTTGTAGGCGGCCGACAGCAGCTCGGTCTCCGTGTAGTCGGGCATCGAGATGTCCTCTTCGAGGAAGTCCCCGCCCGAATTCTGCAGAAATGCCGTCACCTTCCCGAACGGCCGTACCAGCATCCCCGCCGCGTACACCGCGATCAGGGCGATCAGCACCGCGAGGACGTACTGCAGGATCCGCACGTTGTTCTGCAGCTCCCACCGGTTCTCCTCGATGTCCGTGATCGGCACGCTCGTGATGAAGGCGCCGATGACGCGGGATGAGTCTGTGTCGCGGATCGGCGTGACCACTTCGATGTAGCCGTTCGAGCTCGCGATGTAATTCTCGGTGCTCGTGTCCTGGAAGCATTCGATGAGCTCCCGCGCGATCACGGTCTTGCCCACGTCGATGCCCAGCGTGTCGCGCACGATGCAGAAGTCGGCGTCCACGATGATCACGCGCCCGTTGTAGAGCTGGCCGAGGTGCTCGAGCTCCGAGTTCACCGCCTCGCTGTCGCTGCTCACCAGATAGTTGCTGTCGAGGAGCTCGGCGCTGATCATGCCGCACTGGCGCCGGATCATCCGCGCCCGCTGCCGCACCGCCAGGCTCTCGTAGCTGCTCAGGATCCCGAACTTGATCAGGAAGATCGGCACGAGTCCGACGAGCAATAATATGATCAGCACGCGGAAGCGCATGCTTCTTGCAATTCGCCGGATCCGTTCCCTCATGGTCGTCCTCATGTATCATTCTGCTGCTCTGCGCGCCGACCGGAGACACCTCCGGTACTCAGGTCTCCCGCGCCGGCCGCCGGCCTGAACCGAGCAGCCCTCTGCCGGCCGGCCGTGCCGTGCGGCATGGTCCTGCTGTAAGGCCCTCAGCAGCCTGTCTCACTTCTCAGTGCTGAAAATAGTAGCCGACGCCCCACTTCGTGTGCACGTACTTCGGCTCGCTCGGGTTCTCCTCGATCTTCTCCCGCAGGCGCCGGATGTGCACGTCGACCGTCCGCACGTCGCCCGGGTAGTCGAAGCCCCAGACGGTGTTGAGCAGGGACTCGCGGCTGTAGACCTTGTTCGGGTTGAGGACCAGGATCTCCAGCACATCGAATTCCTTCGCGGTCAGGTTCACTTCCTTGCCGGCGATGCTCACGCGGCGCGCGTCGCAGTCGAGCACCAGATCGCCCACCTCGACCACGCGGCCCTTCGGCTCCTGCGCCGTCTTGTTGGACGTGCGGCGGATGATGGCCTTCAGGCGGGCCTTGACCTCCAGGATGTTGAACGGCTTCGTGATATAGTCGTCCGCGCCGTACTCCAGCCCGAGGATCTTGTCCATGTCCTCGCCCTTGGCGGTCAGCATCACGATCGGCACATCCGAGAATTCGCGGATCTGCTGGCACACCTGCAGGCCGTCGATCTTCGGCAGCATCAGATCCAGCAGGATGATGTCGTACTGGTTCTCCCGCGCTTTCGCGAGCGCTTCCTCCCCGTCGTAGGCACAGTCCACTTCCATGTCATCCTGCTCCAGACTGAAGCGGATGCCCTTCACAATTAACTTCTCATCATCGACAACCAGGACCTTCTTCGCCATGTTGTGCCATCTCCTTACCTGAATCCGAGCCGGACCCCCGCCCGGCCTGTTGCTTTCTGAATCTCCGCCGGGACCCGCCCGGCCTGTTGCTGCTTATTGCTTATCGTAACTGTCAGGCCGGCTTGGCTGTCCGCTGCCGGCGTGTCAGATAGTGCCTGTTTTTTACACCGTCACCAGGTCGCGGATCTGTGTGAACACGGCGCTCTTGATGCCGCTGATGTTCATCACATCCTCCGGGCTGGCAAACGGCCCGTTTTCCTCGCGGTAGCGGATGATCGCATCCGCCTTGGAAGCGCCGATCCCCGGCAATGTCATGAGTTCGTCGCGCGTGGCCGTATTGAGGTTCACACGCCCCGCCGCCTCCGCGCTGTCCTGCGCGGTGCCGGTGTCGCTTCCGTCCGCAGCGCCGGACAAACTGCTTCCGCTTCCGTCCGCGCCGCCCGTCAGGCCGTTCGCACCGCTTGCGTCCGCGTCTGAGGTCTGACTTCCGTCTGCGCCCTGCGCGCTCTCCGCCCGTGCCTGCTCCGCTTCCTCCGCGGTCGGGATGCGGATCATCTCCCCATCCGTGAGCACCCGCGCCAGATTCAGCAGATCGGTCCCGGCATCCTCCCGGAATCCGCCGGCCATCTCCAGTGCCTCGCACAGACGCGCGCCGCTCTCCAGCGTATACACGCCCGGCACCTCCACGGCGCCGCACAGATACACACAGACCAGGCCCTTCGTCTCCGGCTCCGCAGCCACCGTTTCCGCCGATGTTTCAACCGTTGGCAGTTTCTCCGTCACACATTCTGTTGACATCTCCGCCGCATCAGCTGTGCCTGTCTCCTGTGAAAATGCCACGACCTCCACGCGCGCCGGCATCGCACACCCGCCGCACAGCATCGCGCACAGCACAGCCGCCGGCACCGCTTTTACCGCCGCCCGAATGCCTGTCTCAATTCTTCGCAGTTTCCGCATAACCATCCTCCCGAGCCGGGCGGATTCCCCCGTTATGCAATTCTATATCTTAACAAATTTGAAACAGTTTTGCAAGAGTTTCGAGAACTTTCGCATCAAACTTTCATCTCAAAATAAGCCGGGTCCGCTCCCGCGAAACCCGGCCAATTTGCCCATTACAGATATTTTCCGGCTCCCGCCGTTACGCCTCCGTCGACCACGTCTGCGCACACGCGACGGCCTTCTTCCAGCCGTGCAGTGCCCTGTCGCGCGACGCTGCATCCATTTGCGGAGAGAAGGTGTGGCCGATCTGCCAGTTCTGCCTCACCTCGTCGCGGTCCTTCCAGTAGCCGACCGCCAGGCCCGCGAGATACGCCGCGCCGAGGGCCGTCGTCTCGATGCACTCGGGCCGCTCCACGACCGCGTCCAGGATATCCGCCTGGAACTGCAGCAGGAAATTGTTCGCGCTGGCGCCGCCGTCCACCTTCAGCGTGCGGATCTGCAGCGACGAATCCCGCTCCATCGCGCGCAGCACGTCCGCCGTCTGGTAGGCCAGCGACTCGACCGTCGCGCGGATGAAGTGCTCCTTGCTCACGCCGCGGGTCAGGCCCACGATCATGCCCCGCGCGTACGAATTCCAGTACGGCGCGCCCAGCCCCGTAAATGCCGGCACCATATAACACCCGTTGGTGTCCGGCACGCGCGTGCAGTAGCTCTCCGTCTCCGCCGCACTCCGGATCATCCGCAGCTCGTCCCGGAGCCACTGGATCGCGGCGCCGGCGATGAAGACACTGCCCTCGAGCGCGTATTCGACATTTCCTTCCTCCAGCCCCACGGCGATCGTCGTCAGCAGCCCGTGGCCCGACTCCACCGCTTCCTTCCCGGTGTTCATCAGGAGAAAGCACCCGGTGCCGTAGGTGTTCTTCACCTCGCCCGGCGCGAAGCAGTTCTGCCCGAACAGCGCCGCCTGCTGGTCGCCGGCCGCCCCGCCGATCGGAATGCCGTCACCGATCAGGCAGTCCTTCGTCCGTCCGTAAATGTGACTGGACGGCACCACCTCGGGCAGCATCGCCGCCGGGATCCGCAGCCGCTCCAGGATCTCCTCGTCCCAGCACAGGCGGTGAATGTCATAGAGCATCGTGCGGGAGGCGTTCGTGTAATCCGTGACATGCGCCTGATGGTTCGTCAGGTTCCAGATGAGCCAGGTGTCCACGGTGCCGAAGAGCAGCTCGCCCCTCTCGGCTTTCTCCCGGGCGCCTTCCACATGGTCCAGGATCCACGCCAGCTTGGTCGCGGAGAAGTAGGCATCCGGGATCAGCCCGGTCTTGCGGCGGATCTCGTCGCCCAGCCCCTCGGCGACGAGCTGCTCGACCATCGGGGCCGTGCGCCGGCACTGCCAGACGATCGCGTTATAAATCGGCCGGCCCGTCGCCTTCTCCCACACGATGGTCGTCTCGCGCTGGTTCGTGATGCCGACCGCCGCGATGTTTTCCGGCCCCGCGCCGATCTTGCTCATCGCCTCGGCCGCCGCCGAGATCTGCGAGGACCAGATCTCCATCGGATCATGCTCCACCCAGCCCGGCTGCGGGTAGATCTGCGTGAATTCGTGCTGGCACACCGAGCAGATCTCGCCCTGCCGGTTGAACAGGATGCAGCGCGAACTGGTCGTGCCGGCATCCAGCGCCATGACATACTGATTAAGCTCCATACTCCGCCTCCTCTCTGTATATGCCGACCGATATCCTTCTGCCGTGATATCAGCCATTCCTGATTCTGTATTCCGTCACATAGTGCCGGCTAACCTGGGTGTTCGGATGCTGCTGCATCCGGCAGGCCGCCGGCTCAGGCCGGCTGCTGCCGGCGAGGCAGACACTTGCGTACGCGTTCCGGCACCTTTTCGGTGCAGCGTCCCCGTCAGAGACGGCACGCATTCACCGCTCGATGGCACGCGACAGCCGCACAGCCATCTCGTCGATATCTGCCTGCCCGATCACGAGCGGCGGCACGAGCCGGAGCACGTTGCCTTCCGCCGAGAGGACCACGAGGCCCTCCTCCAGCGCGTTCGTCACGATCTCCCCGACACTGCGCCCTTCCACGATCAGCCCCTGCATGAAGCCCATGCCGCGGCGGCCCGTCAGGCAGTCAAATTTCCCGCAGAGTTCGTCGAGCTTCGCCTCGAAATACGGCGTCAGCGCGCGGACATGTTCGACCACCTGCTGCTTTTCAAACAGATCGAACACCTTCGATACGGCCGCCGTCGCCAGCGGGTTGCCGCCGTAGGTGCTGCCGTGATCGCCCGGCACGAGCGACTTCGACGCGGCCTTCTCCCCGAGGACAAAGGCCCCGACCGGGATCCCGCAGCCGAGCGCCTTCGCGCAGGTCATGATATCCGGCAGGACATCATACTGCTGGCAGGCAAACCAGCTGCCCGTCCGGCCCATGCCGCACTGGATCTCATCGAGGATCAGCAGGATGTCCCGCTCGTCGCAGATCGCCCGCACCTCCTTCAGGAAGGCCGGGTCCGCCGGATAGATGCCGCCCTCGCCCTGCACCGTCTCGAGGATGATCGCACAGGTCTTGTCTGTGATCTGAGCGCGGACACTGTCGATGTCATTGAAGGCGGCAAAGCGCACGCCGCCCATCAGCGGACGGAAGGCCTCCTGATAGTGGACATTTCCGGTGACCGACAGGGCCCCGATGCTGCGCCCGTGGAACGAGTGATCCATCGCGATGATCTCGTGGTCGGTGCCCCCGTCCTTCATGTACGCATATTTGCGCGCCGCCTTGATCGCGCCCTCGATCGCCTCCGTCCCGGAGTTCGTGAAGAAGACCTTCGACAGGCCGGTGTACTTCACTAATTTTTCCGCGGCCTCGCACAGCGGGCGGTGATAGTAGAGGTTCGACGTGTGGATGATTTTGTCGATCTGCTCCTTCAGCGCGTCGTTGTATTCCTGATTGCCGTAGCCGAGCGCAAACACCGCGATCCCGGCTCCGAAGTCCAGATACTGCTTGCCCTCCGCATCGGTCAGGTACACGCCGCTGCCGCTCTCGAACACCACCGGGAACCGGTTGTACGTGTGCAGCACGACCTGCTCGGTGCGGTCGATATATTCCTGTGTCACAGACATGGCACTCCTCCGTGTTTTCTGTGTTATCCTGCCGTCCGGCCCTCAGGCCTCTCCGTCCGGCTGTCCTTCCTTATAGAACCGCTCCTCCTCATCCCCGATGATCGCGGTCCCGATACCCTTATTCGTGAAAAACTCCAGCAGCTGCGAGTGCGGGATGCGCCCGTCGAGGATGTGGACGCGCGAGACGCCCGCCTCGATCGCGTCGATGCAGCTGCGCAGCTTCGGCAGCATGCCGCCGCCCGCGTGGCCGCTCTTCAGGAATTCCTCCGCCTCCGACACGGTCATCTCCGAGATCAGCGTGGACGGATCCGACGGGTCCGCGTAGACACCCGCGATATCCGACAGGAAGACCAGCTTCTGCGCCTGCATCGCGATCGCGATCGCGCAGGCCGCATCGTCCGCGTTGATATTATAGGAATAGTACCCGTCGTCCGAGCCGACCGGGCAGATCACCGGGACGAAATCATTCTCGAGCAGCGTGTTCAGGAGCGTGATGTTGACCTCCTTCACCTCGCCCACGAACCCGATGTCCTGTCCCTGCGGCATCTTCCTGTCGACGCGCAGCACCGTGCCGTCCTTGCCGCTGATGCCGACCGCGTGCACCCCCGTCTTCTCCATCATGGAGACCAGGCCCTTGTTCACCCGGTTCAGCACCATCTCGGCGATCCGCATCGTCTCCTCGTCCGTCACGCGCAGGCCGCCGATGAACTCCGACTCCTTGCCGAAGCGCCCGAGCCACGACGTGATCTCCTTGCCGCCGCCGTGCACGATGATCGGCCGGAAACCGACCAGCTTGAGCAGCGCCACGTCCTTGATGACACTCTTCTTGAGCTCATGCTCCGTCATCGCGCTCCCGCCGTACTTCACGACGATCGTCGCCCCCTGGAAATGCTGGATATACGGCAATGCCTCGATCAGCACGCTGGCCTTATCCAGATAGGCCTCCATATTATCTGCATCCTGCCCGTCCTTGTAGATCAACTCTTTATCCCCCTTCTCTTCCCTCAGGACCGATAGTCCGCATTGATCGAAATATATTCGTGTGTGAGGTCGCACCCCCACGCCGTCGCCGTCTCGCTGCCTTCCTTCAGATCGATCCGCACCGTGATCTCATCCTCGGAGAGGATCTTCGTCGCGGTCTCCTCGCTGTAGTCCGTCGCGACGCCGCCGCTCACGATCAGCAGGCTCCCCGCGCGGCTTGCCAGCGTCAGGTCCACCTTCTCCGGCTCGAACACCGCGCCCGAATAGCCCATCGCGCAGAGGATGCGGCCCCAGTTCGCGTCGTGGCCGGCCACCGCCGTCTTGACCAGGCTGGACGTGATGACCGACTTCGCGATCGTCACGGCCTGCTCCTTCGACGAAGCGCCTTCCACCGTGGCCTCCAGCAGCGCATGCGCGCCCTCGCCGTCCCAGGCCATCCGCCGCGCGAGCGCCTTCGTCAGCAGCATCAGGGCCTCCGTAAATGTCTCAAAGTCCGCCCCCGCCGCTTCGCACAACTTCGCATTTCCGGCCAGCCCGTTCGCGAACAGCAGGCAGGTGTCGTTCGTGGAGGTGTCGCCGTCCACGGAGATCATGTTGAAGGACTCGCCGACGCACTTCGTAAGCGCCGCCTGCAGCACGTCCTTCTCCACCGCCGCGTCTGTCGTCAGGAAAGCCAGCATGGTCCCCATGTTCGGATGGATCATGCCCGAGCCCTTGCTCATGCCGCCGAGCGTGACGGTTTTGCCGCCCAGTTCAAAGGTGAGCGCGAACTCCTTCTTCACGGTGTCGGTCGTCATGATCGCCTCCGCCGCGTGCGCCGCGGCCTCCCGGCTGTCCGACAGGCTGCCGGCCATCTCACCGATCCCGCGGCGCATCTTGTCCATCGGCAGCTGCCGCCCGATCACGCCCGTCGAGGCGAGCAGCACGCTGTCCGGATCGATCCTGAGCGCCTCGCCCGCCGCCTGCGCACAGGAGCGGCAGAGCGCCGCGCCCTCCTCGCCGGTGCAGGCATTCGCCACGCCGCTGTTCATCACGCACGCCTTCGCCGCGCCGCTCTCATGCACGATCCGGCTGTCCCAGACGACCGGCGCCGCCTTGACCAGGTTCCTGGTAAATGTCCCGGCCACCGCGCACGCCGCCTCACTGACCAGCATCGCCATATCCGGCCGTCCCTCGGTCTTGATCCCCACCGAAGCCGCCCCGGCCTTATATCCCTTCGGGGCCGTCACGCCCCCGTCGATCCACTGTACACTTACGCTCATGTTCTTCTCCGTTCCGCTGCCCCCGGCAGCACGCTGTACTATCTGATTACGGGAACACCGGGACTAATTGCAGGCCTGTGTTCTCCGGCAGTCCGAAGCACAGATTCATGTTCTGCACCGCCTGCCCGGCTGCGCCCTTCACCAGGTTATCCAGCGCGCCGCACGCGATCACGCGGCGGGTGCGCTGATCGACCGTGAAGCCGATGTCCGTGAAGTTGCTGCCTTCCACCCAGCGCGTCTCCGGAAATGTCCCGGGTCCGAGCAGCCGCACAAAGTATTCGTTGCCGTACATCTTCTGATAGGCCGCCTGCACCTCGTCCGCGCCCACGCCGTCCTTCAGGTTCGCGTAGCAGGTCGCCAGGATTCCGCGGTTCATCGGGACCAGATGCGGCGTGAAGTTCAGCCGGATGCGCTCGCCGCCTGCGTAATCCAGGCCGGCCGCGTAGGAGAGCTGCTCCTCGATCTCGGGTGTATGGCGGTGCGTCGCCACGCCGTACGGCTTGATGCTCTCGTTGACCTCGCAGAAGAGATTCGGCACCTTCGCCCCGCGGCCCGCGCCGGACGTGCCCGACTTCGCATCGATGATGATCGAACGGTTGTCGATCAGGCCCTCGTGCACCAGCGGATACAGCGTCAGGATCGAGGTCGTCGTGTAGCAGCCCGGGTTGGCGATGAGCCGTGCCGTGCGGATCTGCTCCCGGTTGATCTCACACAGGCCGTACACCGCTTCCGGCAGGAAGTCCTTCGCCTTGTGTTCGAGCCGGTACCACTCCTCATACACAGCCACGTCCTTCAGGCGGAAGTCCGCGCTCAGATCGATGACCTTCGCTCTCGACAGGATGCCTTCATTGACCAGGGAGGCGCACAGGCCCTGCGGCGTCGCCGTGAAGATCACGTCCGCCCGGTCTGCCAGCGCTTCCATATCGTCATTCATGCATACGTCATCGACGAGCTCGAACATGTTTCTGTATATCGATGCGTATTTCTCGTCCACATAGCTCTTCGAACCGTACCAGACGATCTCCGCCTCCGGATGCTGCAGCAGCAGCCGCACCAGCTCGGCTCCCGCGTATCCGGTCGATCCGATAATTCCGACCTTGATCATAATTCACTCCGTTTCCGTCCGGCTTCCGCCCGGCCGCCCGGCCGCCGCGATCGCCTTTCGCTTCATAACTATACTGCTTTATGCGTTTTAATCCGTAACTGTTCAGCACGGGTTGCGTTACGTTAAGCCTTCCGCACTCTGCAAAATTCGACTTGTTGTAACTGTTCAGAACGCTTCGCTGAGCAGTTACGCATCGGACGAAGCTTCGCATTCGAATTCGTCCGATGCTGCCAAATATACTTTATTGGTACGCCCTCAGCAGCAAGTGCTT
>Ga0065709_1029351_pt1 | contig 29871 bp, 18 predicted proteins | sample Hoacrofraction14_2_FD_59096 | JGI IMG/M metagenome (GOLD analysis project Ga0065709, IMG submission 59096) | Hoatzin crop microbial communities from Cojedes, Venezuela, sample from fiber fraction 14 v1 | ecosystem: Host-associated > Birds > Digestive system > Esophagus > Crop | place: Venezuela...
GTCCAAAAGATAGAAAATGAAGTTCGAGCCGATAAAACCGGCCCCGCCTGTCACAATAATCGTCATATCATACACTCCTGTTAATCAATGTACTTTCCGTCGAGAATGTCCTTAAGATATTCCCCGTACTCGTTTTTCTTGTAGAACTCATAGGCCGCACGAAGCTCATCCCGGCTGATCCAGCCGTTCTTGTACGCGATTTCCTCGAGGCAGGCAATCTTGCGGTGTTCGTGCTGCTCAATGGTCTGCACGAAGTTCGTTGCATCGACGAGGGATTCATGCGTCCCGGTGTCGAGCCACGTAAAGCCCTGGCCGAGCAGTTCCACATTTAACATGCCCTTATCAAGATAGATACCGTTGAGATCGGTGATTTCGAGCTCCCCGCGCGCACTTGGCTTGATTGTCTTGGCATAGTCCACGACGTTTTTGTCGTAGAAGTAGAGCCCCGTGACACAGTAGTTCGACTTCGGGTGTTCCGGTTTTTCTTCAATCGACACGGCCTTGCCGCTGTCATCGAATTCCACAATCCCGAACCGTTCCGGGTCGTTGACATAGTAGCCGAAAATCGTGGCCCCTTTTTCCCGGATGGCCGCCTGTTTCAGACGCTTCACCAGCCCGTGGCCGTAAAAGATATTATCGCCGAGCACCATCGCACAGCTGTCGCCATCGATGAATTCTTCCCCCAGCAAAAAGGCCTGGGCGAGACCGTCCGGACTTGGCTGCACTTTATAGGAAAGATGTACGCCGAACTGTGCGCCGTCCTTGAGCAGTGCTTCAAAGCGCGGTGTGTCATCCGGGGTGCTGATGATCAGGATATCCCGGATTCCCGCCTGCATCAGAATGCTTAACGGATAATAAATCATCGGTTTGTCGTAGATTGGTAAAAGCTGTTTCGATGTCACCATCGTCAAAGGATAAAGACGCGTGCCGCTGCCGCCGGCCAGAATAATACCTTTCATATCAGAGTCCTCCATTACGCCCTCATATTAAACCCTAACGTAACGTAAGGGTCAAGCCGAACGTGACTTTCTTTGAAAAAACTTCATCCTTATATACAGGCAGACACTTTTTCCCGGGGACTGTCACAGTGGCGATCGGATATTCCGAAAGAATAATCAGGATAATAAAACAGAGCCGGTGACCCGGTTCTGCATCAGGATGTCATGCACACAAACACCCCGGCATCCTTGGTGATATGGATGGCCCCCTTCTCCGCCATCTTGCCTTCCAAAAGCGCCCGGAACGCGTCATAGTGTCCGGAGATATATGTCGTCTGGTTGCCGTGGCAGGAGAGGATATAGTTGGCGAGGTCATCGGTGTCGGTGACTTCAAGGGCGTCGTCGTAGCGCTCGAGCCTGACATCGTCAAACACGTCTTTTAACAGATTGCCCCCATTGGCGAGGCCGAAATTGTCATACAACGCGACCTGCGAGAGGCTGATGCGTTTGTCAAAGGCCTGTGAGAGTTCGGTGATTTCTTTCATATGATCCGACCCGTAGGTGCTGATATACGCTTTCCCGCCCGGTTTGAGCACGCGGCGGATTTCCTTCAACGCTTTCGGAATGTCGTGAACGTAAAACATCACATGGTTCGCGATGACCACGTCCTGCGACGCGTCGGGGACATTGAGCTGTTCAGCATTCATCACGGCAAAGGACATCTGGGTGAGATCATGAAGACGCTCTTTGGCATCATTGATCATGCCACCGGACACATCGGTCAGAAGAATCTTTGTCCCTTCCGGAATGCGCCCGGCATTCTCACGCCAGAGCTCTCCGGTGCCGCAGCCGATTTCCAGAACGTGCGAGGCTTCCGTAAGCGCATAGTGATCAAACAGCCACACAAACCACGGTGTGGGGTTGGTCGCATACTTTTCATGCAGGCGGATGCGGATATCCACGTTCGTCGCATTTTTATACTGGGTGATGAGGCTTTCGTCGAGGGTGGACATATTGACCACATGCAGCAGGCCCGCCCAGTCGATGTGCTGGTGGGATTCCATCAGCGTGAGGGCTTCGTCGAGCGAGGCCCGGACACTGGTGAGGTGTTCAAGACGCCGGTCGATGAGGGAGCGCTGAAGTTTGAGTGAGGTCCGCATCAGGTCCGGATCATCATTCAGGCTCATGGCCATGATATCGTCGAGGGAAAAGCCGAGGTATTTTAAGGAAAGGATTTGCTGGAGCTTCGCCGCATCCCCTTCCGAATAATACCGGTACCCGTTGTCCTTGATCAGGCTTGGTTTGAGTAAGCCAATCCGGTCGTAGTAGCGGATGGTACGCACCGAGACATTGGCAATTTTCGCAAGCTCGCCTGTCTTATAATAATCGCTCATACCTGCCCCTCCTTTCGTCCCTTTTATTTTAAATCAAATAACTTGATGCGCAAAGGAAAAGCTCCGGGAACACCCGGAGCTTGTGCGTGCCTTAAGGCTTAAGTTCAAGATACAGGTTGCGGTACTGACGGGCGGAGTTTTCCCACGACACGTCTTTGTCCATGTCTCTCTGCACCATTTCATCGAAGCACCATCTGTTCGTGAAGTAGAACGTCTTGGCGCGGTTGATCGCGTCGAGGAGCAGGCCGCTGTCATAGTTGTCGAACGTGAAGCCGTTGCCCCAGTTCGTCCACTGGTTGTACGGTTCCACCGTATCTTTCAGACCGCCTGTCTCACGCACAATTGGGATCGTGCCGTAATGCATGGCGATGAGCTGGGTGAGTCCGCACGGCTCGAAGAGCGATGGAACGAGCAGCGCGTCGGCGCCGGCATAAATGCGGTGCGAACGGGTTTCGTCATACATGATGTTGGCACAGAACTGTCCCTTGTACGCATTTTCATAATAACGGAAGGAGTCTTCGTACACCGAATCCCCTGTGCCGAGGATGACAACCTGGGTGTGTTCATCCATAATCTGCGGAATGATGGCATTGACAAGGTCAAGGCCTTTCTGGTTGGTCAGGCGGGAAATCAAGCCGATGACGAACTTGTGGTCATCCTGCTGGAGACCGAGTTCTTCCTGCATCGCACGCTTGTTTTCCTTTTTGTTGGTGAGAACGTTCGACAGGTCGTAGTTTTTGTAAATGCGATCGTCCGTGGCCGGATTCCAGATGTCATAGTCGATGCCGTTGACGATGCCCCGGAGTTTGCCGGAATGGTATCTCAGGTGGGCATCGAGACCTTCGCCGTAAAATTCACTCTGGATTTCACCCGCATAAGTGTTCGACACCGTGGTGATCATGTTGGCGTAAGCCAGACCGCCCTTTAACATATTGGCATCGAGCCAGTTCTGCGTGAGGGCGTCTTTATTGAAGACATAGTCCGGCAGGTTCGACCAGTACTGGATCATCTTGCGGTCGTAAATGCCCTGGAAACGCAGGTTGTGAATAGTGAGAATCGTCTTGGCACTGCCAAGCGGCGTGTCTTTGAACATCGTGTCGAGATACACCGGTACGAGGGCCGCCTGCCAGTCGTGGCAGTGGATGATGTCCGGCACCCAGTTCATGTAGTTCAAAGCAGCGAGAGCAGCTTTGCCGAAATAACAGAACTTCGGGATATCGTCGATCAGGTTCGTGTACGGATTACCGCCCTTGAAGAACTCTTCGTTGTCGATAAAGTCATACACAACCCCGTCCCAGACGTATTCCATGATGCCGACGTAGAACGAACGTCCGTCCGAACACAAATCCATGTCAAATGCCCCGCGGTACACCATCTTCTCCTGGTATTCCCAAGGGATGCAGCCGTAGCGCGGCAGGATGACTTTGACATCACAGTTGAGCTTGTTGGCGAGAACCTTCGGGAGGGCGTACATGACGTCACCGAGGCCGCCGGTTTTCACAAATGGGTAGCATTCCGAGCCGATAAACGCCACACTGCGTCTTGGCTGTGGAAGCTCTTCATGGTATTCTTCCTGAACTTCAAATGTTTCTTCTGCCATAGGTTCCTCTTTCACAATTGTTTCTTCTTTCTTTGGCTCTTCAGCGACCTTCTTCGGGGCTGCTTTGGCCTTGGCCGTCGTCTTTTTGGCGGCTGTTTTCTTCGTGGTTGTTTTCTTGGCGGCCGGCTTCTTTGCGGCTGTCGTCTTCACATCGTCAGCTTTGGCCGCTGTGGTCTTTTTGGGCGTTGTTGTCTTCTTCGCGGCGGTTGTCTTTTTGGCCGCAGTCGTTTTTTTGGCGGTCGTGGTCTTTTTCGCCGTGGCCGCCGTGGTCTTTTTGGCGGCGGACGTTTTCGCCGTGGAAGCTTTCTTGGCGGCTGTGGTCTTTCTGGCCGTGGTCGTCTTCACGTCATCGGCTTTGGCCGCAGCGGTCTTTTTGGCAGTCGTTGTGCTCTTCCTGGCGGCGGCAGTGGTCTTTGCCGCAGTTTTCTTTGCGGCCGTCTTTGCCGGGGCTTTGTCTTCTGCCGCGGCAGCCGCTTTCTTTACAGTCTTCTCTGGCATTTTCATGTCCTCCAATTCCTTACTTATTATATTATCACAAGTCCGCGCAAAAAAGGAAAGACATTTCATGAAAAAAAGAGCGCAAAAATCCGCCGGTTGACCGCCGGAGAGCGCCCTTCTTTCATCTTATGAAAAGCCGTGTTATTTCATCAGCTCCAGACACCGGTTGCACCAGTCAATCATCATTTCTTCACGCATGATGGCGCTCATCAAAACGAGATAGTCGCCCCACGCATCATCATCTTTGGCCGGGATGTTTTGATTGAACCCCTTGGCCTGTTTGTTGGACTCGAGGTGGCGCAGGCGCAGTTCATGGGCCAGCTTCTGGGAGTCCATGAGCTTCCGGCGGGTGTCCATCGGCAGGCGTGAGAAAAAGAACACCCTCAGGCGGAATATGTCTTTCGGCGTTTCCGGCAGGTCTTCGTCTTTGCCGAGCCATGCCATAAAATCCTCCCGGCCTTTGTTGGTGATGTGGTACACCTTGCGGCTGCGGTTGGAGGTTTCGTCTTCCTCGGCCATCACCATGCCCTCGTCCGTGAGCTTTTTGAGCTCCGGGTAAATCTGCGAATGTTTGGCATGCCAGAATTCGTTCAGCGTTTCTCCGAAGGCTTCGCTCATGTCATATCCGCTCATATCATTCTGGTTGAGCAGGCCCAGAATGGCGTATTTTAATGTTCTCATAGAATCACCCCTTTCTATTGTACACAAGCTCGTACGGGAATGCACGGGAAGCTTTGTGAATTTTTTATGAAAACTTTATGTGTAAATATTGACATATAGAAGTTGTATTGCTAATATCTGTCTTAGAAAAACGAAGAGAAAGGATTCTGTGGTATTATGGATATACAGAAAAAACGTTGGGGCGTATTGGTGGCGTGCTGCGCCATTAACCTCTGCCTCGGTTCTATTTACGCGTGGAGCGTGTTTGCGGGCGGGATGGCTGATTACCTCTCGGCTCTGCATGGTGTGACGGTCACGACCGGTGATCTGGCCATCGTTTACACGATTGCCAATGCGGTTGGTCCGATCACAATGATCTCAGGTGGCTATGTCAACGATCGGATTGGTCCGCGTCTCGTCATTCTGACAGGTGGTCTGATGTTCGGTCTGGGCATGGTCGCCTCCGGTTTTATGACAAGTGTCACGGGCCTGATTGTGACCTATGGTCTCATTGCCGGGCTCGGTCTCGGGATGGCATACGGGGCGACGATTTCGTCCTGCCAGAAACTCTTCCCGGATAAGCGCGGTCTGATCGGCGGGATTACGACAGCCGTTTACGGCATGAGCTCCGTCATTCTGCCGCCCGTCGTCACGATGATCGTGTCGGCCTCCGATGCGACGGTGGCGTTCAAAATCATCGGGGCGGTGTTCGCAATTGTGATTGCGGTGTGTTCGATGTTCATCATCAAAGCGCCGGAAGACACAAGTGCACCGGCCAAAGGGACAAAGCCTTCAGCCGTTGTAAACTATGACTGGAAAGACATGATCAAAATGCCTGTCTTCTATTGTATGCTGGTGATGCTCACATGCGGGGCGTTTGCCGGAATGATGATTATTTCCCAGGCCTCGGCCGTGGCGACGAACATGGTCGGCATGAGTGCGATGGCGGCAGCATCCGCCGTCAGTATCCTGGCGCTGTTCAACGCTTTGGGCCGCATCGTGGCCGGTTCGATTTCCGATAAGATCGGCCGCATCAACACTCTTGCGGGCGCATGCGCCTTAAGTGTGCTCGGTCTTGTGCTTCTGGTGATGACGAAGACGGGCATGATGATGACATTCTATCTCGGTGTCATTTGTGTGGGCCTCTCCTTCGGGGCGTTCATGGGTGTGTTCCCTGGCTTCACGGCCGATGAATTCGGTCCGAAAAACAACTCTGTCAACTATGGTATTATGTTCATCGGGTTTGCGCTGGCCGGTTACTTCGGGCCGACGCTGATGCGTTCCATCTACGCCGCTGACGGCGCCTACGGACGGGCGTTCCTGATTGCGATTGTGTTTGACATCGCAGGCATCGTATTGAGTGTTCTCTATCGCCGTTTCTCGAGAAAGGCGTAATAAATATCAAGTCATGGAAAGGGTCTGAAAATTATGACAAACAAGTATCCGCATCTTACATCCCCAATCACGATTGGCCGGACGACGTTCCGCAACCGCATGTTCTCGGCGCCAATGGGCGGCTGGGACATTTCCAAGGAAGGTTGCATCGGCACGGGTTCCAGGGCATTCTACGAACTGCGCGCCAAGGGCGGCGCAGCCGCTGTCACGGTGTCTGAGTGCATGGTGCATCCGGAAACCGACGGGTCGCAGGCTTTCCACCTCGACCGTTCGATCTGGAACTCGCTGCAGAGTTTCACGCTGGCGGCTGATGCCATCAAGCGTCACGGCGCTGTCGCGTCCCTCGAACTTTCCCACTCCGGGCAGTTCGCCGGCACATATATGACAGACAAGAAAGCCAAAGCCTCCATGCATCAGTGGGGCGTCTCCCCTTCAGTCAGAGCCGACGGGCTGGAAATCAAAGAACTCACGCAGGACATGATTGACGACATCGTCAAAAGCTACGGTGAAGTCGCTGCCCTCGCGAAGGTCGCCGGATTTGATATGTTAATGATTCACGGCGGTCACGGCTGGCTGATCAACCAGTTCCTCTCCCCGCTCTTCAACCACCGCACGGACAAGTACGGCGGAAGTCTGGAAAACCGTGTGCGTTTCGCACAGGAAGTGCTCAAGAGCGTGCGTGAGGCCGTTGGACCGTTCTTCCCGATTGAGTTCCGTATGAGCGGCAGTGAATTCGTTGAAGGCGGTTATGACATCGACGAAGGCATCCGCATCGCCCAGGCGGTCGAAGAATACGTGGACATCATCCATGTATCGGCCGGAACGTACCAGAAAACATTCGGCATCACCCATCCGTCCATGTTCGAAGATCACGGACGCAACGTGTTCCTCGCCGAACAGATCAAGAAAAACGTCTCCAAACCGGTTGCCACAATCGGCGGTCTCAATGACCCGCAGATGATGGAAGACATCATTGCCTCCGGCAAGGCCGACATCGTCTACATGGCCAGAGCCCTGCTGGCAGACCCTGAACTGCCGCGAAAGATCACGGAAGGCCGTGAGGACGACATCGTGCGTTGCCTGCGCTGCTTCACATGCATGGCAGAGCGTGGTGTGACGGGCACACGCCGTTGCACGGTCAACCCGCTCATCGGCCGTGAGCTCGATGGCATCGAAGTTGAACCGGCTCCGGTCAAAAAGAAAGTGCTCATCGCCGGCGGCGGTCCTGGCGGTCTGTATGCGGCCATCACGGCCAAGAAGCGCGGCCATGACGTCATCGTCTGCGAAAAGAGCGACACATGCGGCGGCATTCTCAAAGGCGAACAGGCCCTGCCGTTCAAATATGAAATGTATCAGCTTGGTGTCACGTACGAAAAGCTCGCCCGCGACCTCGGCGTCGGGATCCGCACGAACACACCGGTGACGAAAGAATACGTTGAGAAGGAAAATCCGGATGCCCTGATCATTGCGGTCGGTTCCCGTCCGCTCGTTCCGAACATCCCGGGCATTCACGGTGACAATGTCATCGTCACGAACGATTACTACAAGAACACGGACAAGGTCAAGGATACGGTCGTCGTCATGGGCGGCGGTCTGGCCGGTTGTGAAATCGCCATCGCCCTTGCACAGGAAGGCAAGCATGTCGAACTGTGCGAAATGCGTGATGCCCTCGCACCGGATGCCAACATCCGTCACCGTCCGCTCCTCTTACAGGAAATGGACAAATATGTCACGGTGCACACCGGGGCCACGGTTAAGGAAGTCACGGACAATGGCGTCATCTGCACGATTGACGGCGAAGACAAACTGATTGAAGGCGAAACAGTCATCTGCGCCCTCGGTCAGCGCGCCCGCCTCGACAGCGTGGAAGAACTCAGCAATCTTGTGCCGTTCACACGCATCATTGGTGACGCCCGTCAGGTGTCCACAATCACGAATGCGGTGTACCAGGGTCACTGGGCAGCCCTCGATATCTAACATACAAGAAGCGCTCCGGCGCTTCTTTTTTTATGAGCTCCAAAAAGTTTCCCTCCCCTCAAGGAATAAGATATGATTATCTCAAAGAGAAACAATTAGGAGGACTCACACATTATGAATTTAACAGACATGTTGTCGGGGGTACTGATGAGTGACGACGCGCTTGGCGCGATTGCCAAACAGACCGGTGCTTCCAAGAAAGACGTTAAGAAACTTCTGAACACAGCCCTGCCGACGCTCATTTCCGCCCTGACGAAAAACGCTTCGACGGAAAAAGGTGCCCAGTCGCTGGTGAACGCCCTGAGTGCCCACACGAGCACCAAGGCCATGACCACGCAGATTGCGGATGCGGATACGGAAGACGGCGCAAAAATCGTCAGCCACATCCTCGGCGACAATCAGGACGCGGTTGTGACGGAACTGGCCAAAGACGTGGATATGGATGAATCCCAGGTGTCCAAATCCCTCGCCAGCATCGCTCCGGGCCTGCTGAGCGGTTTATCGGCCGCCACGCAGAACGTGGGCAGCACGGGCAATGACTTTACGAATCTCATGAGCATGTTCAGCGCGGGCGCAGGCGCAGTCACGGCGACAGCCGGGATGGCGGATTTGGCCAGCTACATCAAAAACGGCGGCATCCAGGCAGCCATGAACGGCGAACAGGTGCAGGCGAACAGTGCATCGAGCGCGCTCGGCAACCTCGTTGGTTCGCTCTTCGGCGGCGGCTCTTCGAACAAGATCAGCGCCTCTCAGGTGGACGGCACGGACCTGCTCGAAGCTCTGGGTAAACTGATGAAGTAAAACCCTTGCGGGATTGTGTTCTTTTCAGACCAATCCCGTTTTTTTCTTTCCTCAGTTTCCCCTTTCCTTTATGATGAAACTAAGAAGAAGGGGGATTTTTTATGTTACAAGGATTCAGGCTCAAACGGCCGGTCCTCGCTTTGGCGTCCCTGATCATGATGCTGGGATGCACGGTGAGTCCGGTGCTGGCTGCGGATACAACCGGGGCCAAAAATGAGGGCGATACATTCATCGTCGGCTTCGACGCGGAGTTTCCGCCCTACGGTTATAAAGATGATAACGGCGAATACATCGGCTTCGACCTCGACCTGGCGGCCGAGGTGTGTGAGCGCAACGGGTGGACGCTGAAGAAACAGCCGATCGACTGGGACTCCAAGGACATGGAGCTCAACACCGGGATGATTGACTGTATTTGGAACGGGTTCACGATGAACGGACGTGAGGATGACTACACATGGTCCTCGGCGTACATCGACAACTCGCAGGTCGTCGTCGTGCGCAAGGACTCGGGCATCACCACCCCGGCGGATCTTGCCGGCAAGAACGTCATCGTCCAGTCCGACTCCTCGGCGCTCGCCGCCTTCACAAGCGATGATGCGACCGATGACAATAAAGAACTCGCGGCTTCGTTCAAAAGCCTCCAGCAGGTCAGCGACTACAACTCGGCCTTCCTGAATCTGGAATCCGGGGCCGCAGATGCGGTGTGCATGGACATCGGTGTGGCGAAGTACGAAGTGTCCTCGCGCGGGGACAAGTTCACGATTCTTGATGATCATATTTCATCCGAGCAGTACGGCATTGGCTTCAAGCTCGGCAACACCGGCCTGCGCGACCAGGTGCAGGCGACGCTCGAACAGATGAATGATGACGGCACGATTGCCAAAATCGCCGCTGACTGGGACCTCACTGACTCCCTGTGTTTCGGCGAAGAAGGGACGTATGATGTCATGAACAACGAAGAAGACGCCGAGGAAACGGTCAGCTTCTTCGCAAGCGTGGCTTCGATCTTCAGCAAGCTGAGTCCGGGCATTGTGGCGACCATCGCCATTTTCACACTGACCCTGCTCTTTTCCCTGCCGCTGGGCTTTCTTGTGAACATGGCCCATTCCAGCAAGTTCGCCCCGCTGTCCGTTCTGGCCAAGGTGTACATTTCCATCCTGCGCGGCACGCCATTGATGTTGCAGCTGCTGGTGGTGTTCTTCGGCCCGTACTATGTGTTCCACATGCAGCTCTCCAACAGCTACCGGTTCTATGCGGTCATCATCGGCTTCTCGCTCAACTATGCGGCCTACTTTGCGGAGATTTACCGTTCCGGCCTGGAGGCCATTCCGCAGGGGCAGTATGAAGCCGCGGCCATTCTCGGCTACTCGCCGGCAAAAACATTCACGCGCATCATCTTCCCGCAGATGATCAAGATCACCCTGCCATCCATCACCAACGAGGTCATCACTCTCGTCAAGGATACATCGCTCGCCTTCTCACTGGCGTATGCGGAAATGTTTACGATGGCCAAGCAGGTGGCGGCTGCCTCCGCCAGCATCACCCCGCTGTTCGTGGCCGGGATTTTCTACTATGTCTTCAATGCGGTTGTGGCCTGGGTCATGAGCCGGATTGAAAGAAAGATGAGGTACTGAGATGTCGGTTCTGAAAATGGAACATGTCCGCAAGTCCTTCGGACCGGTGGACGTGCTGAAAGATATATCCCTTGAAGTCAACGAAGGCGAAGTCGTGGCCATCATCGGCCCATCGGGCTCCGGGAAGTCGACCTTCCTGCGCTGTGCGACGATGCTTGAAACGATGAACTACGGCACGCTGGCCTTTGACGATTTGTATGCGACGACGAATGCGCCGGACGAACCGACTGCCTATGTCAGTAAAAAACAAATGCCGCTGATCAAAAGCCGTTTCGGTCTGGTGTTTCAGAACTTCAATTTATTCCCGCACTACTCCGTCATTAAAAACGTGATTGACGCCCCGATCCACGTGCAGGGCCGGGACAAGATTGACGTGATGATTGAGGCGCGTGAGCTTCTCAAAAAGGTCGGCCTGGAAGACAAAGAAAACTTCATGCCGTCCCAGCTCTCCGGCGGCCAGCAACAGCGGGTGGCCATTGCCCGGGCTTTGGCGATGAAACCGCACATCCTGTTTTTCGACGAACCGACCTCAGCTCTGGACCCGGAAATCACCGCCGGCATCCTGCGCCTCTTGAAAGACCTGGCATCCGAGCATATGACGATGGTCATCGTCACGCATGAAATCGAGTTCGCCAGAAACGTGGCCAACCGTATCGTCTTTATGGACGGCGGCGTGGTTGTGGAAGAAGGCAAGCCGGAAGACGTTCTCGACAACCCGTCCAACGAGCGTACGAAAGCCTTCCTCGCCCATCTTAAATCCTGAGACCAGACCTCCATCACTGATGGAGGTTTTCTTGTGCATCAGAAAAGCAGGAGGGTTACTCCTGCTCCATCATGATTCCGGTGATCACACGCATGAGTGTATCCGGGTCGAGTGGTTTGGCGATATGGGCATTCATCCCCGCCTCCAGGGATTTTTTCACATCCCCTTCGTAAGCATCGGCCGACTGGGCAATGATCGGAATCGTCTTTGCGTCCTTGCGGCCGCTTTGGCGGATGGTGCGGGTGGCTTCATAGCCGTCCATCACCGGCATGCGCAGATCCATCAGAATGAGATCATACGACCCTTCAGGTTCAGAGAGGAACCGATTCACTCCGGCCTGTCCGTCTTCGGCCACATCCACTGTGCAGCCTTCGTCTTCAAGCATCATCATCGCGATTTCCGCATTCATCCCGTTGTCTTCGATCACAAGGGCGTGCTTGCCTTCGAGTGAAATGTAGTCCGGCTGTTCTTGGGTTGTGTCTTCTTCCGGCTCCGGTGCCCGTTTCAGATTGAGAATCATTGTCACCGTGGTACCTTCCCCAAGAGTACTTGAAACATGGATTTCACAACCCATCTGGTCAAGGATGCGTTTGACGATTGAGAGCCCGAGGCCGGACCCGCCGAGGTTGGCGTTGTCCCTCGTGCGCTCCTGGGCGAATGGTTCGAACAGGTGTTCTTCAAGGAACTCTTCGCTCATCCCGATGCCCGTGTCTTTGATGATCAGGCGGTCCACCGTGTGGTCATCATCCCGGACCAGGTTTTCCAGCATAACGGAAATCGTTCCGCCTTCCGGGGTGTACATCACGGCGTTGGAGAGCACGTTCACAAACACCTGCCGCATGCGGACCGGGTCGGCCCACACAAGGGTGTTGACGGCGCGGGTGTCGTCGCGCAGGAAGGTGAGGTTTTTCGCCTTCACCATCGGGGCAATGGTCGTGACCACGCTCTCGGTGAATTCGTCGGTCCACACCGGCACGAGTTTCAGCCCCACATCCCCGGCTTCGATGCGCTGCATGTCAAGGGTGTCGTCCACCAGCATCAGCATTGTTTCGGCCGCCCGGTGGATTTTATTGAGATAATCGCGGGCATCGTCCGGCACATCGTTTCTGTCAATGAGCACCCGGTTGTAGCCGAGGATGGCGTTGAGCGGGGTGCGCAGGTCATGGGAGACATTGCCGAAGAAATCGGTCTTGTGGCGGTTGGCCGCTTCGGCCTGGGCCAAAGCATCACGGATCATCTTTTCGTTGTCTTCCTTTTCCTTTGTCAGAAGGGTGATGTCCCGGCGGGTGAAGAGCAGTCTGTTTCTCGAGTCATCGAGATACCGGTACACAAGCTCTTCGTCGCGGCCGTCGATATGCATGAACACGCTGACCTTGTCCCGGTATTTGAGTTCACGCACGATGCGCCCGACCGAGAGCTGATCGCGGATATGACACTTTTCGGCTTCCGACTCACTTTGTTCGTAAAGCACTTCCGCCCTCTGTTCAAACGGGCCTTCCACATCCCGCAGGCCGCGGGCGTCTTTCCCGTTGAAGAAGTAATAGGCCACATGGTGGGTGGCAATATCCACCGTGCCGATGGCTTCGTAGTCATGGCCGGAGATATTGGCGACAATGCTTTCTTCAAGGTGTTCGGTTTCATAGTCTTCAGTGTAGGCGATGGCCTCGATGGCCCCGCTGTTCGGGTCACACATGAGGCGGAAAAATGTCTTCACCCACAGCGTCTTCCCGCTTTCGGTGAGCCGGCGGTAGGTGATGGCGAACTGGCGCCTGCCTTTGTCGTAGGCCTCAAGCAAGGCGTTTCTGGAAAAGTCCTTGCGGAATGTATCGGCATCGGTCTGGTCGACGATGATATCGGCGATATGGGCAAGCAGTTCACTGGCCGTCGCGGCGTCCATCAGCTGTTTGGTGTAATCATAAATCCCGTGCTTCTCCAGACAAACGTCATTGGAGAGGTCAAGGCGGAAGGCGCAGCGGATGGCCGGATTGGTTGTGAGCAGGGCCTGCACGTTGGAATTGTATTCCTCCTCGCGCTTTTTTGCGGCGGTAATATCGAGATACACAAACCAGGCGATATACGACCCGTCTTCCTGTTTGTCGGCGTTGGCGCGCACGTGAAACCAGAGCGGCTCCTGGTCGTCATAGCGCAGAAGCCGGTAATCCGCTTCGGCCTCATGCGCTTCGCTTGCGAACAGCTCCTGCATAAAGCTTTCAATGACCGGTTCGTCTTCCGGCACACACGGGGCCTGAATGCCTTTCATGTCGCAGTTCAGGAACACCTCTTCCTCCACCCCCAGCGTCCGGCACATGTAGTCGTTGACCGCCAGGATTTTGCCTTCCGGCAAATCAAACTTAAAGATCATCAGGCCGACCTGAATATGGTTCAGTAAGCTTGTGAGATCATAACCCAACGTTTTCATCATGACGCCTTCTTCCCTGAAAGATCACTGACTGTACGGGCGAGCACGGACAGGTCAAGCGGTTTGGCCACGTGGGCGTTCATCCCGGCCGCCAGCGCATTCTGAACATCGTCCGAGAAGGCATTTGCCGTCATGGCCACAATCGGGATGTCCCGGGCTTCGGCGCGTTTCTCTGCGCTGAGGCTCTCGCTCAGGGCAAGCGCACGGATGGCGCGGGTGGCTTCATAGCCGTCCATCACCGGCATTTGGATATCCATCAGAATCAAATCGTACGTCCCGACCGGGGCGTCTTTGAAAGTCTCAAGGGTTAAGAGCCCGTCTTCCCGCACATCGACATCGGCGTCTTCCATGTCGAGGATATCGACAAGGATTTCGGCATTGAGGTCGTTGTCTTCGGCGGCCAGAATATGCATGCCCGCAAACACGTCGAGCAGGGCGTCGTGATCCATCGGGGCGCTTTCTTCAGCATTGAGCACGCGGGAGCGCACGGTGTTCGCAAAGCCTTCGAGGAAGAACGGTTTCGGCAGGAATCCGTCAATCCCGGCGTCTTTGGCTTTGTCTTCGATGGCGCTATAGTCATAGGCCGTGAGGATGATAATGAGCACTTCCGGCGGGAGGGTTTCGCGGATCCTGCGGGCGGTTTCCAGCCCGTCCATCCCCGGCATCTTCCAGTCGAGCAGGACAAGGTTGTAGTCGTCCATCGCATCATGGGCACTTTCAAGCATTGTCAAAGCTTCCTGACCCGAGAGCGCGTAGTCCATATGCACACCGGTGCCGGACATCGTTTCCATGATATTAAGGCACACTTCTTCTTCGTCATCCACCACCAGCATCTTCGTGAGGTCATGGCTCTTCCAGAACGCATGGTCTTCCTCTTCACCCGGCAGGTGCATCGGCACGACGATGGTGAACGTGCTGCCTTCGCCCAGCACGGACTTGACGGAAATCGTCCCGCCCATCAGGTTGACAAGGTTTTTCGTGATGGCCATGCCAAGGCCCGTGCCCTGGGCGGCTTCGTGGGTTTTGAGTTGTTCACGGCTGAACGGCTCGAAGATAACTTTCTGATAGGCATCGGTCATTCCCCGCCCGTTGTCTTCGACTTCGAAGCGGATGGATTCATACGTGCCCGAACTTTCCGGCAGCGACGTCACGCGCATCACAATCCGTCCGCCTTCGTCGGTGTATTTGGTCGCATTGGAAAGCACGTTGAGCAGCACCTGCTGGAGGCGCTGGTCATCGGCCACGAAATACGTATGGCGCAGGCCGGAGACATACAAGTCAAACGACTGGTGCTTGGCGTCCATTTGCGGACGCATGATGGAGTCGATGATGGAAAGTGAATCGGCCAGCGAGAACCTATGCACATTCATCTTCACCTTCCCCGTTTCAATCTTGGACATGTCGAGGATGTCATTGATGAGACCGAGGAGGTGATTGCTGGAGGTGAGGATCTTGCGCGACTGGTCGGCGACCTTTTCCGGGTCATCCGCATTTTTCAAAAGCAGCGTGGAGAACCCGATGATCGCATTCATCGGCGTACGGATGTCATGGGACATCCGGGACAAAAAGTCACTCTTCGCTGAGTTGGCGGCCTCAGCCGCAGACAAAGCGTCACGCATCTGGACGTTCATCTTCTTTTCCTTCTCCATCGTCACCGTGACATCGGCGCGGGAGACGAGGATGCGCTCATGCGTTTCGTCAAGCCAGTTGAAGCGGAACTGCTTGTAGCGGAGGGTTTCACGCTTCTCCCCGTCCAAAAAGTCGAACGGGTGATACACGACGTTGTCCTCACCGAGTTCCTCAATAATATTTTCGATGGCGAACGAGCGCACAAACTCCTTCCCGGCCTCTTCATCCACCGTGTAATTCTGGGCGATGTAGGCAATGAGGTTTTTGTACGGCAGCATGCGCATCTTGTGCGGGGTCGGCACATTTGCGTTGAACCACGAGCCGGAGCGCAGGGAAATCATCCTGTCGCTGAGGTCGATGATGGCGATAAAGTCGTAGGCATCAATCGACGTCTGACTCAAAATAGCCGTATCGCTCGCAATCTGGGCGTTGAGCGCGTCGAGCTTGCGCTTTTCCCGGTCGATGTCCTGCACGGCGAAAATCACATATGTCACGTGGCCCGTGTCATCCCGGGTGACCGGGATCATATAACCCCTGTACCAGCGGTCGTCCACGCCTAAACATTCGTACGTGTCCACGTCCGACTCGGCCAGACGTTCATCGAGGGTGGAAAGTTCCATAAACATCCGGATGCCTTCCTGGTATTCCGACTGGAACAGACGCTCTGCCACGAGTTCAGAGGAAACTTGAATCTGATAGTCTGCCTCTTCGACGAGATGCCGGAACATCTCGGGCACTTCGATGAGGGTGATTTTCCCGGTCGCCGTTTCGATATAAAGCGACTGGTCGTAAATATTCCGGAACGAGCGAAGCAACGCCATTTCCCGGTTGAGGTTTTTATTCGTTTCTTCGAGGTCGCGTCTTAATGCACTCTGGGCGTTGACAGTGTCGGTGATGTCGGTCGTACAAATCATGACATAACGCACCGGCTCATCTGCCTCGCGCATGACCGCGGTCATATGGAAGCTGAACCACTTGTGGCTGCCGTCCGCGAGATCCCGGCGGTAGTCGGTTTCATACACCTTCCCACCGGCGAGTGAGGCGCGCATATAACCGGTGTCCAGAATCCGAGAGAAGTTCTCCCGGTAAGAGCTGTCCTCAGGGAAGCTCTGGATGTACATCTGCCGGATTTCATCAATACTGCCCTGGGCATCTTCCGGGGTGAATGTTTTGGAAATCTGGAACAGGTAATACACGTTCTCATCCAAATCCAGCATGATTTCGGCATCATGAACGGCGTTGAGTCCTTCCACAAAAGCGTTGTGCAGTCTGCGCAGGCGCTCTGTTTCTGCTTCCAGCGCAAGCTCACGCCTGGTCTCTTTGGTCACATCCGACACACTCATCAAAAGCAGGGACTCGTCATCATCGAGCCATGTGTACTGACGGACCTTGTAGGACAGCGTGCCGTCGTCTTCGGTTTCGGTGGTGCGGATGGTGTCGACCTTGTCCTGTGCGAGGACTTTGCGGATATTGTCCAGCCGGAACAGCGGCGCCACTGCGGCACGGTCTGCTTCGCGGATGCGGGTGGCGAGGAACGAATCCACACGGGCTTTGTACGCGCGGGTTTCGTCGCTTTCGACAATTCCCTCCCCGCTCTGCAACATATACGATCCGTCGGTCACATTGATGACACAGACGTCGTCATAAATCACATTGGTCAAACGCTCCACAATCATGCTTTCAAGATATTCACGCGACACATCACGGGCATACAGGAACAGTTCAATATCACTCGAGGCCGGATTTTGCACGGCGTTGATTTCCGCGCGGATCCAGCGCCACGTTTCCTGGCCCGGCCAGCGGTACGACAGCTCGATGTGACGGTCGCCCGCCGCATAGCGCTCAATGATATGCCCGCGTGAGAGAACGTTCTTGAGCCGGCGCCCGTCACTCATGATCGTGCGCATAAAGTAATCACGGGTCAGAATGTCGTCATACGTCCCCTCTTGCATGATGCCGAACAGATCCGGCTCGGAGGCGATCAGGGCATTCTTGGTCATGTTGGCGTGGATGCGCATCAAAAGATCATCGGAGCCCGCGGTTTCAAACCGGCGCAACTCCGCCGCATAAGTATCGCGGAGCATGACCTGGTCGGTAATGTTTTGTTCGGAACCATAGGCCCGTACGGGCTTGCCGGATTCATCGCACATCACCCGGTAGGACACACGGCACACCGTGTAGCCCCGGTCCCCGCCGGCGCGGTAATGAATGTCCCCGGACGTGAACGGCTTGCCGTCACGGATGTCGTCAAAAATGCGCTGCATCGTGGACACGCTTTCCGGCATGACGTTGTTCATGATGTAACGGGAGGCATGCGGCACCACATCCGGATAACCGATTTCTTTTTTGCGTTTGAGGGTGAACGGGTTGTCCCCGAAGGTGATTTCATCGGTTTCCAGATTCAGTTCCCACAAAAACAGGTTGACCCCGCTGATGGCGAAGTCATGGATGTCTTTCATACGCTGAATATCGGCGAGATGTTCGGCCTGGCGTTTTTCGGCAGTGATATCGCCCAGCGTGAAAATAAACCGTTCGGCCTTTCCGCTCTCATCTTCATCGGTGACGATGGCCGTGCCCCGGCACCATGTATCTTCAACGCCCCGGGCAATGCACCGGAATTCCACCGATACGAGCCGGTGGCCCTGAGCGAACTGCGCTTTCAGGTGTTCCAGGTCCACGGCGTCCTGAAACAATGTTTTGTCTTCATCATACACACTCACATCCACATACAGGCGCACGAAATCGTCCCAGGTTCCCGCCAAAGGAATATGGGCACAATACACCTGGGAGCGCCGGATGGCGTTGTACTCTCCGGTCGTAAGATCGACCCGGTAAATGGAGGAAAAAGCTTCGTGATGATCCTGCCGGATGTCCTGCAGGGCGTCTTCTCTCCTCATATTGATCCCTCATTTCCACAAAAAGAACATAATTCCTTATTTAAATTCTAATCCAAAGTGTGCCCCTTTTCCACATTTACCGCCCTTATGAAATAAATTCCGCTCTTACTTCAAATCAGGGTTCACATAAATATGTAAAATATGCAAAAAGCGCAGCGGCTTAATCCTCTGCGCTTCTGACTTTAAAGGTCTTTACCTCATCGGCTTCGATCGGTTTCGAGAAGTAATACCCCTGGATAATATCGCAGCCGCCCTGGACGAGCGCTTCGACCTGCCAGCCTTCTTCGACCCCTTCGACGATGATTTTTTTCTTCAGGTGATGCGTGAGATTGATGATGTCGTAGATAAACGCATTGTTGCCGCGTTTGGACCAATCGTCAAGCGGCGTGAGATACACGTCGACCAGCGACTTGTCCAGCTTCAGAACATCGAACGGAATAAACGTCAGGTAGTTCAGTGATGAATACCCCGTCCCGAAGTCATCCATCAGAAGCCGGATGCCGGCCCCCTGCAGGCGCGCAAACAACTGATCCGCTTCGTCAGCCTGAATCAGGAGCGACTCGGTGATTTCAATCTTAATCATACTTGGATCGACGTTATAGTCGGCCAACAGTTCCAGCAAGTAATCCGCATACTCCGTATCCCCGAGCTGGGAGCTGGAGTAGTTGAGGGACACCGGTTTGAGCGCCACGCCTTCCACCCGCCAGCGGGCGATTTGTTCGACCACAAGCCGGGTAACCTGACGGCCGAGCTGGGACATGAGACCGGCGTTTTCGGCTTCACTGATAAACTCGCCCGGGCCATAACGTCCGTCCTTCATGCGCACGAGTGCTTCATAGCCCGAGACTTCCCGGGTTTTCAGATCGACCTGCGGCTGGTACACCATTTTAAAGCCATCATGGGCCAGACAGTCAATGATTGCATCACGGATGTCCGCACTGCGCACGAGTTTCTGGCGATGTTCTTCGGTGTAGTAGGCAAACGACGTGCCGCGCTCCACAGCATTGGTCAGGGCCAGGGCCGCATTGCGGATGGACTCTTCGGCTTCGCCGTCCCCACCGGTGGCGACCCCGATGACAGGTTCCGGCCAGATGGTTTCCTCAAAGCCGTTGCTCATGAGGCGGACCGGGTCAAGGCCCAGCGTCAAGAGGCTGTGCATGATAGGGTCAGCGTTGTCACTGATGGCCCGCTCTTTCACAAACACCAGGAAGGTATCGGTGTCGTAGCGCGCCACCAGCATCGTATCCCGGTTTTTGTGGTACACGTGGATGAGACGTGAACTGATGGCCTTGATGACATCGTTGCCGGCATCATGGCCGTAGGATTCATTCACGGCCCATAAATTATCCACACTCACCAACAGCGTGGTGAACACCGGAATGTCTTTGAGAATCTCATTGGCGCGGCGGATGGCCGTGTCACGGTTGTACAGCCCGGTCAGGCGGTCACGCTCGTAGGCGTCGATTGTTTCCTGCTGGGAGGCGATCAGGGCCGCATCGTTTTTCTTCTGTTCTTTCTCCCGGTTGGTCCGGACAATAAGGAAGATAACCGCCACCACAACCAGCAGAATCACCGCAAACATCATAATCAGCCAGCTCACCGGCAGGCGGTTGATGGTCGTCAGAAGCCCTGACTCCGCTTCGGTGCTGTTGGACAGGAGGTTGGAAATATCGTTTTCCGCCGCCTCGTTCATCTGCGACAGAATTTCCCCCAGAATCGCCTGGTCACGGCTCACGGCCGCACACATCGACAAAGTGATGGATTTATTGGCAGTGATGGACAAAACACCCGTGCGGTGCTGGTTGGCCAGCCAGCGCAATTCCGGTTCGGTGGCGACAATCGCATCCACCTGTCCTGAGGAAAGGGCGTGATAACACGCATCGAGATTGTCATAGCCGGTGTACATGCACTCCACAGCTTTGATGGCGCTGGAGCGTTCGATGATGTCTTTGTCGCAGGCAATGACCGCCGCATGACTGGCGTCGCTGTGGGCGGATGTGCGGGTGGCTTTAACGAGTTTGACGTCTTCCACCGAAGAGGTGAGCACAAGTCCCTGTGCGAGTGCGTCACTCGCGTCCATATGGGTGAGACCGAGAATATCCGCCTCGCCGGAGACGACCGCCTTGATGGCTTCGTCCTGTGAGGCATAGGCGACGTATTCAAAATCCGCCTCCGTCGTCTTGGCCAATGTGTTCGCGTAAATATCAAACAGGTCCGGAATGACCCCTTCCCCGCCGTCATAGTAAGGGCGGGTGCCGGTGATGACGGCGACCTTGAACGAACCCTCATGTGCTCCGAGCCATTCTTTCTGCCCTTCGGTGAGGGTCAGGGCCGAAAGGATTTCTTTCTGATATTTGTGGTGAAGATCTTCCGCATAGGAGGAGTTCTCACGGGTGATCCGGTTCATCGCCGAGTCCACGTCGTTTTTCAAATCCTCACGGTTTTTATTGAGCACGATGTAATAGGACTGGGTCGTGAAACTGTAAATTTCCCGGTAACCCTTCATCACGTTTGTGTTGGAACATATCCCGTCGATTGCCCCGCTGTCGAGGGCGACTTTCATCGAATTATCGCTGTTGTAAAGGTTGAGGTCCAGGGTGATGCCCACGTTCTTCGCCCATGTTCGGGCGGCCGTGATGGTTGACGTACCCTTCACCGCGCCGAGTTTCATCCCGGCGATGTCGTTGATATTGCCGTAAGAGTAGCGGTCATCACTTTGACGCACGTAGAGGGATTGTGTCCCCACTGCGCACGCGGTGTCCGCAAACAAATATTTGTCTTCCCGCTCACTCGTTTTGGCCACCCCGGTGGTGAGGTCGATGGACCCTTCGGCCAAAGCGCCGAGCAAATCCCCGTAATTATCGTAAAAGACGTAGTGCAGATCAAAGCCGGCGTATCCGGCAATCCTGGCCAGGTACTCGGCGTCAAACCCGCGCAACACACCGTTGTCGTCCCGTTTGGCATAGTTGTCCTGTTCGACGATGCCCACGTTCACGTCGGTCAGATCTTCGCCATTGATATCCACGACGAAAAACGACGTTAAGAGAAACGCCGTGAGCACAAATGATAAAAACAACTTCCATTTGACCTTCCCGAGTGCCATTGTCACTGTCCTCACTCTCATCAATTGTCCTTGTTTTCCTGATGATATTATCGTAACACAAAAAATGTAAGCGCTCAACCAATTTGCTTTTTGGGTAAAGAAACCAAAAAATACGTGCATGACACAAGGGTCACCTCATGCTGAGGTGGCCCTTGTGTGTCTTATGACCTTTTGAGCTCTTTCAGGACGCTGAGCAGGCGGTCCGGGTCAAGCGGCTTGGTGACGTAGTCCGTCATGCCGGCGGCCTCGGCGCGCTCTTTCGTCTCGCGGTAAATGTCGACCGTGATGGCGATGATCGGGATGTCGGCCGCATCAGGCCTGTCGAGGGCGCGGATGCGGGAGGTACTTTCATACCCGTCCATGACCGGCATCTGGATGTCCATCAGAATCACGTCGAAGTAACCGACCTCACTCGTTTCAAACATCGTGAGTGCCTCCTGCCCGTCCATGGCCGCCACGACCGTGGCGCCGTAGTCTTCGAGCAGGTTGCGGGTGATTTCCTGATTGATTTCATTGTCCTCGGCGAGCAGCACGTTCACGTCAATCGTATCCGTGATTTCCTCTTCGCTTTCGGTCTCATCATCGCTTGTGCCGAGGTCCTGGTAACCTTCGCGCACGCGTTGTTCAAACTCTTCGAGTTCGAGCGGGCGGTCGTACAGGAAGCCCTGGACGTAGTTACAGCCGATGGATTCGAGGAATTCTTTCTGTTTGAGTGTTTCGACCCCTTCGGCCAGGCACATCATCTGCATGTCCTTGATCAGGGAGACGATGTCCTTGACGAGAGCCATGTCCTTGTCGGCCAGCCGGGTGAAGTCCCCGAAGGTGGAGAGTAAGGATTTGTCGAGCTTGATTACGTCCATCGGGATGTCTTTGATCATTGAGAGAGACGAATAGCCTGAGCCAAAGTCATCAAGCGCCGTGCGGAAGCCCGCCTGACGCAGTTCACGGATGATTTCGAACACGCGTTTCATGTCGTCGTGGTTGAATGTTTCGGTGATTTCAATTTCGATATGGGACTTATCGACACCGTACGATTCGGCGGTTTCAATCAGTTCATGGACGAAGTTATCGTTGACGAAATGTTTCTGGGAGAAGTTACAGGAAATGGTCAGATGACGAAGACCTTCCTGTTCGAGCTTGATGAGCTCTTTACATACTTCGTTGAAGATAAAGAAGTCGACTTCACGGATGTCCCCGGTGTCTTCGAGGATCGGCAGGAAGGAGAACGGCGGTACGATTTCGCCGTTGCGCTTCCAGCGCACGAGGGCTTCGGCCCCGATGATATGGTTGTCGCGGATGTCGATCTTCGGCTGGTAGAACGCCACGATTTCGCCGCTTTCCATCGCTTCGTATACATCACGGACGATTTCTTCCTCGTCGTTCCGGGTATCACGGGCCCCGGTTTTTTCCTTGTAAAGCGCGTCATCGGCCTGGCGGATGAGTTCGAACAGGTCATCCTTGTCCGAGGCTTTCCCGATGGCAATCCCGCAGCTGACGGAAATCTGCACGTCCACACCCGGGATTTCGATATGGCGCACTTCCTGTTTCCATTCATAGATGCGGCGGAAGAAAATCTCCCGGCCGATGTTTTCGGAAATAATCAGGTATTCATCCCCGCCGTACCGGTAACAGTCGGTTTTACGGAAATGCCTGAGAAGACGGGCCGCCGTTTCCTGAAGCACGAAGTCCCCGGTCTGATGGCCGTAGGTATCGTTGAAGGATTTGAAGGCGTTGATGTCACACATCGCCACGCAGTATGTCTGCGCATCCGACGGGTTCAGTTTTTCATCGAGCGCATGCCGGTTCAAGAGCCCGGTCAAAGCATCGTGGAACGACATGTCCGACAGATGCATCATCAAGTCTTCGGACTTGCGTTTGGCCTCGACAGCCCGCATGTTCACGTGATAGATGATGATCGTGGCAGTGGCCGCCACAATGGCGAAAATAACATAGTTGAAGAACACCAGGCCCGCGGCTCCGTTATAGTTCAAAAGCAACTTGTAGAAGCCGACGAACAGCGCCAGGAACAGCGGCAGGCCGACCACCGGGCGGAACGTGATGAAGCTGACATAACAAAACACCACCACGTAGAACATCATAATCTGACGGCCCTGCGCAAAGTTCGCATAGTCCGCCGTCCAGCCCGTGTAACACATGAAGACGAGCGAAACGATAATGGAAACCGTCGCCATCAGATGGCTCTTCTTTTTCTGTTTCTGGTAGATCCCCGACACCACGTAACATGCCAGGGCGCCGAGAATGGTCGCCACGGTGTTGATCATCGAGCCGGAAACATCCAGTTCTTCCGGCCGTGTCGCCAGGAGCACCCCCAGCATGATTGTTTCCAGGATAATGATGACCATGGCCAGGATGTGGAGGTTATTCATATTCATCGTGTCGATTTCTTCCACAACGTAGGGATCCCTCGACCCGATCAGATAAGTTTTCAGTTGATCCTTCATAAAACATCTCCCCTGCGATTATGATAGCAGGACGTTTCATTACGAAACTTCGTAAATCCCTGTTTGATGTACATAGTTTATCACATAAGCCCCCTCTATGCACGCAAAAACACTATCAGTATGATAATTCCTGAACGTGTGATACAATAGCCCCGTAACCAAAGGAGAAACGCCTATGTCCATCAAAGCCATTGTCACCGATCTCGACGGCACCCTGCTCGACAGCACGAGTCATGTGAGCGCCAAAAATCAGGTTGCCATCACAAAAGCCCATCACAAAGGCATCCTTTTCGGCATTGCCTCAGGCCGGGATGTCACCAGCATCCTTTCCCTTCTTCCCTCCTGGAATCTTCAGGACGTCACGGATTTTATTGTCGGCTCGGGCGGTGCAGAGGTGTGGGATGTGCAAACCCATCAAACCGAGGAAAGCTACCCGCTTGACGGCCCGTTTGTGCTGGAGCTCTTCCATCACTTCGATGACCTGCATGACAAGATCAACTTCATCGTCCCGAAAGACGGTATATTATATGCCCCGTGGGATGACGCCCATATCCGCCGGGTGTCCGAAGGCGATCAGATGCCCTATAAAGTCGTGGATTACGAAGAACTGTTAACAAAACCGGTGAAAAAGCTGTGTGTGATTTCTGATGAAGACACAATGGATAAGGTCGTGGACATGGCCCAAAGCTTTACGTCCCCGCACTTCAAAGCCGCCGCGCTGAAAACCTCGGCCCGGATGTATGAATTCATGGACCCTCGCATTTCCAAAACGTACGGGATTGAAAAGATCCTGAAAGAGTTTGACCTGGCCCTGGACAACCTCGTGGCCTTCGGGGATCAGGACAATGATATTGATATGTTGGAGAACGCCGGGATTGGGGTAGCCGTGGCCAATGCGAGCGAAAGCGCCAAACAGGCCGCCGACGCACTCACCGCATCCAACCTCGATGACGGGGTAGCAAAATATATCAGCGAACATCTTCTCAACACCAAATAAACACCAAAGGGCTAATCGTCACGCGATCAGCCCTTTTCTTATTACAGTGTTTCAATCAGATCATAGTTGTCATCATCCATGACAGCGCCCTGTGAGCAAAGCACACAAATGTGGTTTTGGTCGTTGAGCTTTTCAAGAGCCTCTGCGGCCCGTGCGAGATCGGCGGCCGACATAGTGAGCACGTCATGTCGCTCACGGCGGCGGTCCTCATCACTCACACGGGTGAAATAGAAACGGTCTCCCGCCAGGCCTTTCTGGCGCGGTGTCAGAAGTGGTGACAAATCACTCATGGCGCTGATAACCGCCCCGTCCAGAGCAGCATCCGCTCCTTCGCTTTGCGCGAGTTCATCGATGAACGCTGCGGCCCCTTTGTATTCTTCGAGGGAGCGTTTCGGATTCGGGTCACGGTAGGAGTAGAATGTGGCACTGCCGTCTTTGGCCGGCACAAACCCGCAGCCGTACGCCCCGCCCTGCACGCGGATGGTGTTCCACAGGTAAGAGAAGTTGATGATGCTTCTGGCCACCAGCATCTTTCCACGGGAAAGTCCGGTCAGATCCATCTGACCGCCCCTTGACGCAAAGGCGATATCCGCCGGGATGATAATAATTTCCTTGCGCTCACCGGCCGTGATGACGTCATAATTCCTTGGCTCATTATTGACTGGGAACGCTTCGGAGAGCATCCCGGTCAGGAGGTCTTCATCCGCGTCATCTGTCCCCGTGCCAGAGAGGACCAGGTCGCTTTTAAAGAACGCGTTCTCATAGCACTCAGCCATGTCTGCGGCGAGAGCCTTGGCATCTTTGGTCTCTTCCCTCGTCCGGAGCCACTTGTAAAACTCGAAGCCACCGATGGCTTCATCCATCGCATTAACCTGTTTGAACTGGGCGAGCACACGGCTTCGCGAAACCGCATGTCCGGACATAATGATGTGGCTGTACATACCCGTCTTGGCCTGGCGCAGAAGGTTGAAAATATCATCCTCGTCTTCAAACACTGTTTCGGTGAGGATTTCCATCACCAGCGCAAAGGCGTCCCGGCGCTTTTTGGCGAGTGTGCTGAACGACACCCGGATCTGCAGTGATGGTTCAAACGTCTGACTGTCTTCGATTGTGTTCACGCCAAAGCTCAGTGAACCTGTGGTGTTTTTTATGAGGTTGGCGAGATCATCAGCGCTGTGCGACTTTGTGCGCAGCTGGCCGAGAAGAGATGTCATCAATGACAGCCGGGATAACTTTTCGGGGTTCGTCGTCTTCACATCGAAGTAAAGGTTGTAGTAAAGAATGCCACCGGTGCTGATGTCGTGACGGAGCACGGTGATCCCGTTCATCGTGGTGATGCTTGTCGGAATGTCTTCCGGCGTTTCGTCCACATCACTGCGGCTGATTTTAGGAATGGAAGCCAATTGTTCCGGCATGTCCGGTGTCTGTTGCCAGGAAAGCAGCCGGGCCTGTTTGTCCAGAAGGGCTTGTTTGTCTTCCACCGACCACTCAGCCTCTTTGGCTTTCAGCTTGTCTTCTTCGAAGGCACGTTTATCCGCCCCGAGGGCAGACGACGGGGTCATGACCACCCGGCATGTGTGCGGGTTGTCGAGGAAGACCTCCTGTAATAATTGTTCGAAATACCCTTCATCCATTTTTGTGGTGAGCTGTTCAAACAAATCCCCGACTTCGAGGTTAAGCTCCGGCGCACCCCCGTAAAGCATACTGTCGAGCACCGTGAAGTTCAGAATCAGCCCCTGCGGATAACTGCCGTAATCACGTTCACGCATTTTGAATTCCAGGTTGGCCATAATGGCTCTGAGCTGATCGTGGTCCAGGCCATGAGCGACCTGATTTTGGAGTTCGTCCTTCACCAGTTGGTCGACGAGGTCAAGATTTTCTTTCGTTGTGTTTTTGACTTCGAGATTCACCCACGGCTGATAAACCCCGTCTTCCGCAAACATCACCACGTCCTCGGCGAGGCCTTTGTCAAGAATCACCTTGGATAATGGCGCCTGGTTATTACCGGCGAGATAGTCGGTGAGCACAGCCACGGCTGTCAAACGAAGGCGGTCGTCATAGTCCCCGTACACAAACCCTCTGGCCGTAGAGTATCGTTTCTCCGTGTTTTCTTCCGGTGAGACTTCGAACGCCACGTTGCGCGTGCCGCCGTCGACCGGGCTCTGATGGACCGGGGCTCCGATGCGTTCGGTTTTTCCGAACGGTCTCAGGTATTCGTCGTCGATGATGCCCAGCACTTCATCGAGATCCATCACCCCGTCGAGGAACACGATGGCGTTGGACGGCGCATAAAAGCGCTTGTGGGCGTCGAGGAATTCTTCATAGCTTAAGTCCGTGATATTTTTCGGGTCGCCCCCGGAGACGAACCGGTATTCAGAATCCGGAAATAACGCCTGGTTCATCGCATTGACGAGGAGCTGGGTTTCATCCGCAAACGCCCCTTTCATCTCGTTGAACACCACGCCTTTGTAGGACAGATTCCCGTCGTCATCAAATTCGTAGTGCCAGCCTTCCTGCATGAAGATTTCCTCACGTTTGTAGATGAGGGGGTTGAACACCGCGTCGAGATACACCCGCATCAGGTTGTAGAAATCCTTCGTGTTCTTACTCGAGACGGGATACATCGTCTTGTCCGGGAACGTCAGGGCGTTCAGGAAGGTGTTCATGGAACTTTTCAAAAGTTCCACAAACGGCTCTCTGACCGGATACTTCACCGACCCGTTGAGCACAGAGTGCTCAAGAATATGGAACACCCCGGTGTGGTTTTCCGGTGCTGTCCGGAAGGCAATCGAGAAGAGTTTATTGTCGTCCGGGCGGTCGAGCCGCACCACCCTGAGTCCTGTCTTTTCATGTTCGAGTTCAATCATTGTGGCACTGAGCTCGTTGATGGGCTTGATGGCTGTGATCACAAAGCCATGGATTTTTTCACCTTGATTCATATGGAAATCCTCCTTTGTTGGTATGGAATATTTTACACACGTATCCACAGGGTTTGTCAACAGACGGGACAGAAAAAGACTGCACGGATTGTGCAGTCTCAGGACGGGCGTCATTCTTCACGTACAGTCATCAGCGCAAAGCCGGGAAGATTTTGTCCGCGCCACTGTGTCCTATCCGGCCGGCAGGGATCATCCATGAGAGGCCGATGCCCCGGACAACATCTTTCACAGCACATTCCGCAAGAATGGCCTCCCCACTCGCCGGCAGAGCCTGCCAGAAATTGATGTTCTGGGAAAACTTGAGCCGGAGCCCGCGGTATACGACAATCTGACGCACACCGTTCCACACGGTGTCATCATAGCCACGAACCTGTCGTCCAGGCACCTTGATCTTTGCGACATCATCCGTCGCCATGATCAATCCGGCCACAACAGAATCTTCGAACACCATGGCCTTGTGGTACATCATGTATTGTTCGAGCGAGGTGAAGAGCAGGTCATTCTCCCGGAAGTCCGGCAAATACCTGTGACTCAAAAAGCCATTATCTTCATCCAGGTTGTGGAAACACATGATCTTACTGTTCATGGATGGTGTCCCCCACTTTCCTCACCGCCACCTCCAGATCCAAATCATACTGATTCATCCAACCCTCCGGGCCATCCGGACAGCGCCGGGAAAGGTCTTCATCACGGGCAAGTTTTCAAAGACATTATACGCGCCCTCAGGAAAGATGAGCGGGCTGGTCCCTGTTCCCAACAGTTCCACCGCACGTGCATAGCCAATCTTCCGTTCCGCCCTGTCACGGGTGTCCACACAAATGCAACCGTTCGCGTCCGGCAGCATGCCGGTCATGTTGACATACATGATCCCCATGTCCCCATCATGATATAGGCATGTTCGCGGATGATTTCAAAAGCCCTTTCGATATCGTTTCCGCCGATATGCGTCACAGCATACGCCGCAGCCTCCTGCGGAGGCTTGTGGTCGTCACGGATGACTTTGATCGACTCGTGCTTCATCCACCGGTCAACCTTCAACAGACGGTAAAAGACCGGATGCAGGACGCGGCGCAAGCGGATATGGCTGAGCTTTTTGCCCTTGTCAAAGTCCTCCTGTCTCTTCTGTCTGCAGTAGGCCTCAATCTCCGGGACACTCAGTTTCTTCAGTTGTACAAATGAAACACTGAACTGACCTGAAATGCCTTTCTTTAAGACACTTTTATCCATTGATCTGAAGCAGCACCTGATGATGCACTGCCCCGTTGCCTTTCGTCACATACTTGATGTCTTCTCCGCCACCCAGGCAAAGTGCCGGTTTGAAGAAAAAGATGTCTTCATAATCCGGCTTCCCGAGTTTCTCCACCGCCTGGTTATAGAGATCTTCCCTGAGGACATGTTTCCGGATATCCTCATCCAGAATATACCCCTTGAAAAAGTCTTCATAAGAATCTGTGCAGACGACCGTTTCCCGGTAATGCACATCCAGAAGACATACGTCATTTTCAGTGTCACTGAGTTTCCTGAAATAGAAGATGTCACCGAACGCCGTAACAACCAGCGGAATCTTGTTGAAGTCCTGCTCCCCGAGCCAGGAATAAAGGCTGTTCATATAATCACGGGGATCAACGACCTTGAGCAGGCCATCGCCGTATTCACCAAAGCCGTAGTCCTTCCAGAATTCAACGACCGGCTTCGGAAGCATGCCTTCACCGAACCGGAGAAGCTCATCATCCGGTTTCGCGAGATTCTCTCCCGGCTTGTATGC
>Ga0065709_1005966_pt1 | contig 29815 bp, 24 predicted proteins | sample Hoacrofraction14_2_FD_59096 | JGI IMG/M metagenome (GOLD analysis project Ga0065709, IMG submission 59096) | Hoatzin crop microbial communities from Cojedes, Venezuela, sample from fiber fraction 14 v1 | ecosystem: Host-associated > Birds > Digestive system > Esophagus > Crop | place: Venezuela...
CAGATGATTGGTAAACGCTATTTTGTGTGAAAGAAGATTGGAAAGCAAAGATTGATTTTTTTGTTTTCCATTTTTTGTGCGAGTATTTGTAAAGAATTGATTTCTTACACCTTATTTATTATTTTTTGAAAGAAAAGTTTTGAATTTCGAGTTTTTCGTTCTAATTTCGCACCTTGTTAGAAAAAAGCAAAAAACTTATAAGCATCATGATGATAAATATTACATTTCCCGACGGTAGTGTGAGAGAGTACGAATCAGGTGTAACTGGTTTGGCGATTGCGCAAAGCATTTCTCCAGCTTTGGCACGCGAAGTAGTAGCCTGTGGTGTTAATGGCGAAACGCAAGACTTGTTGCTTCCGATCACAACAGACGCATCTATCGCTCTCTACAAGTTCTCTGACGAGGAAGGAAAACATACATTCTGGCACACTTCTGCGCATCTTTTGGCAGAAGCGCTGCAAGAACTTTATCCTGGGATACAGTTTGGTTTTGGTCCTGCAGTAGAAAACGGATTCTATTACGATGTAATGATGCCCGAAGGAACCGCTCTTAGCGAAACTGATTTCCCTAAAATAGAAGCGAAGATGACCGAGTTGGCACGTCGCGATGAGCAAGTTGTTCGCAAGGAAGTATCTAAAGCGGATGCGCTAAAGTGGTTTGGCGAACAAGGTCAGACGTATAAATGCGAACACATTGACGAGGATTTGGAAGACGGAACGATTACAACCTACACGCAGGGCGCCTTTACAGATCTCTGTCGCGGTCCGCACCTTCCGTCAACAGGCGTTATCAAAGCGATAAAGATACTCTCTGTGGCTGGCGCTTTCTGGCGTGGCGATGCTAATCGCGAGCAAATGACTCGCGTTTATGGTATAACATTCCCGAAAAAGAAGATGTTGGACGAATATCTCTTGATGTTGGAAGAAGCAAAGAAGCGCGATCATCGCAAGATTGGCAAGGAAATGGAATTGTTTATGTTTAGCGACCGCGTTGGAAAAGGTCTTCCGATTTGGCTTCCTAAAGGAACAGAATTGCGTCTTCGCTTGCAAGAATTGCTTCGCACAATCCAGAAACGTTTCGGCTATCAAGAGGTAATCACACCGCACATCGGTTCGAAAAATCTCTACGTCACTTCTGGTCACTATGCACACTATGGAAAAGATTCTTTCCGACCAATTCAGACGCCAGAAGAGGACGAAGAATATATGCTCAAGCCAATGAACTGCCCTCATCACTGTGAAGTATTTGCGTGGAAGCCTCGTTCGTATAAAGATCTGCCGCTTCGCATCGCAGAATTTGGCACAGTCTATCGTTACGAAAAGAGCGGTGAGCTTCATGGATTGACGCGTGTTCGTTCGTTTACGCAAGACGACGCTCACATCTTCTGTCGTCCCGATCAGGTTAAAGGCGAATTCCTTCGCGTAATGGACATTATACAAGCCGTTTTCACGATCTTTAAGTTCGAAAACGTTGAAGCGCAAATCTCATTGCGCGATCCTAAAGATACTGAAAAGTACATCGGTAGCGATGAAGTATGGCACGAGAGTGAGCAAGCCATCATCGACGCTTGTAAAGAGAAAGGATTGGATGCGAAAATCGAATATGGCGAAGCCGCATTCTATGGACCTAAACTCGACTTTATGGTGAAAGACGCTATTGGTCGTCGCTGGCAACTTGGAACAATTCAGGTAGATTACAACCTGCCACAGCGCTTTAACCTTTCATATACCGCAGAAGACAATTCTAAACAAGTGCCAGTGATGGTTCATCGCGCACCGTTTGGAAGTATGGAACGCTTTGTTGCCGTTCTAATTGAACACACTGCAGGTCATTTTCCACTTTGGCTGACGCCAGATCAAGTGGCTATTCTTCCTATCTCAGAGAAATACAACGNTTATGCAGCAGAAGTAGCGAAGAAACTCGACTTAAAAAGGCGTTCGCGCGCAAGTGGATTCGCGCAACGAAAAGATTGGTCGCAAGATTCGTGATAACGAATTGCAACGCGTTCCTTACATGATCATCGTCGGAGAAAAAGAAGCAGCAGAAGGTCTCGTGTCGATGCGTCAGCAAGGCGGTGGAGAACAAGCGACAATGACAATCGATGAATTTGCAGAGCGTATCCAGAACGAAGTAAACGAGCAATTGAAAGCCGCAGATGTGCAGCCTAAATAATCTCGCGCGCATATACATTATTAAAAATAAACGCGGAAAATTTTGTCATTTCAACAGAAAACTATAATTTTGCACCCGCTTTTGACGATTATCGCCAATGAAAATTGATAAAAAGAATCAACAACCACAAAACCGAATCAACGAACAAATACGCGCTCGTGAAGTTCGCGTAGTNAGCGATGGAGGCGCAGAGGTCATGTCTCTGCAAAAAGCACTCGAGATGGCACGCAATGAAGGCGTCGATCTCGTAGAAATTTCTCCTAATGCACAACCACCAGTTTGCAAAATCATCGACTACTCGAAGTTTCTCTATCAACAAAAGAAACGACAGAAAGAGATGAAACAAAAACAGGTGAAAGTTGAAGTAAAAGAAATTCGTTTCGGACCGCAAACCGACGAGCACGACTATCAGTTCAAACTGAAACACGCACGCGGTTTCCTCGAAGAAGGCAATAAAGTACGTGCATACGTATTCTTCCGCGGACGTAGTATTCTTTTCAAAGAACAAGGCGAAGTCCTACTTCTTCGTTTCGCAAACGACTTAGAGGACGTTGGCAAAGTTGAATCAATGCCTAATCTTGAAGGAAAGAAGATGTTTCTTTACCTTGCACCGAAAAAATCTGGTGTTGCAAAGAAAAGCCAACAGAAAATAGACAGAGAACGCAAAGAAGCTGAAGCTTCACTGCAAGCAGAAGCAGAGAAAAAACAAACAAGCGGACTCTTCGACAACGTCAAAGGCGGCGACCAGCTNCTNNAAAAGCTGAAAGACAATCAAGAATAACGCAAAACAGAAAATTGGTGCGTAACGCCCGTGCATATGCGTTGCCACCGTAGAATAAATAACTCATTAAAAACAACAAAAAAATGCCAAAAGTAAAGACAAACTCCGGCGCTAAGAAGAGATTCAAGTTCACCGGAACCGGTAAGATTAAAAGACACCACGCTTACCACAGTCACATTCTGACTAAGAAAACAAAGAAACAAAAACGTAATCTCGTTCACGATGCAATCGTAGATACATCGAACCTGAAGCAAGTGCGTGACTTGCTGAATTTGCGTTAATTAAGTTAAACATTAAAACAGTAAGAAATTATGCCAAGATCAGTAAATCACGTCGCTTCACGCGCAAAGAGAAAGAGAATATTAAAGCTCACTAAAGGTTACTTTGGAGCAAGAAAAAATGTCTGGACAGTAGCAAAGAATACCTATGAAAAGGGTTTNACTTATGCTTACCGCGATCGCCGCAACAAAAAGCGTAACTTCCGCTCACTGTGGATTCAACGTATCAACGCAGCTGCACGTCTTGAGGGTATGAGTTACTCACAATTGATGGGCAAACTGAGTAAAGCAGGAATCGAAATCAACCGCAAAGTCCTCGCAGACCTCGCAGTTAACAATCCAGAAGCATTCAAAGCTATCGTAGAAAAAGTAAAATAAACTTTTCAATACAACACAAAAAAGAGTCGCAACAATGAGTTGCGACTCTTTTTTTATGTTTCAGCAAAATATTTCACGTCAATCTTCTTTGAATTTCATAGTCAGACTGATGCGTTTGCGCGAGATATCAACGTCGGTTACTTTCACGCGAACGTGTTGCCGCAAACTTACAACCTCTGACGGGTCTTTAACGAAATGGTTGCACAGTTGAGAAACGTGAACAAGTCCATCCTGATGCACACCCACGTCAACGAACGCGCCAAACTTCGTGATATTCGTTACGATTCCAGGTAGAATCATTCCAGGAACCAAGTCGCGTATCTCTCTAACGCGTTCATCGAACTCGAAAGTTTGCGCTTCCCCGCGCGGATCTCTACCTGGTTTTTCAAGTTCGGACATAATATCTTGCAACGTCGGGAGACCAATTGTTGGCGTAAGATAACGCTTTAGGTCGATATCTCTACGCTTTGTCGCGTCGTGAATAAGGTCTGCGATTGTACAACGTTCATCGGCTGCCATCTGTTGCACAATTGGATAACTCTCTGGATGAACGGCAGTGCCATCGAGCGGGTTTTCGGCATTTGTTATACGAAGGAAACCAGCGCATTGCGTGAACGTTTTTCCACTCAAGCGTGGAACTTTTTTCAGCTCTTCACGACTCTTAAACGCACCATGTTCGTTTCGCCACATTATTATATTACGCGCGAGCGCGGGACCCAATCCACTAACATACGTAAGCAATGGTTCGCTGGCGGTATTCACGTCAACGCCGACCGTATTGACACAAAACTGAACCGTCTGTTCAAGACTTTTGCGCAGCTTGCTTTGATCTACATCGTGCTGGTATTGACCTACACCAATACTTTTCGGATCTATCTTCACCAACTCAGCGAGCGGATCCATCAAACGACGTCCAATCGACACCGCTCCACGCACAGTAACATCCTCGTTTGGGAATTCCTTGCGCGCAATCTCTGAAGCGGAATAAATAGAAGCACCATCCTCGCTCACCTCGAATAGCTTTACATCAGGCAAGCGCAAGAAACGCTTCAGCAAATCCGACATATCGCGCCCACCAGTGCCGTTCCCAACGGCGATTGCTTGCATATTAAAATCCTGCGCCAGCGTTCTGATGCGCGAAACTGCGCGTTCGCCACTGCCGCTCGACCCAAACGGAAAAACCACTTCATGATGAAGCAGTTGACCGAGCGCGTCAAGTACAACCACCTTACATCCAGTCCGAATTCCAGGATCAATCGCCAGCGTTCGCTTCTGCCCAAGTGGCGCTTGCAAAAGCAACTGACGCAAATTTTTTACAAACACTTCAATCGCTTCTTCATCGGCTTTCTCTTTGCTCGAAGCAGCAAATTCGTTCTCAACCGATGGCGCCAAAAGCCGATCATACGCATCTTCCAGCGCTTCTTCAACCAAATCCTGACACGCTCCACGACCACGAACAAAAAGATGCTCCAATCTGCCAATCGCTTCATCGTCATCTACCGAAATCGACACACGCAAAAAACCTTCGTTTTCACCGCGACGCATCGCCAGCAAGCGGTTTCCCGAACAGCGTTTCAGCGGTTCTTGCCAGTCGAAATAGTCGCGGAATTTTGCAGCGCCATCTTCGTCTTTTTTCGTTTTAATCACTTTCGACGTAATCTGCGCAGTTCGCTCGAACAAACGACGCAACTGATTGCGCGCACGCTCATCTTCGCTCATCCGTTCCGCTAAGATATCTTGCGCACCCTTAATCGCCGCTTCAACATCTGCCACGTTCTCGTTCACAAAACGCACAGCACAGCCCAACGGATCAGCTTTACGCTGTTTCCAAATCAACTCAGCAAGCGGCTCAAGCCCCTGTTCACGCGCGATTTGCGCACGCGTTCGGCGCTTCGGGCGATAAGGCAAATAAATATCTTCAAGCTCTGTCGCGTTCCAGCTTTGCGTAATGCGCGCCCTGAGCTCATCCGTCAACGCGCCTTGCGCTTCAATATTTTTCAGAATCGTCTCTTTCCGTTTCGAAAGCTCCTTCAGCCGTTCGTATTGCTCCTGAATCGCGGCAATCTGCACCTCGTTTAGCCCATTCGTTCGCTCTTTCCGATAGCGCGCAATAAATGGAATCGTGCAGCCCTCGTCGAGCAATTCGAGCGTATTGCTCACGCTTGCGGGCGACAAACGAAGCACTTCGCTAATCAAGTCGGTGAAAATATGCATAGGTCGTAGTGTTTTAGATGACAAATGTACGAAAAAAAATAGAAAAATCAATCGCTCTGCATTTTCGGTTTACGAAAACGAAAAATGGGGGGCAAAAACCGAGCATTTTAACTCATGTTAATTTCGAAATTTTCCGCGAAAATTTTTGCGGTGGTCTAAATGAAAAATTTTGGCGAAAAAGCAAGATTTTGGAATATTATACGTGAAATATGCAATTAACTATAGTGAACGAAAGTTGGAATTCGTTAAATTGCTGCACAAAACGACTGATTTGTGCAATTTTTTCGCGTAAAACGTAAAATTTTCTCGTTGTTTTACGAAAAAAAAAGCGCTGTTTACAAATTTATTTCACGTGAGATAAAAATCTATCTCACGTGAGATAATTTTCTATCTTATATGCTTTAGGTTTTTTAACAGTCGATTTAACAAAAAAATGCACGAAAAAGGGGGTCAAAATTGACGTGTTTTTGGTCGGTCGATGGTTGAACGGCAAAAAAATCGCCAAAAAACGCGTTAAAATTGCGCTGATTTGTAAAATTTTTTCGCTTTTTTCTAACCAAACGGCATCATCATTTTGTAAGTNTTTTTTGCANGCAAAAAAATTCTGGTATTTTGNGTCTAAATTTTGTTTNGTTTTTNNTGTAAATTNTGTTCGCTTTTGCAACATCCATTTTTCTATTCCACATCAAATTTTTTCGAAAAAACGCTTTTTATNTTCCGAAAAAGTATGTAATTTTGNAGTTGAACTTCAAAATTGCATAGATGAAATACATAGAAAGGAGTATTAGTTCNGTCATTCTCGAAGCTGCTCAATATTTCCCAGTAATCTGTGTTACTGGTCCGCGTCAGTCGGGCAAGAGCACGCTCGTCAAACACCTATTTCCTGATTACGCGCAATACACGCTCGAAGATCTCGATACGCGNGNATACGCCGAGCGCGACCCGCATGCGTTTTTGAATAGCACGACCAATGGGATGTTTCTCGACGAGATTCAGAACTCGCCTCAGCTGCTTTCGTATATTCAAGGCATAGTAGATAGTCATCCAGAGCGTCGCTTTGTCGTCTCAGGCAGTTCAAATTTTGCGCTAATGAAGAACGTTGCGCAATCGTTAGCAGGTCGCGCTGGCGTATTTGAGCTGTTGCCGATGTCATTCNACGAGGTTTCGGATGCTATGTCAGCAAAAAGCGTTGACNAAATGCTTTTCGACGGTTTTTATCCAGCCATTTGCGCGGGCAGTAATAAAGCAAAATTTCTCTATCCCTCGTATATAAAAACCTATCTCGACCGCGACGTGCGTCAGTTGACGAACATTCGCGACATGATGCAGTTTCACGCGTTTCTAAAGCTATGCGCTGCAAGAATCGGTTCAGTCTTTGTTGCGTCGGAAATCGCAGCCGAAGTTGGCGTTTCAGTGCATACAATCAATTCTTGGTTGTCTGTTTTGCAAGCATCCTACGTCGTTGAAATGCTGCGACCTTANTATGCGAACACAGCGAAGCGATATATCAAGTCTCCNAAGCTTTATTTTTGCGATACTGGACTGGCTTGCAGTTTGTTGGGCATTGAGTCGCCAGCGCAATTAGCGCGNGATAGGATGCGCGGCAATTTGTTTGAGAATTTTATTGTTAACGAGGCGTTGAAATCTCGTTACAATAAAGGCAAGGACAACAATCTTTTGTATTACAGAGATTCGAACCAGAACGAGATTGATTTGCTTCTCGTTCAGAACGGNGTCATCGACGCTATCGAAATCAAGTCGTCGCAAACGTGGCACAACGATTTCCGAAAGACAATCGCGCGAATGGAGACGCTCGTGAAAGAGTCTGTGGGCAGCAAGAGTGTGGTTTACGCTGGCGAATTAGAGGATTACAACGCTGACGTGAAGATTGTCAACTACAAACACATCGATCGACTATTCTAAAACGTTATATTTTGCAAGTGGTTTGGCGTGAAAANTTTTTTCGATTTCACGCCAANCCATTTTCCTTTTTCAGCGTAATTTTTTCGTCAAAAAACTATGTAATTTTGCAGTTCAACTTCAAAATTGCATAGAAATTGTGGACTAAAAACGTGGTTGTAGCGGACTGCGAACGCAATTTAAGGCGCTGAATTTTTCGTTATTTGCATTTTAATTCGTATTTTTGCCTTTAATCATTCTAATCTATGATTTCAGTCGAACATCTCACGATTTCTTTTGGCGCGAAGCCNNTGTTTAGCGATGCGAATTTTGTGGTCGGCGATCGCGATCGCATTGCATTGACGGGCAAGAATGGCGCTGGCAAAACGTCGTTGTTGCGTGTTCTTTGTGGCGAAGCGAAGCCTACGAGTGGGAATGTTGCGTTCGACAAAGGAATGATTATTGGTTACCTTCCTCAGACGATGGCTTTGAGCGACAGTCAGACTGTTCGGCAAGAGGCAAGCAAGGCGTTTAGCGAGTTGTTGACGCTTCAGAATCTTGTATCTCAGCTCAATAGCGAGATAGCGCAACGCGATGATTACGAGAGCGATAGCTATCAGGCGCTGATTGAACGCTTTGCGCATGCGGATGAACGGTTTAGACTTTTAGGTGGCGACAATTACGAAGCGCAATTGGAGCGAACGCTCGTTGGTTTAGGTTTCCGACGCGAAGATCTCGACCGTCCGACGGCAGAATTCAGTGGCGGATGGCGCATGCGCATTGAGTTAGCAAAAATTCTCTTGCGCAANCCNGACGTATTGCTACTCGATGAGCCCACAAACCANTTGGATATCGAAAGCATCCAGTGGCTTGAGCAGTATATCTTGTCGAGTGGTTGCGCGCTTGTGTTGGTTAGTCACGACCGCGCGTTTATTAACAATGTTACTACGCGCACNCTCGAGATTAGTGCAGGCAAGATAGAAGATTATCGCGTCAAGTACGACGACTATGTGCGCTTACGGCGNGAGCGACGTGAACAACAAATTCGCGCGTACGAGAATCAGCAACGAGAAATCAATGCGATGAAAGATTTTATCGACAGATTCCGTTACAAACCCACGAAAGCTGTTCAGGTACAAAGCAAGATTAAGCAGCTACAAAAGCTTGTTCCAATCGAAATTGACGAGATCGACCGTCCTGCTATGCAGCTCCGTTTTCCTCCATGNTTGCGTAGCGGAGATTTCCCATTGATTTGCGATGGNGTCTCAAAGCGTTACGGCGATAACACCGTCTTTCGCGATGTTAATTTAACGCTCCGTCGCGGTGAAAAGGTGGCTTTCGTCGGTAGAAACGGCGAAGGCAAAACTACTTTAGTGAGATGCATCATGGGACAAATACCTTACGACGGTAACTTAAAGCTTGGGCATCAGGTACAAGTAGGATATTTTGCTCAAAACCAAGCACAGCTTCTCGATGAAGATGCAACAATTTTCGAAACCGTTGATCGAGTAGCGCGAGGCGACATACGNCTNCGCTTGAACGACATTCTGGGCGCGTTTCTCTTTGGCGGAGAAATCGCGGAAAAGAAAGTAAAAGTCTTGAGCGGTGGAGAACGAAGCCGATTAGCAATGATTAAATTGCTACTTGAACCAGTTAATTTTCTAATCCTCGACGAACCCACCAACCACTTGGATATGCAGTCGAAGGAAGTGTTGAAAGAAGCGCTCAGAGCGTTCGACGGCACCGCTATCTTAGTGAGTCACGATCGTGAATTCCTTGACGGCATCGTTACAAAAGTGTACGAATTTTCTAACCAACGCGTCCGCGAACACATCGGAGGCATCTACGATTTTCTGCAGNCGAAAAAAATTTCGTCACTCAATGAACTGTCAACTCCTTCTACACAAAATCCGACTACGGAAACCGTAGAACCATCGCAGAAAAAACAAGACTACGAAAAGCGCAAGCAGCTTCAGCGCGANGTGAGCAAGATTGAGAAACAGATTGCACGTGCAGAAGAAAAAATTTCGACACTCGAAAATCGCATCAGCGAGCTCGATGCGTTGCTATCTCAACCAGAAAACGCGTCAGACCTTGCACTTGTGAACGAATATACCGCCATCAGCCAACAACTTTCAGATGAAAACGATCGGTGGATGGAACTCTCCGAAAAATTAGAACAACTAAAACAAACCGAATCTTAAACCAACTAACAACAGAAACCATGAAAAAAATGATTGCAATGATGATGCTTGCAGCCACATCGCTTGGCTTGAGCGCACAGAACAAAGCAGGTATTGATCCAACTAACTTGGATAAGACTGTCAATCCAACAGAAGATTTCTACCAATTCGCTACAGGCGGTTGGCAGAAGAAGCATCCGCTGCCTGCAGCTTACTCTCGCTACGGCAGNTTTGACATGCTTTCCGATAATACTAACAAGCGAATCAACACGATTTTGGGTGATTTGCAAAAGAAAACCTATAAAAAGGGAACGACAGAGCAAAAGNTGAGCGATCTGTATAAACTCGCGCTCGACGTAGATCGACGCAATAGCGAAGGCATTCAACCAGTTAAACCGCTACTCGACGAGATTGCCGCTGCTAAAACAAAGCAAGACCTCGAGAATATACAGCTGAAATATCCCGTTTTCAAGTATGGTATNGCGATGGGTTANGGNTTTGGCGCNGACAACAAGAACTCTACGCAGAATATCTTGCGCGTTTCTCAAGGTGGATTAACGCTTGGGCAGAAAGACTATTATCTTAACAACGACGAAGCAACGGTAAAAATTCGTGAAGCCTATCGCGAACATATTGTAAAGATGTTCCAGCATTTTGGTTTTAGTGAANCNGAAGCACAACAAAAGCGCGATGCGATTTTCCGTTACGAAACGATGCTCGCATTGCTATCGAAAAGTCGCACCGAATTGCGTGATCCAGAAGCGAATTACAACAAGATGACGCTCGCAGACTTTAAGAAAAATTATCCAAACATTCCACTTGAAAAATACGTCAACGCGCAAGGCATCGACAGCAAGTATTGCCAAGAAATGATTGTAGGTCAACCAGCTTTCCTTGCTGGTCTTGACAAACTGAATCAAGCGCAAACCGTTGAAGANATGCGTGCCTATATGGAATGGGATGTTATACATGGCGCTGCTAACTATTTGAGTGACGAAATTCGTTTAGAGAATTTCGATTTCTTTGGNAAAACGATGTCGGGCAGAAAAGAAGAACACCCGTTGTGGAAGCGTGCAACAAGTCAGGTTCAAGGCGCGATGGGAGAAGCACTCGGCAAGATGTATTGCGAACGCTACTTCCCAGCATCGTCAAAGAAGAAGATGGAAGAGCTGGTTCGTCAATTACAAATCTCTCTCAATGAAAGAATTGACGCACAAGAGTGGATGGCGCCCGAAACAAAGGCTGCTGCGCATGAAAAACTTAATAAATACTACGTTAAAATAGGCTATCCAAACAAGTGGAAAGACTATTCAGATTTGCAGATTGATGCATCAAAAAGTTTTTACGAGAACATGAAAAACGTACGCATCTTTGCAAATAAACAATACATAAAAGAAAAAGTTGGAAAACCTGTCGATCGCGACGAATGGCACATGACTCCGCAAACTGTCAATGCATACTACAACGCTACAACCAATGAAATCTGTTTCCCAGCCGCAATCCTTCAATATCCATTCTTCGATCCCGACGCTGACGAAGCATTCAACTACGGCGCTATCGGCGTGGTTATCGGTCACGAAATGACGCACGGCTTCGACGATAAAGGTAGAAAATATGCGTCGGACGGCAATCTGAAAGATTGGTGGACAGCAGAGGATGCAAAAGGCTTCGAGCAACGCGCTAATATGTACGCGGATTTCTTTGATAAGATAAAGGTTCTTCCTGATCTGAACGCAAACGGCCGCATGACTTTAGGTGAAAACCTCGCCGATCACGGTGGTTTGGAAGTGGCGTTCAATGCATTCAAAAACGTAACCGCAAACAAGAAATCGAAAACGCTCGAGGGATTCACTCCTGAACAACGATTCTTCATCGCGTATGCTACGCTTTGGGGACAAAATATTACAGAAAAAGAGATTCGCAATCGTGTGAAAACCGATGTTCATTCACTCGGAAAATGGCGCGTAAACGGTGCTTTGCCACACATCAATGCATGGTATGACGCCTTCAACGTAAAGCCTGGCGATAAGATGTATTTGCCAGAAGATCAGCGATTGAAGCTCTGGTAAACCATCTCAACGCAATCTCATCCTAAAACATTAGTTTTATGCAAACACTTGAATTGCTTGCGCCAGCGAAGAACGTGGACTGCGGTATCGCAGCGATAGAACACGGAGCGGATGCGGTCTATATCGGAGCGCCATCCTTTGGAGCGCGTGTCGCAGCAAGCAATTCGGTGGATGATATTCAACGACTTACAACCTTCGCGCATCAATTTGGCGCGAAGGTTTATGTAACCGTCAACACAATTCTTTACGATACGGAAATGAATGACGTAGCGCATCTTCTCAAACAGTTGAACGACTGTCGCGTTGATGCGCTTCTCGTTCAAGATATGGGTTTGTTGCCGCTCTGTCGTAACGTACCGCTACACGCGTCCACGCAGACAGACAACCGAAGCGTGGAGAAAATTCGGTGGTTGCACGAGATGGGATTCCAACGCGTTGTTCTCGCGCGAGAACTCACACTCGATGAAATCCGCGAGATACACGCTGCAGTGCCAGATGTTGAATTGGAAGTTTTCGTGCACGGCGCTCTTTGCGTTAGTTATTCAGGACAGTGTTACGCCTCGCAGTTCTGTTTCGACAGAAGCGCGAATCGCGGAAATTGTGCACAGTTTTGCCGAATGAAATTCGACCTTTTAGACGCGCAGGGCAATGAATTGCAACACCAACGCCACTTTCTGTCGCTGAAAGACTTGTGCCAGATCGATCGCTTGCAGCAACTTGCCGACGCAGGTGCATGCTCCTTCAAGATAGAAGGACGACTGAAAGATGTGGACTACGTGAAAAACGTTGTTGCAGCGTATAGTCAGCAACTCGATGCACTCATTGCTGCCAATCCTTCACGCTATCGACGCGCGTCGGACGGCAAAGTAAACTACGCTTTCACGCCAAATCTGCAAAAAACATTCAATCGCGGCTTCACGCATTACTTTCTCGACGGTCGTAAACCAAACATTTCCTCGTTCGATACACCAAAAGCCATCGGCGAAAGCGTGGGAACGGTGAAAGAAAAACGTGCAGATTCTATTCTCGTTGCAGGTACAACAGCGTTCGCAAACGGCGATGGGCTCTGCTATTTCAACGCTTCGCGCGAGCTGGAAGGCGTTCGCGTGAATAGGGTAGAGGGCAACCGACTTTTTCTTTTGCAACAACCAGAAAATCTTCGCAAAGGGATGACGCTCTATCGCAACCATGACGAAGCGTTTTCCAAAGTTTTGCGCGGACAAACCGCAACAAGGAAAATCGAAATCTGCATGGATTTCCAAAAGAACGATAGCGGATTTTCTTTGTCGATCACACCAAACGCCACGCGCTATCAAAGCGTTACAATCGCGCTTCCAATGGAACACGTCGCTGCCCAAACGCCACAGCGCGACAACATCAAGCGCCAGCTCACAAAATTAGGTGCAACGCCTTTCGTTTGCACGCAAATCACGATTGCCGACGACGCAGCCCAATGTTTCATCCCATCGAGCCAGCTCGCTGCCTTGCGTCGCGACGCCGTTGATGCATTGCTTTCCCAACCGTATCTCGTCGCGCCAGTCCAGCAACTCGTGCAACCGCAGTCGCCAGCGCCCACAACCGACCTGCCGTTCACCTATCTTCTGAACGCAGCCAACGAGCATTCGCGCGCGTTCTATCGTGCATTAGGTCAGCCAGCCACCGCATTCGAAACCGATGGCGCGTCGGTCGAAAAACCATTGCTCATGCAATGCCGCTATTGTTTGCGACATGCACTCGGCGCTTGCTTGCGCGATAAAAAATCCAACCACACGCTTCGCGATCCGCTTTATTTGCGATTGAACGACGGACAACGCTTTCTGCTAAAATTTGACTGCAAAAACTGTATGATGCTTGTATATGCTACCGAATAAATTCTTTACGATATCGCTGTCGTTTGCCCTTTTCGCGCTCCTTTTCGCGTCATGCGGCAGAAAAACGAGTGTGCAACCCGTTCAAGATTTGTCGCAACAACAAATCGATTCCATGCACTTCGCTGCCACCCATCACTACAGTTTCAACGACAATTTCATCGTTTCTGCCGACAGTCTCGTGCTTGTGCGTCAGCAACCCGAAGAAACCGTCAACGAGTTGCCTGTGGATTCCTTCGCTGTTTCGCATGGAAACCACCTCGTTGTCGCAGACATCCGAACCATACCGACCGACTCTATCGACAGCATTTGGGTGCAAGTCGCGACCGAAACAAGCGAATTCGGATGGTCGCGCGAGCAAACCCTGCTGAAACATTGCGCGCCCGACGATCCCATCTCTATCTTCATCAAAACGTTTTCCAATAAACGGCTGCGCTATGGCGTGATTACCCTCGTGCTGATTGCCGCGATCTATCTTTTCCGACGCTTGCGCCACCGCAACATCCCCATCGTTCACCTCAACGATATACCATCATTCTATCCCGCTCTCCTTGCTTTGCTTGTCGCGTTCACTGCAACGCTATACGCTTCCATACAACTTTTTGCCGCAGAGCAATGGCAGGAGTTTTATTTTCATCCAACGCTGAATCCATTTGGTCAACCTACGATTCTCGCGCTATTCCTTGTGTGCGTATGGGCAATCATTATCGTCGCCATTGCTGCGGTTGACGTTGTTCGAAAGCGTCTTCCGCTCGAAGATGCCATACTTTATCTTTGTCAGTTAGCAGCGATTTGCGCCATCAACTACCTCGTTTTCAGTCTTACTACACTCGTTTTCGTAGGCTATTTCTTGCTCATCGCTTACGTCGTTTTCGCNATNCGACAATATCTCCGCAATGACCGACCGCGCTATCTCTGCGGAAACTGNGGCGCGCCTATGACAAAGAAAGGCGTATGTCCACACTGTGGCGCAAAAAATGCGTAGAAATACGATTNTTCTCCTTATAAATTAGGATTGCACGCGCGCGTACATTTATATAATTTTGCAACATCCACAAAAACAGATGTCGCATGAAACAAATACGCTTNGCGCTTTTATTTCTTTTTCTCTGCGTTATAAGCAACAATTTCGCACAAACTTNTTCTACAACAGATACATTGACNGAGCAGTTTACCATGCTCGAAGACGTTGTCGTAACGTCACAGCCGAAAGAAACCTATCAACTACGACAACAACCCATTTCTTCCGCAACATTTTACACGAAAGACCTCGTCACGTTTGGCGTGAACGACCTGCGCGATCTCAGCCTTTTCGTTCCAGGATTGACGATGCCCAACTACGGNTCTCGCCTCACTTCCGCGATGTATATACGTGGAATCGGATCGCGAATCAATAGCCCNGCNGTCACAGTATGCGTCGATGGCGTGCCATTGATAAACAAGAGCGCCTACAATCAACACTCCTACGATCTGGCGCACGTGGATGTGCTTCGTGGACCGCAGGGAACGCTTTACGGACAAAACACCGAAGGCGGTATGGTGCGCTTCCACTCGCGTAATCCAATGCAATATCAAGGCTCTGACGTGCAGATTACGGGCGCAACNGGCGCGTATCGACTTGTTCAAGCAGCCACCTACCAGCGCCCAATCGACCGACTGGCGTTCAGTCTNGCTGCGTTCTATCAAGGACAAAACGGTTTCTTCAAAAATCAAACAACAAACGAGCGCGCAGATAAGCAAAACGAAGCAGGCGCGCGTGCGCGTCTCGTTGCTGATCCAACGAGAAACATTCGTATTGATTGGATTTCCGATTATCAATTCACTAAACAAAACGGCTATCCCTACGGTNTGCTTGCCGAAGATGGCANNGTNAGCGACGTAGCGACCAATCGACAAGGAAATTACAAGCGCCACACCTTCCGCTCATCGTTGGGCATTAACGTCACAGGGCGCTACTTCGACTTCAACAGCACCACGAGTTGGCAATATCTTTCCGACANAATGTTGATGGATATCGACTATCTGCCGCAAGATTACATGCACATGGAGCAGCAACAACTATCGAACGCCGTTACGCAAGAGTTTGTTTTCAAAAGCAAAGAAGGCAAACGATGGCGCTGGACTACGGGCGCTTTCTTCAGCAAAGAATGGTTGAAGACCCACGCAACCGTCTTTTTCCACGACGATTTCAATGCTTTGATGGGCTCGCGCATACGCACTGGACTCATCAACCAAATGATTCCCGCTTTCATGACCGCGCGTGGCATGACCTACGAGCAAGCACAGGCTTTTCTTGAACANATGATCGTGATGAATAGCGTGCAGATGAGCGACGTACCTGGCGTCTTTCGCACGCCATCGCGTAACATTGCGTTTTTCCATGAATCAAATATCGAAATAACGCCACGNNTNATCGCAACGCTTGGCGTGCGTTTCGATTGTAGTCGCACGCGTATCAATTACGAATCATCGTCAGCGATGGCTATCGACATGAACGTCATGCGTCAGGCAGTGAGTGCCACCATCAGTTCACTGCTTTCAGGAAACGCACACGCTGACTACAACCAACTATTGCCTAAGTTTGGACTTCTNTACAAGTTCAACGACAGCAACATCTACGGNGTTGTCAGCAAGGGTTATCGTGCAGGAGGATACAATATACAGATGTTTTCCGACATACTTCAAACGGAACTCNCCAACAACGCTGCTGCAGCGCGATCGGGTCGTGACGTAACAATTTCGCATGACGCAGAAACCTACGAAAAATTGAATCAATCTATCGCTTACAAACCAGAGGAATGTTGGAATTACGAAGCAGGAGCGCATCTTNGTTTGTTGAACGGCAAACTCCATGCAGATGTTTCAGCGTTCTATATGGCGCTTCGCAATCAGCAACTCTCGGTCATGGCAGAAAATTATGGTTTCGGGCGCGTCATGGTNAATGCAGGTAAAAGTGCCAGTTGTGGCGTTGAAGTTGCATTGCGTGGCGTTGCGCTCAGGAATCGACTCTCGTGGAGCGCAGCCTATTCGTTTACGCGCGCCGTCTTCAAGCAATACGATGACACCNTAACCGTTTCGGGCGAGAAAAAAGCCGTTTCCTACGCCGATAACTACGTGCCGTTTGTGCCGCAACACCATCTGGCACTCGCAGCCGACTACACCATGCCGCTCACGCAACGACTCGCGCTCACCNTTGGCGCAAATCTCACNGCCGAAGGCGCCATCTACTGGGACGAAGCCAANGCATACAAACAGCCGTTCTATGCACTGCTGGGCGCGCACGCGATGTTGCAATTCCANCGCATGAGCATCAATCTCTGGGCGCGCAACTTGACNAACACAACCTATCAAACTTTTGCCGTAACGAGTGCAGCCGCTGGCTCAACGCTTGCGTTTGCGCAACGCGGAAACCCACACCAATTTGGCATCGATTTGAGATTCCATTTTTAAGCACAAAAAACAGCCATTTTTTAGCANCGTCAAATGTTAAAAAGTGGCTGAAATTTTTCAAAAAAACACACTCTCAAAAAGTCCGTTTTTAACACAATTTTAACACGATTTTAACGCAACAAAATCGCAAAAAGTTTTTCTGCGACCATTTGTTGGCGTTTTTTGACCCTATTTTACGTGCATTTTTTTGTTAAATTGCGTGTTAAAAAAGTTAAATGATATGAGATAGAAAATTATCTCACGTGAGATAGATTTTTATCTCACGTGAAATAAATTTGTAAACAGCGCTCTTTTTTTTCGTAAAACAACGAGAAAATTTTCCGTTTTACGCGAAAAAATTGCACAAATCGGCGAGTTTGTGCAGCNATTTAACGTTCTGCAACATTCGTTCACNATNGTTAATCGCATATTTCGTGTATAATCATCCAAAAACGCGCGAATTTTTCAAAAAAAGTACATGCAAAATTTCGACGTATTTTTGTAAAGAAAATTTCCCAATTAACGATAGTTAAAATCCGCCTTTAACGAGTGTTAAATTTGGTGCATGTGAACGGTAAAATTTCTTTACATTTTTGGCATTTTTTNTTTACATTTTTTCCATCTGCGGAAAACNCCTATAATATTAAATAATGTGTAGAACTTGAAAATAGCGCAAACGAATGATTGTTTTTCGAGACTTTTTTGTAAATTCGCAACCAAATGCACAGATTTTTCGTCAAACGAATTGTTATGAGAAAACCCGTTCAATACCTTTCTATCGCAGCGTTTGCGCTGACGTTACTCGTTGCTTTGTCAAGTTGTGGCAACCGTTCGCGAAAAGATTTCAATCGTTTACTTGTTGAATTAGCCGATGACGACGCNGTTATCGATCGTGAAGACTGGCAGAAAATTGCACGTTTTCTCGAAGAAAACAAACGTCGCTTTGCTGAGTTTTACGAGAACGACAGTCTNCAGACNTCGCTTGTCAAAGCCGACATCACGAAATATTTTGCTCACCGACGTCCCGCCAAAGATATTACGTTCATTGGCGTTGGCGAAAGCGAGCATTTAGGCGTGAATTTCTACTTAGAGCGAAGCGGATCGATGACACCCTACGACGCCGCGAGCGGTGANGGGCGTTTCAAAGCAGCNATTGTCAGTNTGTTGAACAACCTTCCAGAAGGCACAGACGCGAAGATGTATGTTGTAAACAGCAGCATTAATCCTTACCCGCAAGGCGTTAAACAATTCTTGAACGACAACAATATTTTTCTTTCAACGAAAGGGCTCGGTGATGCAAGTTATACCGATTTTGGAGCCATCTTTTCCGAATTGCTAACCAATACACGNGAAGGAGAAATCAGCATACTGGTGACGGATATGATTTATTCAACGCGCCAGATGATTGGTGTAAATCCGCAGAAAGTGTTTTCAGAAGCACAGGGCATGACGCACGCGGTGTTTAAAGATGAAGTAANAAACCAATCCATGTTGATTATGAAACTGATGAGTTCGTATGACGGTCCATATTATTCTTATGACGCGCCATCGAGCGGTAAAACCTATCACGGAGAGCGTCCTTACTATATTGTTTTTGTAGGAAGCAATTCGTCGATTGCGCGTTTGACGATCGACAAGCAATANGCGCCATTGATGCGTCTTGCGGATTTGCGCGGTTTTGAACACATGTATCTTTTCTCAACCGATGGTGTATATCATCCGTACTACTCACTGCTGTTGCGNAGCGATGATATACGAGGCAGATTTCGCCCAGAGCACGGTCAGAATGACCGCATTACCNACGTAAAAGACGTAGAGCCAGACGCAGCGAGTGGAGATATCAAACTGGCGCTTGCGGTTGACTTGAGCAAAATGCTGATCGACGAAGATTATCTGACNGACANAGAAAATTATCNGATAGAAGCCGACAACGAAATCACGATAGAGCAGATTCGGAAGATTGACTCTAAAGACGTAACGCCTGCATCCAGAAAATTTACTGATAAAGCGACGCACGTATTTGTNNTGAAAACGAAAGCGCTGAAGAACAATCAGGAAGTGAAANTACGCTTGTTGAATCGCTTGCCGCAGTGGATTAAAACNTCATCGAGNGACGATGACCGCGANTTGCATAGCGCTACGTTTGCAGAGACCACGTTTGGACTTCAATATCTGCTGCAAGGCATTTACGACTCCTATCAAAAACACGCCAAAGACGTGCCCTGTTATTTTACTTTAGACTTAAACTTGAAAAAATAAACATCAAACACATGAAGAAATCTATTCTACTAATCAGCGGACTCGTGCTGACNCTGTTGTATATCGTCTTTTCAATGCAAATTTACGAAGCGATATACTACGAAAGAGAGTTCTCTGACGAAATGTATAACCAGAATCTTTATCTCATTAGCGCGTTTGTCAGCGCTATCGTAGCGTGGGGATGGGCTGGAATATACTATTACCTCATTAATTCAGTGAGTTTCAGTCGCTGGTATCATTGGTTGCTGATGTTGGCTATAGCAATGATTGTTTCAGCGCTTATCAATTATTTTTATCCTTTATCGATTTTCAGTGAAAACGGATTGAGTTTCACTCACCAACTCGTGAATTACAGTCTTGTCACAGCAATGCTCACTGCTATTTTGTTTGTGATAGCATCTTTTTCTATGCGTTGGTGGAGTACAAACTGCCGTCACACACCCATACCTGAATAAACTATGCGATTATTTCTTTTTCTTGTAGGCGGGACAGGCTCTCGCGTGATGCGTCCTTTACTGATGCAACTGGCGGCTGGCGTTCATCCGCAGGATGAAAATGGGCATGCNNTGCCGCTGGAGATCGTGCCTATCATTGTCGATCCACATAAAGCAAACGAAGATTTGAAGCGAACGGAAAATCTNTTGCGCTGGTATCGACAAATTCGTCACTCGCTCTACGGCGACGANGAAGATGTTAGGAAAGGCTTTTTTAGTGTAAAAATTTCGACTCTCAGCGANATACTGCCGAATGGCTCGTCGTTGAGCGAAACATTCCTATTCAATATGAATGCTATTGAGTCGAAGAAATTTAAGGATTTCATTGCATATTCAACGCTCGATAGCGGCAATCAGGCGCTTTGTTCAATGATGTTTTCGAACGATCAGTTGGAAACAAAAATGGATATCGGCTTTGTAGGAAGTCCAAACATTGGAAGCGTNGCNCTAAANCAATTCAAGGACAGCGAAGAATTCAAGCAATTTTCTAACGTCTTTCAGAAAGGCGATCGTATCTTCGTGGTTAGCAGTATTTTTGGAGGTACAGGAGCAGCGGGATACCCGATCATTGTGAAAAATATTCGCAATGCTNGNNATAATAGTCAGATAAACAATCGCGGTGATTTGCGTGATGCNCGAATCGGAGCCCTTACAGTACTGCCGTATTTCAACGTACAGCAAGACGAAAACAGTCCGATATCACGCGCGGACTTTATTTCGAAAACGAAAAGACGCGTTATTCTATTATCACGATAACCTCACTGGACTCAGAAAAGATGGCGTTGATTTGCCAATGTCTAAAGTTAACGTTTGCTATTACTTGGGCGACGAAGTTCCAAGCAATCCTTACTACAACGATCCAGGTGGAAACGGACAGCGAAACGATGCACACGTAGTNGAATACGTAGGCGCGCTGTCGATACTTGACTTTCTTTCGATTCCAGATGAGCAACTCCAAACCGCAGATGGCAATGCTGTCAATCCAATCTTNAAGGAATACGGTTTGGCAAACGATAAACGAACATTGAGTTTGAAGGACTTTGGNATNTCAACGCGTGCGCTCGTCAATCGTCAGATGGCAAANTTCCATTTGGCGTANATGTATCTGACGCATCAATTCGCAGAAGATATTGGTAGAGGTTACACGCAAGACAAACCAGAATTGACGAAAGGTTTTCTTTCTACATCATTCTACAACACGCTCACGTCGAATTTCTTNGTTGCTTACTTGCAATGGCTCAAGGAATTACGTGGAAACCAACGCAGTTTCGTGCCATTCAATTTGGATACCAGCAAACTATCAGACGCGCTCACAGACATTTCGCCAAAAAGTAGGCTTCTTTAAGTCGGGCATTGACTATAAAACCATTCTNGCAACGATGAANAAAACAAAGCCAAACCGCGATGAAGACGCAGAAATATGGCACAGATAAAGTTTGCTTGAAACTCTTTGATTTACTGGACGATACACTCGACAAATTGATTGACGAGAAATACAATTCTATTGTGTAAGAAAACTATGAGCAAGATACTATCCTATAATAATAAGACGACAGGCGAGGGTTGGATTACGCTGAACAATCAGTATAATGCAGACGAAATAAATATGATAAGCGACCCGAATGGCGGTCTATCTCAACANCCGAGAACNGCAATTCCTTCACCCTTCGCGCAAATGGACTTAGTTAAGAACGCATTTCGCAGGCTTTCGATGAACGAAAAGTTGCGTGGCGAAGCGATGGATGAGAAACTCGTTTCGAATGCATTGGATATCGCGCAACTGTTCTTTAATCTGCCAGAATTGCGCACGCAAATTCGCGTGGTAGAGTGGGACAAAGAGACCCANCTTGCTATGCTTAAGCAAGAGCCTCAACATAAACTANTCGGCGAAACCATTGAGATGTTTCTCGAACAAGANAAAGAAGCNTTCAATTTCGACCAAATGGACAGNCTATACTTCTTGGTTTACGGAAACGAAACAATTGGATGCACTTCGCCAGTCACGCTTTTCATGGCGTCGCCCAATGCACGAGAAGGAAAATACAGCATTCCAGTAGAACAAAACGTGCGACTTTTCGAACTCTGGCGCCCGCTTTACATGCGCGACGCTAAGTTTGTNAAATATATCTACGCGCTTTTCACCGCTTATCCTGATTTGAAAAAAAATTGTGGCGAACTAAACGCATATTTAATCGTTAACTTCNGACTTCTATCTGATGAAGTTAGAAAATCAATCCTTACGGATATCGGCAATCCAGAAGCGCGTGACTTAGAGAACGTAGAGAGAGCGAAAGATTATTTGCAAGTAAACTTTTCGCCGATGGATGAGAAAAGTGCAGGCGTTGGGCGTACCATTTTTCTGTGCNCGTCAGGAAGATATACAACAAGCGATTCAGCAAAGNGATTTCAAAATCGTTCCAACGCTCGATTGCGAGGAACAACTTCCGCTCGTGCTGCAAAACCATCTCAATGCACCACAAACAGATCCGTTTAGATACATCACAGGAAATTGGACTGATGCAACCGTCATCACATCTGCTGACTATGCGATGACGCCTGACAAGCGTGTGCTTCCTGCAACAACGCACCAGTATCCTTGGTTAACCGACGACGATTTTTTCCAACCTGTTCTAATAAAATTAGACTACACGTTGGATCGCGATTGCTTCTTCGATGGAAATCTATCGATCGGTAGTCGCGAAACGGATGATTGTGATTTCGTTTTGCCGTTGAAGCAAACATTTTTCAAATACTTCACCGCAGAAGATTTGCGCAAGACAATTGGCGGCAGAAAACGCTTCGAACTCATTCACACAAAGACGGGACAGACCGAAAGTGTACGTGTAGTGCTGCGCGTTCCTGTGCAGAAACAAGGCGCGTTCATTACTTTGGAACGCACGTATGTTGCTTCGCATGGCACAGACCTACGCTATGACGAGAAAAACAATCGCGGTTATTTCATAACTGTACCATTTGCGCTGTCAGTTTTTCCATTTATCAATCCAGACTCACTGCAACAATATCACATCCAACTGGTTGACCGCGCGCTTGGATTGCTCGAGAATTATAGTTTATCGCTCGACTTCTATCAGAATGCTGCTCGGCGATTGGATGAGCAATGCGTTACGTGTCGCTCGCGTAGCTTGAAATCTGAAAAGAAAGTGGGATCCGATTATTATCGACTCAATTCAGGATTCGATTACATGACAATCGCGCTAGCCGATGAACGTGGCACGCGCGTAGCCGAAGGCGTTATCTGTCCTAAATGGCCAGCCTACATTCAGGGTCACGATGCATTTACGTTCAGCGTTGACTTTGGTACGACAAACACGCACGTGGAATACATGTGCGAAGGNAATATGCCAGAACCGTTAAGCATAAGCAGTGCNNCCAGCGAACGCCTCGTTGCAACATTATATAATGGAGAGAGCATTCTATACGACGTGATTCTCAAACAGGAATTCTTGCCTAAGAATATTTGGTGATGTGTACGGATTTCCACAACGCACTGTTCTGTCGGAAAGTGAGCAGTTAGATGCNGAAAATGTTGATAACATTATCGCGCTGGCAGATGCAAATATTCCGTTCATTTATGAAAAGGAAAGTACAGGTTATGGAAATAGAATCGTAGCTAACTTGAAATGGTCCACTGAAATAGCAAACAGCAAACGTATCCGTGCATATCTCAAAGAGCTTGCATTGCTTATGCGCGCTAAAGTGTTGATTGAGAACGGTAACTTGCAGAAAACGCGTCTTGTATGGTTCTATCCGCTTGCTATGAAAGTGGGAAACATTCGTAAAATGCAAGAAATGTGGTCGAAAACCTTTAAGGAAGTTTTTCGGAAGCGATGCAACAGAAACGAATCTCATTCAGATGCCAGAATCGGTTGCNCCTTATTTCTTCTATCGCCACTCGAGCGTATTCCGTGGCGCGGCATCTACGGTTGCAAGTATTGACATTGGAGGCGGATCGAGCGACGTTGTAGTTTTCGAAAGCAACGCTACGCAGCCAACGATACTCACTTCGTTCCGCTTTGCTGCAAATGTGCTCTTCGGAGATGGATTCTCAGAAATACCGCTTGGCGATAGCAATCCTATGTTNAAGAAATACGTTGACTACTTCAAGCGTTTGTTCGACAGTGATGACGATCGCTACGGCGAACTCAATGGAATACTCGACGATATCGTGTCAAAGCGAAAAAGCGAAGACATCAACGCNTTNCTTTTCTCCGTCATCAACAATAAAGTTGTAGGTGGAAACGATGTCTTTTCCTATAATTTGCGACTCAACGAAGACGGCAATCGCAAAATTATCTTCATCTATTTCTACGCTACTCTNATCTATTTCGTTGCGCAGATGATGCATCAACGAGGACTACAAAAGCCTCGCAGCGTTATGTTTAGTGGAACTGGCTCAAAAGTGCTTGAAATTATCGGAAAGCAACGCGATCTTGACCTNATTACTCAAGCAATNTTCGAGCGCGTTTACAATGAAAAATACGACAGCGATGGCTTCTCTGTGATTAAAGAAGAGAAGGAACCCAAACAGATTACGTGTAGAGGCGCTTTGCTTCAAGTGCGNGAGCCNTCTGGATGTGATAGCGTTAACACGCTAAATCGTTCACTTGACGCCATCGATAGCACACTTAAAACAACGTTCTCTATGATCGACAAACCGCAAATCGTNTACGACGATATGGCGAATGCTGAGATACGACAAAAAATCGTTGAAAGCGTGCGAAAATACAATGAATTCTTCATCGCGCTTTGCGATGATTTGCACGTTGTCGATCGCTTCTTAGTCGATATTCGCTCGCTCCAGCGCTTCCGCGAACTCGTGAACAAAGATCTCGAACACCACTTGCTCAACGGCTGGAACTTCTCAAANAAAAATCAAGACGAGCACAACGGAAACGACGTTGTTGAAGATGCTGTTTTCTTCTATCCAATTATCGGCAGCATCCGCGACAATCTCATCGAAAACTTAACCGACTAAACATGGGACTCTTTGGAAAAAAAGACCAAAGCACAGCAGTTGAAAACGCAAACGCTGCGCAACAGGATGAAATGACAGCGCAACGCATCGCCGAACTGGAGCGTCGCATCGCTAATCTGTCTGAAAAAATCGAAGATTTAGNCANTCGACTGTCGCAACTCGAAGAAAAAGAAACGCAACCNNCACAAACCGCCANCGCAACGCCNGAAGATAGCNCGCCAGTTGCTGANNNTGCAACCACAANNCAGCGCCATCTTTTTCTCCCAGCACCATCTGCCGACGGCATCTTCGAGTTCGGCGCTTCCCAAGAGCAAATCGGCAAAAGCATCTATTCGCTTTCCACCGACGATTTGCNNACAGCAACATTCCGAGTCATCGATTCCCGAGACGCAATCGCGACATCCATGATTTCCGTTTCGCAATTGCTGAAACCAGCGTGCAAGATTCTCGGCAACACAGCCATGCGACCGCAACACATCGTCACCGAAGAAGAAGGTAAAGCAGTGCGCGACGGCAACGGTTGGCGNGTNATCCAAAAAGCAATCATACGTTTCTGCTAATGATCGAAGTAAAATGCCCTAAGTGTCGCTATCGTTTCCAAGCGGAAAGCAGTGCAGGCGAAAACCAAATCGCGTGCGTCTGTCCCAGATGTGGCACGCCTTTCGTTTACGACATACCCGAAGAGCAACGNACTGGCATGCGTCTGCAAGAGGATGTGCATGCAACAGAAACGAAAACCGTTGCAACANCATCGGCAACCAACGAAACGCAANCNCAACACGCTGACGTAAAACCGCGACCCATACCATCCGCAAAAACAACCAAGCAAAAACCATCTTCTGCCAAGCGNGCAACCCGACAGCCANCNACGAACTATCGNCCCACAGCCAAGCAACACAACGGNTGCTTGCTCAAGGGTTGTCTTCTCATCTTCGCGTTCTGCGGCATGATTTTGTTCTTTATCGTCAGCGGTTGGTGGTCGAANCGTTACCATTCCGATGAAAATTCNATTTTCTCTGATGTAGAAAANCAAACGGAAGCACAAGCAACAACGTCGCAAACNGATGAAACAAACCCCAAACCACTGCCNGCGCCAGATTGGATTCAAGGCGTTTGGACTGTCAACACCAACTACTACGGAACGATTACGCTNCGAATAGAAGGCAATCACATTGAAGAAACAACCAAAGGAGGCATCTCCAAAGGNTCATTCTATTATTCTAAAGGTCAGTTGAACTGCGATTTCGGCGACAAACGCACGCTCGTCTATCGTCTCGACGAGACACAGCATCGTATCGATGCAGGCGANGGATTGCTTATGCGTAAAGTAAAATTCTAAATGCACCAACGCGACAAACAAATCATACATTTAGCCATCCCAGCAGTCATCACCAACGTCACNGTTCCACTGCTCGGGCTGGTCGATCTCACCATCGTTGGTCACATGGGCAACGAGAAATACATCGGCGCAGTGGCNATCGGCAGCATGCTGATGAACGTTCTCTACTGGCTGATGGGCTTTCTGCGAATGGGAACAAGCGGTCTGACAGCCCAATCATACGGCGCGGAAAACAAAACAGAATGTCGCCTGATGCTGTTTCGCTCGCTTTTGCTCGCCAGTGCAATAGGATTAGCGTTGCTTCTNNTGCAAACACCNATCCGTCTCGCTGCTTTGGCACTCATGAAACCGCCAACCGAAACAGCGCCACTCGTTTCCACCTATTTTAATATATGCATCTGGGGCGCTCCAGCCATGCTCTGCATCTACGCTGCAACGGGATGGTTCGTCGGTATGCAAGACACACGCGCGGTGATGATTGTTTCAATTTCGCAAAACNTNATCAATATCATCGCATCGCTGCTCTTTGTCTATGCGCTNGGCATGAAAATCGAAGGCGTTGCATGCGGAACGNTTCTCGCGCAATGGCTCGGTTTTTTCATCGCTGTCGTGCTCATGAANCGCCATCANCGTGGANTGCCGCGCGCAAACAATACGCGACAAGCGTTGTTCAGCCATTCCGCATTCGGAAAACTGCTCAACGTCGATCGCGACTTCTTTCTTAGAACTTTATTCCTCGTAGGAGTCAATCTCTTTTTCACTGCAGCAGGATCGTGGCAAGGCAATATCATCCTCTCAGCCAATACATTGCTGCTCACGTTTATGCATCTTTTCTCATATATCATGGATGGATTCGCGTTCGCGGGCGAAGCTCTGTGCGGACGGGCTGCTGGTGCAGGCGACCGATTAGCGTTCACCGAAACCGCATCGCGACTCTTCCGAATCGGCGCTTACGTCACACTCATTTTTAGCGTAACGTATCTCCTGCTCGGCATGCCGTTCCTCCATCTTATTACAAACGAACAAACGGTGCTCGACGCTGCTCGGCAATATCTTTTCTGGGTCGTTCTGATTCCCGTTGCTGGCGTTGCAGCCTTCATCTACGACGGAATTTTTGTTGGATTAACGCTTTCGCGCGGTATGATGTACGCATCGCTTTTCGCACTCATCACATTCCTCATCGTATGGTATGCCGCCAGCCCATTCATCGGCAATCACGCGCTNTGGATGGCGTTCATCGTCTATCTCGCTACACGTGGAATCGTGCAGTATTTCTACTTCAAAAATCGACCACTCAACGAATTTTTTTTCTTAAATCAACACAATGCCAACCTATCTCCTCATCATCGCCATCATCGTTGCACTCATCGCCATCGCCGTTGCACTGTTTATGTACGTCAANCGACGCGATGTCGAAGCNAAACTGCTGCTTAGCGAACAGCAACTCAACGTAGAAAAATCGTCGAACGCTGATTTGCAACAACAACTCTCTTATGCGCGCGACGAAGCCAATGCACGCGANGAACTAATCGCTACGCTGCGCGTCGATGTAGCGAAAAACGAAACGTTGCTGCAAGCAGAAATCGAACACAATGCAGAAGAAACACAACTGCGTCGCGAGCAATTCGAACAACAACTCCAAACAGCGCAAAAACAATTCGAGAACTTGGCGAACAAAGTGCTTGACTCTACGGGNTCAAAACTCAAGAGTCAGAGCGAGGAATCATTCAAACAACTCACGCAACCACTGCAAACCCATCTNCAACAACTGCAACAGGCAATCGCAAACACCAACGAACTCACCGCGAAAAATAGTGCATCGCTGTCAGAACAACTGCGTTCGATGAGCGAACAAACGAAGAAAATCGACCAAACCGCGTCNAATCTNACCAACGTCATGCTGGGAAAAAATAAGGGACAAGGCAGATGGGGCGAGCGTATATTGACCGAGCTCCTCGAAATGCAAGGTTTCCGAAAAGGATTCGACTTCGATGTGNANCAAACGATGGCGGACGCGAGTGGTCAAACNGTCATCGACGACGATAATCATCGTAAACAACCAGACGTAATCTTGCATTATCCGCAAAACGAAGACGTGATTATCGACGCTAAAATGTCCATCGAGAACTACTATCAATACGTNGANGCAAACACAGAGCACGACCGCAATATGTTCGCNGANNGACTTGTGAGCAACATCCGCAATCAATACAAAATTCTCGCAAAGAAAGACTACAGTAATTATGTGAAACCGCCACGCCATTCCATTGATTTCGTCATCATGTTTGTGCCAAACGATGGCGCATTGCAGCTTGCGCTGTCGCGNGAACCTAAACTTTGGAACGAGGCTTTCGAGAATAAAGTTTTTATCACAGGGCAACAAAATCTCATGGCTATACTAAAAATGATACAACTCGCGTGGAGACAATATCAACAGTCGGAGAACCAAAAACAAGTCTATGAGTTAGCGTCGGATCTCTTGTCTCGGCTGGGCGATTTCAATGAATTATTTTTGAAAATCGGTAAATCGCTCGACGCAGCNCAGCAAGCGTTCGACGCAGCAAATAAAAAGGCGTACACAGGGCGACAAAGTGTGATTGGAAAGGCTAACCAACTGAAAGAGATTGGTGCAAAAGAAAATCCTAAAAAACCTATTCCGCCAACGGATCCTGAACTAACGCTGGAGTAAAACGCATGAAACAAAAAATCCTCTTCATCTGTCTCGGAAATATCTGTCGCAGTCCTGCGGCTGAAGGCGTGTTCCGCGCGCTTGTCGAGCAGCGCGACAAAACGGATTTGTTTGAAATNGATTCGGCGGGCATTGGTTCGTGGCACGCAGGNCAGCTGCCCGACGTTCGCATGCGACGCACTGGCGCGAAAAGGGGCTACAACTTCGATTCGCGTGCACGACAAATCACNCAGCAAGACTTTCGNGATTTCGACGCNATCTACGCAATGGACGAGGAGAACGTGTACGACCTTCAACGCCTTGCACCAGCAGGAACAGCGCAGAAGATTCATCGGCTGTCGGATTTCATACAAACGCGCAACGCAACGACCATTCCCGATCCTTACTACGGCGATGAACGCGATTTCGAATACGCGCTCGACCTGATCGAGGAGGCATGCGAGAATCTTCTGGACAGTCTATTGAAAGCGACCAAATAGTCGCTTTCTTTTTTTGCTTTACNCGAAACAAAAAATCAGCGCACACGAATTGTTAAAAAATAGTGTTAAATTGGGTGTGTCAAAGATTGTTAAAAATGTTAAGTTTTATTTGTTAAAATTTTATTTCGCGTGAAATAAAACATCGTTTTTTGCGATTTTTTTTGCCCTTTCCATGTGGAATACGGATGCAAAAAGGCGGTTTAGAAATCTATCTCACGTGAAATAAATTTCTATCTCACGTGAGATAATTTTTTATCTTATATCATTTAACTTTTTTAACAAATGCTT
>Ga0065709_1005993_pt1 | contig 29741 bp, 31 predicted proteins | sample Hoacrofraction14_2_FD_59096 | JGI IMG/M metagenome (GOLD analysis project Ga0065709, IMG submission 59096) | Hoatzin crop microbial communities from Cojedes, Venezuela, sample from fiber fraction 14 v1 | ecosystem: Host-associated > Birds > Digestive system > Esophagus > Crop | place: Venezuela...
TCCTCTGGCCGCCGGGATGCCGCTTGGTCCGCCCACAGGGCGTGCCTCCGCCGGGCTTGAGGATTCCCGGGTCTTTCGTCGCCCTCTCGTCGAGGTCGTCGTCAATGAGACCTCCGAGCGAGTCGAGGTCCATCTCGTCGTAGTCCGTGAGCTCGAGCACTTCCGGCAGGTCGAACTGCCAGAGGTCGGAGTTGACCGTCATGAGGACGCTCTTGAGCGTCTTGCCCGCGCCGACCGTGAACTTCTTGTACTCCGCGACGGCATACGACTCGGGATGGGGGGTTCCTACCTCGCCCGGGATGCTCATCGACCATTCGCCGTCACCGGAGCGGAGCGCCTTGATCTTGTTGATTGCGGCGCTGTCACCGTTTGACTGCCCTCGTCCGCGCATGGCAGGAACGGAGTGTCCTCCCATGGAGAGCTTTGCGTTCGGGTCCTCGAACGAGCCTGTCTCCCACTCGCGGAAGAGGAGGTCGAGGGGCGATGCTGGCGCGTTCCCGGACTCCGAGACCTCGATGAGGCCTATGAGCTTGTTGAGCGTCCTGAAGGTGCGCTCCTCGAAGGGGAGGGCCTCGTACATGTAGCCTACGAGGGCGCAGAGGAGCATCTTCTCCGTGTTCTCCCAGAAGGGGTCGCTCGCCTTGCCGGCATCCTTCGGCTTGACGTTCTGCACGATGGTCTGCACGAGCTGAGGGATGTCCTTGGTTGAGGCGATGTAGGCGAAGGGGTTGAAGTGCATCGACAGGTTGAAGTCGATGGTGTTGAGCGTCTTGAGCTCGTAGCCTGCGTCGACGAACATCTGCGCCGTCTCCGGTAGGAGCGTTCCCTTGGGGTCGGTGATCCATACGCTCGAGTTGAGCTGCATGAGGCATGGCTTGACGATGTAGCGCGTCTTGCCGGAGCCGGGACCGCCAATGACGAGGACGTTCTTGTTTCGGTCACGTTCGAGGTCGAACTTCTTCGGCGAGAGGACCATCCGCGCGTTCTTCGAGAGGATGAGGTTGTTGTCCGGGTTCTCCGTGTCGCCGTAGAACTTCATCTCGTCCTTCGTCATCCAACGCGCACTGCCGTGCTCCTCGCCGGGCCGGTAGTTGCCCTTGCGTGAGAGGAGCCACCACCACCAAAGCCATGGCAGGCCGAAGCCGAACACGGAGCATGAGAGGGACATCTGGTTGCCGGAGAGGGAGAGGGGATGTGCGAGGATGTGCGGGAGCCATCCGTCGATGCCGGCATAGATGTTCTGTGGCCATGCGACGCCGCTCTCCATGACGGCGGAGCCGAAGTGGTTCATCGCTGCGGCGCAGGCGAAGCTTGCGGCGAAGGTGACGGCGACATGACCGGGGGTAACCTTGATGTTGGTTGCCATCAGGACTCCTTACTTCGACCTGTCCTGGCGGTCGGCATGGTCGCGGCCCTGTTCGCGGGACTGGTTCCAGGCTTGTCTCTGGGCTTCGCGCATGCGCACGTCAAAGGTGCTTCCCTGGCGCTTGGGCACGAGCGAGGAGATGTTTTCCTTAGACATTGGGTTGATTCCGTGCGACTTCATTGCACGGGTGAGGCCCTCGGCGTTCTGCGAGGAGACATAGAGGGTAACCTTGCCGGACGACCCCGCCTTCATCGAGGAGAGCTTCGCACACTCGACTGCGTCGGCGGACATCGGCTCCTCACCCCTGGCCATGTTCCCAAGGGAGTTCTCGTTGTCAGACATCCGGCTTGTTGACGAGTCGTCTCCTGTTGCGAGGACCTCAGGATTGGGAGGCATGGTGTTTCCGGTCGAGAGGGCGGGAGTGTCGCTCCTGTCAGCCTTCTCGCTTTGGTTCTTCTGGTTTTTGCGGCCTGTGTTGAACTGAGCTGGCGACAGCTCGTGAACATGCTCTTGCTCGGGGTCGACGTTCGACGAATGGGTGTCGATTTCCTTGATTGCGCCAGCGTCCCTGAGGGTCTCGAAGTCCTCTCGCGTCATGGTGATTGCCTCGCCGTCGCCGCCGAGCTGCTGTGCAGCGGCTGTCGCGGCAAGCGCCTCGTACATCGCCTGGAAGGTCGAGGGGGCGGTGATCGCCCCATTGGACTGCCCGAGAAGGGCGGGAGCGACGTAGCTGTAGTCGGGATTGGCGTTGGCGATCTCCCGCATTTCTGCCGCAAGGTCGGGTGACAGCTCGAAGTCGCAGGAGCGCTCCATGTCGAAGATGTCGTTGAGCGTCTCGAGGTAGGCCGCCTCGAAGCGGGCATCGTCGCCGCGGACGTCAGTGACTTGGAACATGATGTTCTGTCCGTCAGTGGACTCGAGCATGCGGTTTGGGTATCCCCTGAGGGTCATCATCTGGGAGAATGCCTCGCAACGGTTGGTAAGCCGGCTCCCGAGGTCCTCACAGGAACCCTTGATGGCGTTTGCGAGGTCGTCTGAGATTGGCTCTCCGTTCTCGGACTCCCAGGATTTTATTGCCTTGTCTGCATATGTCGCAAGGGTCTCCTCGATGGTGGAGGCATTGAGCTCTCGGACGTTGGTGGTCATGGCTTGCTCTGCGTCGAGCGCTGTGCCGTTCGCCACGAGGCTTGAGAGGTCGAAGAGGCCATCGTCCTTGAGTTGGCCGATCTGCTGGTCGAGGATGTCTGCGATGTCATCCTTGGTTAGGGGCTTTTGATCCTTCCTCTTTTGGTTCATGACGAACTGTACGACACCGTTGATGACCTTGTCCATGGTGCTGATGCTCATCTGTAGCATTCGCTGGTAGATCTCGTCGCCGAAGTCAGCCATTTCTTCTCCCTTTCGTGAGGCCTTCGGCGCGGTTGGTGGCCGCGCGTCGTGACGCCGTCGGCGTCCGTCTCAGATTATTCGCTTTTTTCGCATGGCAGGTCAACAACCTTCGAGGTTCCAACCTGCTTGGATATTGGATGGGTCCATATGAGCTCATATGCTCGCGTATCGTCATGCGACCGGTGAAGGAAATGTGATTTGTCTACTGGCTGCCTCCATGGGGTGACGGTACGTCACCCCATGGGCGCCAGGCCTTGGGCCACCGAATACCCAAGACAGAGGGGATGGAGCGCAGAGGAAGTCAGAACGCTCCAAGTCGGACTGTACCCCGTGTCTGGCCTGAAGTAAAGGAATCGGATGGTGGTTAGGGACTTCTGCAAGAGCGGAAAAGGTCGTGATATCGACGAGCGTCCCGACGAGGCTGGACGTTGCTGCACAACCTCCTCTCTCTTTGCCCCAAATGACATCGTTCACCACAGCCCGGACGGCGAAGCCGGGCCGGCGACTGTCATGTAATGTCGCTCGATTTTCCGAAAAACCGCGCCGAAGGCGCCTTGTCACGCGCCGTCGAGCTGGTTTTTCACAGAAACGAAGCCCCGAAAACCCGGCGTGAGCTGGGGTTTCGGGGTCTTGGTAGTATACCACCTGGGGAGATGGTGGGTGGATAAGGCGTCGGGGTAGACGTAATGGATCTTCTTGCCAGTATACCACCTGGGGAGATGGTGGGTGGATAAGGCACGGGCATGTGCGCATCAAGGACATCGGCAGTATACCACCTGGGGAGATGGTGGGTGGATAAGGCCGAGGGTGGACCTTCCCCAACCCCCTGAATAGTATACCACCTGGGGAGATGGTGGGTGGATAAGGCGCGGAAAACATCATCCTGCGAGCCGTGTTGAGTATACCACCTGGGGAGATGGTGGGTGGATAAGGCGGGACGCTATGACGAGACATCCGAAAGTGTACCACCTGTGTCAGCTGAGATGACGACAGGTTGATGAGCCGGCTACACGAGCTTTCCGTTGTCACCCTTGTGCTCGAACCCGTCAACACCGGGAATCCACCACCCGTTCTCATGCAGCCAGGTGGCACATGACCTCACCCCAGCCCACGGCTGGCGCTTGCGGCCGCGTTCGTCGACGGGCGTGCAGGGCATCTCCCGTTTTGGCAGCTTGAGCCCGAGGTCGGCGAGGGACGGGTCGACGATGCGGCGGATTTCCGGCTCCATTGCCGCTGCGCCACAGGCGTATGCCGCACATCGCGGCGAGCGCTTCTTGTCGAACATCGCGTCCATCATGGCATGGTCGGCACAGGCGTCCTCGCCGGTGCATTCGGTCTCGTGTCCTCGGGCGATGGCGGCGGCGACAAGCTTGCTGACGATGTTCCATGCTTCGATGTGTGCAGCCAGGGTCGACTTTGCCCACGCGGCGACCTCGGGGTTGCGCCCGGGGCCTTCGCCGCGAGAGATCTTCTGCAGCGCGCGGCGCCTGACCTTCATGTTCTCCATCGAGGCGTTGAGGATGCGCTCCTTCTTGATGGTGCCGTTCGCTCTGGCTGCCTGCACTTGCGCGACGACGAGGTTTCTGTCGGAGAGCCACTTGTCGAGCCTTCTGGCGAACGAGACTCGTCCTGAGGAGATGAGCTGGGCTCGCTCGATGGTCTCGTATGCCTGTACGACCTCATACGGCCTGACCTGCCCGTCTTCGTCGCCGAAGGGAAGTGCGTCCCATGCCGAGATGACGGCGTCCATGTCTGAGGGACGTACGGTCTTGACGGAGAGCTCGACGAGGCGGTCAAGGTCCTCGTCACCGGCTTTTGCGGATGTGGTTGGCGTGTCTACCGGTGCCACGGTCAAGGGAGTCTCTGTTTGGGGCGTCGGTTGCTGTCTCGCGTTCTCCGGTTGCGACGGGAAGTCCTGCCTTGCGACAGGTGTGTCCGCCAGGGGTTGGACGACGTCTTTGACGAGGCTGAGGGTTGGCAAGGGATTTGAAGCGGGGATGTTGTCGTCATGCGTTGCCGGATGATTGGCCAAGCGGATGACATCCGTGTTCGCCGGCGTCTTCTTGTCCTCGTTTGGGACGGTCGTCTTCCCGTCGGTGCTCATGACCTGTGGGAGGAGCGCGCCAAGCGCGTCCCTGAGGCTCTTGTTCGCCTTCTTGAGCACCGCCTCGAGGAACTTGAGTGCCTCGCCGATGGGAAGCCATGCGCGGGCGCGGACGCCACGTGCTCGCTTCACCCTTGTGACCAGCCCTTTCTCGGTGAGGGACTTGAGCGTGCGGTAGATGCTCGTCCGTGATCGAGTGAGCATCTTCGCGAGGTTGGCGGCGGTGGCGCATGCCGCCTGGCCGATGCGGCAGAGGTTGATGATCTGGGAGAGCGCCTCCGACTCGAGCGAGGTCAGCCCCGCAGAGGTCTTGATTCCCCGATAGACGGGACACCAGCTGGTGGCGGTGGACCCCGTGATGTCGAGCTGGATGGTTGTCGTATCGGCTGGTGCGACGGCGACCGTCATGGTGACTTCCTCTCGTGTGGCCTTCTGCGCGCTCGGTGGGCGTGCGGGTTCGATGATACCACGACGGAGGGCACCGGTGCCGAAATTGGTCACGTTCCTTCTCGCCACGGCGGCGTCGGCGAGGGCGTGACGCATATGGGACAGGTGAATGAATTTTTTTGAGGACGTGTGTGGGTCACACTGTTTTCTTTCTTTTTTTCTCTCTTGCGTAATAGAGAACGCGCGAGGGCGAAAGTCCCGCATGTCGGGATTTTTAAAGTCCCGAAACCGGGATTTTCGCGAGGCGGATGCCTTTCCGGAAATGCATAGTCCCGAAACCGGGATTTTCGCTTGTGATGGGAGGAAGGTGGAGATGATCGGGGGTATCAAGAACCTGGTTGTCATGATGGGAATGAGTCCATCTCCGAATTTTTCGGAGCAGGCCCTCAGACGTGTTACGATTATGGAGGTCGGGTCACCACCCCGACCGAAGGCCACACGAGAGGAAGTCACCGGATATGCGGGAGTGTGTCCCCACCAGAACTTATCTCACGTCAGCGCTCGGGAGCTGTGTCTCTCGCGCGTCGATGGCGCGCGAGACGTCCTCGAGCGCGGCGGCCATGGACTCCCTGACCCCTGGCTCTATCTCGAGCGAGGATGCCTCGATGATGACGGGCGCCAGGTTGTCTGGGTCTGATCCGACAAGCGTGTACATGGCGACCCAATCGCCCGAGGCGAGGGAGATGACCTCGATGCCGTCGTCGATAACGTCCGCGTCCCGAGGTGCGATCATCTCCGCACGGGACGACTCCCACCACAGGATGTCCTGGTGCTTCTGTTGCATGTCCTCGTACGTCGCGTCGAGGACATCGTCGACCTGTTCGGCGGCTATGTCTGCGACGGAGAAGGTCCTCCTGAGCACGCTCGGGTCGTCGAGGTCTGGCGACCATGCCTCGACGATGTACCTGTCGGCTTCCGGTATCGCGAAGAACACCTGCGTGAGGCTGCTCTGGGAGATCATGGTTCCGCTTGGCATGGTGCTTGCTGCGTTTGAAATCTCGATGGGCTGGTCGGTTGCGTCGACCGGAATCCAGTCGTATGTGCGCTCCATGGTGGTCATGGTCTGTCTGCTCCTGACGTTCGTTTGCGTGTCATGGGCAGTCTCTCATTTTGGCTCCCCGTCCACTGGTCGCGTTCGAGGGTCACATCAAGGCACCGTTCGGGAGGTGGTCGTATGACGAGCAGGATCTATGCGGTGGCCGCCATAGAGCGCCCGACGGACATGGCATGCCTGACGGCGAGGAGGTTTCCCGAAGGGGCCACCTTGACGTCTGCCGACGTGGTGCTCGTGACAGGGGGCATCTGGCAGCCTGGTGACGATGAGCACGAGAGCTGGCTCTGGTGGTGGAGGTGGCTGTCAACGAGGCCGTGGACGACAGTCTTGCTGCCATACGGCCTTGACCGCCGGTGTCTCGGAGCGGTCCGCCCTGTGCATGACGGGGAGGTGGCTCGCTTCTCTCCTTGGGTGATTTGCTGCTGCGGAGACGAGGTAGCTCGCGGTGGGATTACATACTCGACGGCACGAGAGCTGGATGCGGTTGACTGGAGGGTCGACGTGCTTGTGTCCACGACTGGTGCCAGAGCCCTCTGCCCAGACGGCGTCTCGCCGTCTGCGGGCATGTCTTCCATGGTCGACCGTCTCGACTGGACCACCTGGGTCATCGCCGGCACGCGCGACCAGGACGGGTCCTGGTCGACGCCGGACGTTTTCGTGACCGGGAGCGAGCCGACGCTCGTCGACGGCGTCGATGAGGGGAGGGTGAGGGGGCGATGAGTACTCTCGCGCAGACCGTGGCGGCGACGGGCGACGTTATCGAGGCGTGGGACGCTTGGGTTGCCAAGGCGCCAAGGCAGGTTGAGTCTTGGTCGCTGGCGGACATGCTGGAGGCGTCCATCATCCATGATGGCTATCTCTCGGCCATGCGTGACCACGTCGTCAACGCCCTCGCCGATGCCGCCGGCAACGTCTCTGTCAAGGGCATCTCCAATGGCACGCCGACGGAGCTGGCGCGCCTTGTCGGCATGAACGATGATACGATGGCTCGCCGGCTCGTTGGTATGGACCACGAGCTGTCGGCCGGATACGCGCATTCCGACAGGGTGACGCGCAGGAGTGGTCCTATCGACATGTCGGCAGGCGAGTACCTCGCGTGCTGCAAGGCCTTGCATGCGTCGACGAACCCATGGGTGGAAGGCGCGGACGACCGTGCGGAGCCCGCCGTCGGCGAGCTGCGCATCTCAGACTTGGAGGTTGCTGCGGCGGACCATGTCGTCCGCTGTGTCGTGCGCCGTGCGTATGACGGGGAGCTCCCGGCGCCGACGGTTCAGGCGCTCGCCGAGCAGGTCCACGTGATTCCTCAGTCCCGCTTGCAGAGGAAGCTGAGGTGGCAACATCAGCCGGCGGACCTGTCTGTGCCCTATTCCCCAACGACGGAAGACGCAGTGACGGGTCGCAGGCGGCTGATTGGCTGGGAGTACCTCTACCTCTGCGAGGTGCTTGGCTGCTCGACCAACCCGTATGAGGAGACTGAGAGAGATGTGACACACGGCCACATCCTACATGTTTAGACGTTGATGAGAGGGGAGAGACGAGGAAGATGGGGGTTCCGATCAAGTATGTTCAGGGGTTTGTCGAGGATGGGAGGAGTCGCAGGGATGCGCTCGTCATGACGCCGGTCATGCCATGCAGCCCGCAGACGGAGGAGCACGTACTCTCGGTCGCGCTGACCCGCGAGGACGCCCAGAGGGAGATCGTCTCGCGCATGCAGCCTGATGACTTCTGGATTCCGGGAAACCGCATGGTCTTCGAGGCGATGTGTGCTGCGGCGCAGACGGCCACGATGGTGACGGTGTTCGATGTTAAGGCTCGACTTGAGCTTGAGGGCAGGCTCGATATGGCCGGAGGCCTTCCACGTCTCATTGAGCTTGAGGGCCCGAGCGTCTCGATCCTGACATGGACATCGGAGATGACCGAGCTGCGTCATCTGGCTGACCGCAGGAGGCTCATGCTCTCGGCTTCCGGCATCTTAGAGGATGCCCAGAGCATGCAGGTTGGGCTCCCCGACCTGATCGCTCGGGCGGATGGGGAGATCCGGGATGTCATTCGTGACCTTGACTCCGACATGCGCCCATGGGACGAGGTTGTCGACGAGGGAGTTGCGGCCATCGAGGCGGTGAACGACGCAGACGGCCTCGTTCACGGCGCTACGACAGGATTCTCTGCGCTCGACGAGGTGCTCCTCGGTCTCCGACCGGGTACGCTGACGATCGTCGGCGCGCGTCCTTCCATTGGCAAGTCGACCTTTGCGAACCATGTTGCCGTGGCTGCCGCCAAGGCCGGCACGCCGGTTGTCCTGTTCACGCTCGAGGTGGCGGGACCCGACATCGCAGAGCAGATGCTTCTCGCCCGCATGGGCGTCTCACGGGATGACGTCATGTTTGGTGGTCTTGACAGCAACGGTGGCTGGATGCGCCGCAACCTGGGGAACGCAACGGAGGAGATTTCCTCCCTGCCCATCTACGTGTGTGACAGGACTGACGTTACGGTGGCGGATATCCGTGCCATCGCGCGAAGGGAGCTTGACCGCCCCGGCATCGAGGGCGGTATCGTCATCGTCGACTACTTGCAGCTCCTATCGTCACACTCGTCTGGCCAGGGCCAGTCGAACCGTGCGCTCGAGATTGCGGACATGTCACGAAGCCTCAAGGTCATGGCCGGCGAGCTCGGCGTCGCCGTCATTGCGCTTTCCCAGCTGAACCGTAGCGTCGAGATGAGGGCCGATCGCCAGCCGCGCCTCTCTGACCTGAGGGAGTCCGGCGCCATCGAGCAGGACGCCGACGTCGTCCTGCTCCTTGACCGCTCGAGGACGAGGGACGAGGCGATGCAGGACGGTCGCCCATCGGAGGGTGAGTTCGTGGTAGACGTCGCCAAACACCGTCGTGGTCCGACGGCGCGGGTAAGTCTTCACTACAACATCGAGACGATGGTCATCGAGGATGACCCCGAGTTGCTCCCGACGCGCGCAGGCGCCCTGATGCGTCGGCACGCCGACGAGATGCGCACGCGGGACGAGGTTGCTCCGGTTGATGCGCCCGTCGGTACCATGCTCGAGGGTGGCGATGTCCATGAGGATGAAGGCTGGGTCGAGGGATCGATGTCGTTTGGCGGTGAGTGGGACTCGGTTGAGTGATGCCCGAAATGATGCTCTACCGCTCTTGGTCCATCTCATGATATGGGAGTCCTTGGACGTCGTCCATTGACTTCCTCGGCGTGAGGTCGAGCATCCTGAGTCGCTCCACGCACCCGTCCGTGACGACGAGGCCGTCGTCCGGCATCTCGAGGAGGGGGTTGAAGGTGAGGGCGCATTCGACGGCGTCGGCCAACTCGGTCCCGGCTGGGAGCCTTGTCTCTCGCGACACCTCGCCGCCTGGGAATTGCATGGACACGAGCCACCACTCTGGCCCGGCCTCGCCAGTCGGCGTCTGGCTTTCGGGAAATCTGGATATGGTGACGTCGGTCGGCAGCTTGCAGCTGTGGACGTCAAGTGCGATGCCATGCTCGTGGGCGACGGATGCTGCAAGCTTGCCAAGAGGACTCGACATGCTGGCAGGTCCGGTGGTCGTACCGTCGGAGAGGATTTGGGTGACGCTGTTCTCGCCGGGACCACGCGAGCAGGAGACGTACATGCAGTCGATGTTGAGCCAAGGATGTTTGGCGACGTCGATGGGAGTGAGCTTCCGGCAGCTCATGATCACGGTGTCCGAGTCGTAGTCGACCACGTCGAGTATGGGTGCCTTGTCATCCGTCATGTCGATCTCCCTGTTTCATTGGACCTATTTATGTCTTGAGTCTTTGTTATGGAAGGCCTTCCGATTGTCACGTTCGAGGGTTGCGCACAAAGCTGGGGCAAGACCCTCGAATTCAGTCAAGGTCATTGGCATGGTGAGAGATTCTTTCTCTGATGGATTAAGGGGTCGATATGGACGGAATGGGGCAACATATGCTTTTTGATGAGATTGATCTCGCTGATGTCGCGCAGGACCGTTACTGGTGCATGTACTGGGTCGGCCAGGGACCCTCGCCGTTTCGCAGTGGCGAGGGAAGAGCTCTCGCCGGTCATGTCTCTGACGACGGGGGAGAGTTGTCGGTGTATGCGGTTGAGGCGCCGGCACCTGACGAGCTTATGGCTGATGGGACGCTGACAGGGTTCCAAGATGCGGCATATGCGATGGTTGACGCTTGTTTGCGACACGTGCAGGCTGCGGCCGACGGAACGTACGACAAGGCCTCCCTCGTCGCCACCGTGTCTGTCGGGGACGGGCGCGTCGTTCTCTCTGATGGCGTGGAGGAGGCCTGGCTCGACACGATGAACTGGCGTGAGGCTGAGGACCCCATGACTTGGGTCGCCCTTCGTGCCCGCCCTCATGGTCCGGAGGTCTTGGCACAGGATGATGTCGAGACGGATGAGGCGGGCGCGGGGGAGGTTGTCACGTCCGATGACAGTGCTCCTGCGGAGCCGAACCGTCAGGAAGCCACCGTTGGTGAGACACGTCCTGTTGGTTCGACTTCGAGAGATGACGTCACCCGCGAGGTGATTCATGCCATGCAGGATGTTCTCGAGGACGGCTTTGATGTCAGGGGCGCTCTTCGCGCAGGCATCGCTGATGCGCAGGCAGCGCTTGATGTGGAGCGCCTTGGGACGGCGAGGAGGCTTGCTCGCGCAGTCTGGGAGAGCCAGCTGGAGAACATCAGCAGGATGGCAGCGACGACGAGAAGGGTGCTTCACAGGAGCTGGGCTGTCGTCGAGGGCGAGCTGGTGGGAGCGCCGGACGTCGAGGAGGTCGAGTCCTGCCGGGGCTTGAGCTCGGACGACCTAGTGGAGTACAGACTCTTGATGTCTGACGCGTTCGGACGCCAGACGCTCGAGCAGGCGTTCTCCGAGATCGATCAGATGGCTGAGATCGAGGAAGCTGGCTATCACATGCGTGGCTGGGTCGGCGAGGACGGCGAGGTGATGTCGATCGTCTGGTGGGATTCTCCCGATCAAGAGAGGGGGCGAACTTTGGTCGGTCAGATTCGCAACGCCTTGGTCGCCGACACCTCTCTCTTTTCCTGCCTGACAAGGGAGGGAAATTCCTTGGCATCGCCGACGGAGGAGCTTCGTCGAAGGCTCGTGACAATCCTCGGCGACAGGGACGTTGCGAGCCAGGTCGTTGACTCTCTCTTGGAGGGAGACATCGAGTCTTTCAACGGGCCTCGCGATGGCTTCTCGAGATTGCTTCCTCCGAACATTGCCATGGACCTGCGTGAGATGGTCAGAGGGGCCGTTCGCGACCAACCTGCCCTTCCTGGTGCTGTGTTTCAGGACGAGCGTGAGGATGATGGCGAGTACGAGTCCCGGGTGGTGGCTTTCTCGATCACCCAGGATGTCGAGATCGAGGTGCCGGCAGGCAGGGATGACGCTTGGGTTGTCGATAGGGTGAACGACATCTTGCAGGGCCGCCGCGAGCATGAGGCGACGCTTGGCCTCATTGAGACCGAGTGCCATTCCGACCTTCGGCGTGCTCTTGGGTTCGAGCAAGCCGAACACGCCCTTGAATATGAGCCGGAGAGGTGAACGCTGCTCGTGCTGGCTTGGTCCTCACGTTTGATGGTGGACTGGTTGTCCTGTCAGGACGGCCACAGGATGTGTTTGAATATATGGAGACGATCAGGTCGATTGACTTGGGCATTCCAACGGTGTTATTCCTGTTACTCCGTTTGAAGGCGGCGGAGCTGGATGTCGGCACGACGCTCGACATCGATGACTTCATAGGGTGGGTCTCCGCAATCAGGAGTGCATGACCATGGGCTTGTCATCTCTCCGCAGCCCAGACTCGATTGTCGCGTATCTCTTGCCTGTGGGCCAGCATCGCCTCGTGTCGACGGTCATCAGGCTCGTCACGGTCAAGGACGTGTATCCCGACCGTGAGGCAGCCATGGTTGTGGTTCTGCCGTATGCCACAACGGTCGCACCAGTCGTCAAGCCACTGAAGCTCGTCTGGGTTGAGATTCCCGTTTCCGTAGGAGAATGCTTGCCTGATGGTGTTGTCTCTTACCTCGACGGTGATGAGCGATCTGTCCGGCCGGTTTCTTTCTCGCATGAAGTACAGGTCTGTCTTGCCCGCCTTGAAGGCCGCGACGAACCCGGCGACGCAGTTGTGCTGTTGTCTCCCCTCGTCGATGATTTCCTGCGCCGACCGGGGGACGGTTATCATGTATCGGTCGTCAGAGAACTCGTTTTTCCCAAGCTCTGTCATCCTTCTGGCAAATGGGTCTCGGAGGAAGATCCCGGTCGAGGCCGATGGGTCTTCCTGTCGCGCGTCATGGACGCGCGAGCCCTCGCGTATGAGGGTGTCGTGGGCCGCTATGAGGTCTCGGGGATACTTGTCGGTGACCTCGCCGCGGACGATGTCTTGAAGGCAGAGCGTGTCGGCCCAGAGGTCCAGCCACCTTGCGGAGGCTACGCCATCCGTCTGGCTGATGCGGTCGTCTATGGCATACTCGACGAACCTCTTTGGCTTGACCTCGAGACCGAGGGCAACAATCGTCTCGCAGATGCGCTCGAGGCCTCCCGATTCCAACGACCAGGACCATGCCCTGTCGGCCCGGCTCCACGCCTCGACGTACTTCCTCATGCAATCGAGGCCGAGCGTTGACTCGAGGGTGCGCAGGCTTGAGAGTGACGAGAGGATGGCGATGGCACGCGACATGGACTCCGTGGAGCAGCCTGCGTCAATGGCGAGCAATGCGTCTCTCGTCGGGCCACAGGTGAGGCCGCATGCCTTGCCACAGGCGATTCTGACACCATCCTGTCCGCAGATGGCCTCGATGGCCGAGGTGACCTGCCTGAGGAACGTGGCCCCCTTTGACAGACCCGGACGCGGCGTGGCAAGAAGGCACTTGGTCACATCGAACTCAAGGAGGTGATCACAGTTCGCCCCCCAGTCCGCGCGGACGAGACCGCGCTGGGCGAGCGCGCAGAAGGCGTCGTTCTGCAGGAGCTCGCAGAACCTCTCTATGCCGTATCGGTCTCTGTCTATTCGGGAGACCCAAGGGATTCCCGTGATGCCGTCGCCGAGGTCACCAGAGAGGAAGCTGGAGAGGGTGTCAGGGGTCATCACGGTGGGTTGCGGAGCATCCTCGGAACGCAGGTACGCCTGACGGCGCGAGGGAAGCAGGATAAGGAACTCGTCTTCAAGGTCACCATGACGGCAGACGACGCAGTCGCAGCCACTTTCTGCAACGATCTCATACTCTGGCCAGAGGGACGTCGACTCGAGAAGCTTGCTGGGGAGGTCGGGGCACGGGTCGGAGCCGACGAGTTGTGTCTCGGTGAGGAACAGGTTCTTGAATGTGGATTGGTCCATTGTACTTGTCACCTCGACAGATCATCGATTGGCTCGTATGCGAACTTGGCTGCCTGCCAGCTGTCGCGCGCAATTATGTCTTCACAGGTGGCAATCCAGTCGTTGAAAAGGGGGTTACAGGTGATATCCCTTGTCGCACAAGCCCATTCGACGAGACCCTCGAGCGTGCCTTCGAGCTCTGGACGCCTGAGGTTGTGATTAAGCACCGCCTCCATGAGGTCCCTCTCGCCAGCTCGGATAAGCATGGTTGTGCTGATCCATGTCGCGCAGCAGATCTGGATGTGGTCGAGGTCGCGTAATGAGAGGGAGCCCCTCTGCTTGATGTCATGAAGCTTCTGCTGGAGGTGCCTGATGTCGCTGTCGACGTGCAGGCCGTGGGTCATCTCCTCGTCGCAGAGGATATACGCGCCTTTGGTGGTGAACACTCCACCGGCATCTGGTCTCGTGTGAGGAACGGGGATGAGAAATATGTTCTCGCCGGAGGAGGAGATTTCGGACACGATGCGCCTCGGGAATCCTGTTGAGGTGTGGAGTTGGCAGGGACTCACGCGTGAGGTGTGCTTTTGACCAAAGTAGCCGAGCCGACGCTCGCAGGCGGCGAACTCGAGGGGATGGTAGTCAATGAGGTCTTTGACAGCCTCGTCAAGCTCGTCGAGTGCCTGGGCATACGGGTTCATGAGGGCAACGGACGGATGCATTTGGAGGTTCTCGCGGGCATGGAAGAGATAGGGGACGAACGCCCAGTCGACGTCCTGCTCGAAGGCGGCGAAGTGCTGCTCTTCAGGACGATAGTAGCTGGATGTCTCGTAAACCGTCACCATCCGGTCGAAGCAAGTGTCAAGCGTTGGCGCTGCCGGCCGCGAAAGTTCCGGAAACACTTTCGTGTCCACGACCAGGCCTCCGTGACGGTCGCAGGATGCCTGCCATATGCCAGGGTAGAGCGTCTTGAACGAGGATCTCTTTCCCCACAGCTGCTCAGAGAGTCTGATTGCGACCTCTCTTGAGTCCTGGAGCTCTTGGTCGGTGGTCTTAATTCCAAGCAAGGACGCAATGGTCTCGCGGTATATATCCATGATGTCTCGCATTCGCTGTGATGTTGCCTATGGACTATGGTTGCGTCGATGCCGATGGACAATATTCGTGTTCGAGGGTTGGTGCTTCGGGCTGACGTCTCACCTTTCGATGTCATGGTGTTCGTAAGGCTTGCGCCTGCTGCCGGCGAGGTCGTCGGAGAGGACCGGAAAGTCCCAAAGGAGGTCAGTGAGCGACGGGTCGGAGAGGTCAAGCTCAAAGACGCCCGACGTGAGTGACCGGAACATGATTCTCTGGTCGATGATGGACAGGTCGTTGTAGAGGGAGCAGAGTACGTTGGTCCATTCGTTCGCATGCGCCCAGGCCCAGTCCTCGACGCCAAGTGGCGTGTACGGCATGCCGAGCACCTCTTCGGGACTGCGCTTTAGGGCAAGGCAGAACTCCTTGAGGACTGATGCGGGGACAGGCTTCTTACCCTCCTCATATGCGTCGGCCATGTGGTGAGAGCCATAGACGCCCTCCATGTCCTTGCGACGGATGCCGAGGCTTTGTCGTATCGTCTTCATGCGAGGGCCGATCTCATCAGCCCACGCCCATCCCTCTGACTCCGATGGGAGGTGGGTCTGGCTTGGTCTTACGGCGAAATCATTTCGATTGGGCCATGTCTTTGGATGCAGGCTTTCCTTTGCTGCATGGGTGTCCTTCATGAAGGCGAGGCACTCGTTGGCAAAGGAGTCTATCCCACGGTCAGTTAGGGATATCGACAACGCCGCAACGAGTCCCATCTCGGGCACTCCGTCCCAGAACACGAGGTCTTTGACGCAGGTTGGCTCTATTGGCACGGAGAGCAACTCGGAGGCGGACAAGGAAAGGACTGAGCACAGGTCTCCTATGATCGAGACGTCCTTGATTTGTGCTCGCCCGTTGAGCAAGGACTCGAGGTCTTGCTCGGGCATCCGGCATTCCCAGGCAATCTGGCTGGTAGGGATGACTGCTTCTGCAGCGGCCTTGCGCAGGATGACCGCAAGGCGCAATGTCTCTTCGCTGCCTCCGGGGGGCATGGTGGGACCGATGAGTCCTTGTCGACGGGCAGTCGATGCTTTTACGTCACTCCACGACATGTCGATCGCTTCCTGTCATGTTCCTTCATCTTGGCAGGATTTTGCTTGTCAGATTGGAGAGGAGGGATTGCATTCGAGGTTAGGGTTGAGGTTCATCTCCTTGCCTCAAACGACGTCGCCAACCACAGCCCGGACGGCGAAGCCGGGCCGGCGGGGGACTCGCGACATCACGAATCATCCCACCGCCAACGACTTCTGCAAAAGCTTCCCCACGACATATCCCCCTGTGAGACAATTGACTGAAACGACGCCGGTCCACCAACCCGGCGTGAAGGTCTCACAACCGAGGGGATATGAGATGTGGATTCCGGAATCCTCGCTCTTCGACTACCAGCGCGAGGCAGTGCAGACGCTCGACGGCCTCTATGAGGACATGTCGGTCAGGCGAGGGCTCGTCGTCATGGCGACGGGTCTTGGAAAGACCGTCGTGTTCTCGCATATGCGCTGCGACGGCAGGATGCTCGTCGTGACGCATATGCGCAACATCGTCGAGCAGATTGCATCGAGCTTTGCGCCCGACAGGACGGTGGGAGTGCTGTCTGACGGTCACGAGCCGGACGGCCGGCCAGACGTCGTCGTCGCGACGGTCCAGTCTTTGAGTTCGAAGGGGTCGGGCCTCTTCTCCCCGGATGACTTTGACACGCTCGTCATCGACGAGGCGCATCATGCCGTCGCCCCGACATACCAACAGGCCATAAGGCCGTTCAGGTTCAGGAGGCAGGTCGGGTTCACTGCGACGACCAACAGGACGGACGAGCAGCCACTCGGGGGCGTCTTTGACAGGATTGTCTTCGAGCGCGACCTGCTCTGGGGGATTCGAAGGGGCTATCTTGCCGACATCGACTGCCAGACGGTGACGGTCGATTGGGACACGACAGGCTTGGCCATCTCGCCCGAGGGCGACGACTTCTCGCAGGTCGGGCTCGACTCGGTCGTGAGACGTGAGCGTGCGATGGCCGATGTGGTCCAGGCGTACTTCGAGTATGCCGAGGGACCGACGCTGCTCTTCGCGACGAGTGTCGCTCATTCCGAGGCGCTCGCGAACGGAATTTGCCGAGGTGGCGGCAAGGCCAAGGCCTTGAGCTACAAGGCGTCGAAGAGGGAGAGGGAGGAGGTTCTCAGGAGCTTTCATGAGGGTGATCTTGACTGCCTGGTGAACTATAACCTCTTCACGGAAGGGACTGACTTTCCCTTCGTGAGGACGGTGATGCTTGCTCGGCCGACGGCATCTGAGCTCGTCTACACGCAGATGGTGGGGCGCGGTGTGAGGGCGTTCGATGGCGCAAGGAAGGTGAAGGATAGGGTCAGGCTCATTGATTGCGTGGGCATCAGCCACGACAGTCGTGTTTGTGTGCCGGCAAGCCTGGTCGGAAGGCCGAAGGGGATTGCGGCCGAGGCGGCTGGTTTTCAGGGCCTTATCTCGGAGTACGAGGAGTACGAGGAGGAGAAGATCAGTCCGGCTAGGTATTTGAGCCTTCTTGAGGCCCCCAGAGGTTCCTTGAGGGCTGAGTCTGTCGACGTCGAGGACCGCGCCAGGGCTCTTGTGTGGAGGGGTTCGCCCAAGGAGGTCTGCACGCTGACGTTCAGGGGCTTTGCGGCGCAGGTGGTCAGGAACGGGCTGGGCTTGTATGACCTGACGATACGCGGCGCTGGCATCAAGCCCGGCTCGTGTGACGGAACCTACGAGTCGTTCCATGATGCGGACTTCGCGACGTTCCACGTGCTGGAGGAGGGATGCGCAGACGCAAGGTGGGGCGGGGTCTATGAGAGGGCAAGGGTAGGCTGGGACATGAGGAAGGTCCGGGCATGGGGCGCACGCGAGGTCACCATGGACCAGAGGAGGATGCTCAGGGAGCTTTATGACGAGCATGAGCTTGAGGACATGGACGTCGGTCACATGACGAGGATTGAGGCGTCGAACTACATTGGGCTGAGGACGTCACAGCGGTCGGGCACGTTGACCAGACGTGGCTATTTGGTCGACTGGGGCACTTGCCGCGCCTGTGGTGCGCCTATGGTCTTGTCCAAGACTGGCAAGACGCTTCAATGCTCTACGAACAGATGGGTGGGAAGCACCTTGTGTGAGGGTGATGGCTTTGCTGTCTACACGTCGCCTGAAAGGGACCAGGAGCCTTTCGGGCGAGAGCAGCTGGTGAGGATGATTGATGGGAAGGTTGGATGGCATCCCAACGGCAGGGCGTACAGGATGGAGAGACCTGACATACGCGGCGAGGACGAGCACGGCGTTTGTGGCTTTAGACGCGTGTGGCTGTGAGGTGATACGCATGACTGCATCCATGACTTGTCCTCGCCATGTCGATTGCAGGGTCGGGACCATAAAAGTTAAGGAGATAACGTGTCTTGGAACTGGCGAGGTGTTTTCTTCCATTGGTTCGGCAGCAGAGGCTTGTGGTGTTAGCAAGCAGGCCATGTCGCAGGCTGTTCGGCGAGGTGGAACCTGTGCCGGCGAGAAGTGGGCGTACCACGTGGATGGGAAAGATTTTGAAGCCCGGATTGTTTACGTTTCACAAGATGATGCCAGGCTGCTCGATATGTCATTGCCTGTCAGACTTCCTTGCAAGGGGGCAGAAATTTTGGCTGTTGACGAGGTGAGCGTGCAAGATGCTTGAGGTTGCGAGTTGGGATGATCCTCGGTGCATTTACGACCCAAGGGTTGCGGAACGGCGGGCGCAGCTCGGCGTTCCCATCGTGCCCTTGGACGTCTGTCAGTCCCTCGACGTGGACGTCATGTGTCTGATTGACGAGGACGGCATCTGTGAGGTCTGGCAGGAGGGACGAGGGCGTGTTGTCGAGAAGGGCGACGAGCCGAGAGCGGCAAATCCGATGGAAGGGGGCATGGAGGCGCTCTTCCTGTCTTCAGTCGGACGGGTTTGTCCTGCAACCTATCGCCGCCTGGTCGAGGAGGGCATGATGTCGTCGGGGGCGGCTGTCATGTGGGACCCGTCTGTCGCAGTACGGGCTTGGCAGGGCGATTGGCGCGAGATGTTCCAAGGAGAGGCAACATCGGCGCTCGACCTTGGGGCCTCCTCGAGGGATGCTTTTGTCTCCGGCGTCGTCGCCTTCGCGTCGGGTGTGCAGGGCGCGACGGGTGCGGCGCCATATGGTTGGAGGTTTCCGAATGGACGTACGGCGCCTGTCGCTGAGATTCCGGTTGGCTGGTTCTCCTCGTTCAAGACGTCGGGCGGCGAAGGTGCGGAACCCTCCTCGGTACTTGACGCCTTGACCTGCACCCACGAGGAATGGGTGGCAGGTGTGGGGGTTCCTTTGGTTTTACTGGACAAGCTGACTTCAGACACCGGGTCACGTTTTTGGAGATGCGCGCTTGTCTAAGCACAGAATAGACCATTCGAGCATGAGGCCCCGGTCCAGTTGGACAGGGGCCTTGTCTTGTGACATGTTTGTCCTATAGCCCACATGTTGGGATGTCATGAGGGTCTACTTGTACTCCCAGTGTCCCTCGACGTCGACTATCCAGACCTTGGTGTAGGAGGTCTCCCAATGGCCTACCTCGTCATGGTGGACGGTTTCGGTCTTGGTGACGTCCTCCTTCACCTCCTTGTAGGTGAGTCGCGAGGTTCCCTCGTATGCTTCGATGTATGCCTCGGCATCCTTCTTTGAGGTGAACGTCTCGCCGTCAGAGACGACGTAGGTGGTCTTCGTCCCTATCTTCACCTCGACCTTCTCGTCATAGGCCTCGGTGTCGACCACCCAGCTTTTTGTCTCCTTCGTCTCCCAATGGCCCTGCTCGTCGATCCAGACCTTGCTTTGCGAGGTGGAGCTGTTGGAGGTCGTGGGGCCAGTGCTTCCGCCTGAGCTTGACGATGAGGGATTGCTCAAGGTGGAGTTGGAGCCGGACGATGTGGTGCTAGAACCCGTGCCCGTGGTCGAGGGACTCGACGAGCTTGATGACATGGCCGGCGAGTCATCACCCTTCGAGGATTCGACGTTGTCTGGATTCTCGGCATCATCGGTCTGGGTGCCGTCGACAGTCTCAGACGGGACGATGATTGCGTCGCCGCTTGAGTTGGTCGGTGCGAGGCCGCCAGTCTGGTCTATGCCTTCGAGGTCGCCGCTGATTGAGGCGAACGTCTCGTCCGAGAAGGTCCACCCCGCGCTCGAGTTGATGACGTCAGCCAGGGAGCCGGAGATTGTTGTGCAGGGAATGTCATATGAGAGCGTGAAGAGCGGATTCCCGTTGTCGTCGCAGACGGTCCACACGATTTGGCTTGCGTACATGGTGAGCATGTCCTCGATGTCATCAGCGACGTCATTGTCCGAGGTGGAGTTCACGACGAGCGTGTCGTCGAGGTTGCCGGCCAACGCGGCGCAACGCATTGACGCCTTGAGGATCTCGAGCTTGGAGACGGAGTCTCCTTCCGTGAGCGCTTGGGTGACATACACGACGCCACGCTTGACCTCCACGGATGCCTTGTCCGTCGGGACGGACACATCCGAGCCGTCGAACTTGAGGTCTTGGCAGATGTGGGTGATGTCCGTTGCTTGAAGGACGGTCGAGGGCTCGAGCTCGGATGAGGCATCCTCGGAGTCGTCATACGTGGCGGTTGCCACGGGAGCGTCTGAGGAGGGGGACGTTCCACCAGAGGGGGACATTGCAGTGGTCTTCAGGTTGCTGCCAAGGCCAAGTGCGCAGGCGCAGGCGGCCGCAGCGAGGCCACATGCGATGGTGACGTTCTTCTTTGGCAGGCGGGTCTTCCAGGCTGCGTCGCTTGCCGCATCGGAGACGCTTTGGCTTACGTCTGCAAAGCGGTCTTGGATGCTTCCGAGGGTCGTGGTGAGAGACTTTCCCATGTCTGAGATGTGGTACTGACGCGGTTTTGCGACGGGTCCGCCAGCAGGGAGGGGCTTGAGGACATGGGTGGAGTTTGTCGGCTGCTTGGCGTTGTTGTCTGTCATGGTGATGCTCCTCGTCTTTCTATGAGCTGCGGGTGACTTACGTGATGCTCCGACTGATTTGCGCGGTGTCGTAATCGATTTCAAATCCAGGCAACACGTTATGGACGACCTCGCATAGGTCTATGGCTCCGTCTGCTGACTTTGCCTGCATGACGATGGCGCGGGGAATAAGCTCATCTCCGTCGTAGACGGGCTCTGCCGAGTACCACACGGGGATGTCGTCATGGCCGTAGAGGAACTCGAGCACCATGTCCTCGACGTGTGCCATGCCCCAGTATCCAAGTCCGTCGGCATCGTCTGGACCGACGTTCGCGCACCTTGTTCCACAGAAGACGTCCTCGGCGGGAGTGACTGACATTTCCGTGTCGACGTCACCGTTTGTCATGTATGCGTGCAGGTATCCACCGAGGCAGTCGGCGATGAGGTGACATCTGTTCCACACGTAGGTTCGGTCTACGGCATGCTCCGTGCCGTCATGTGTGACTGAGATGGTGACCTCAGGGTTCTTTTTGGGCCAGCCGGCGACCTCGATCTCGTCTTCGAACGCCGATCTCCAGTTTGAGGACTCTTGCGCCATGGAGTGGGTGATGTTTCCGACTGCTCGGCCTGATCGGCCAAGCGCGTCGAGCGGAGAGAGCATGATTTGTCCTGCTGGGCACTCGACGTCCATCTCTGCCTTGCCAATTGAGCTTACGAAGGTGTAGTCACCGTCCCACTCCGGGATGTCCGTCTCGCTTGACGGAAGTGACTCCTCGCAGATGATGATGGTGTCGGAATACTTGGCTTCCGATTCACTGGGGCTCTCGTTCTCGTCCCCGCTTGACAGTTGAAGGTCTTCCTTGATGCTACTGGTGAGGTCCTTTCCGAGGACTTTGCATCCCGCCGCTGTCGGGAGGATGGAACCGAAGAGGATGGCAATGGCTTCTCTGCGGCTGAAGGGTCGGTGGAGAGAGATGTTGTTATCTTGACTCACGCGGGCTGTCCTTCCCTTATGAGGCCTTCGTCGTGGTTGGTGACCGCGACATACGTCTCCTCTTTAATAGCAGAGAGAAGGTGTCAAGTAAATGTTTTTGAAAGTGCTTTGAGCTTGTCTGAGGTGGTGCCCCACCAAGGACTCGAACCTTGATCCACCGGTTATGAGCCGGCTGCACTGACCTTTATGCTAATGGGGCAAAGCAAAGGACATCTTTTTTATCTTACCAGAGTTCATCTTTCCTTGTCGTCGCAGGCGCACGGTGCATCCGGTAGCTCGTTTTCATGCGCGGCGAGGAGATGGTCTCTGTCAGTCTCGATGTGGTAGGCATCTCCGAAGAGATACTGGAAGGCGTCATAATCATCTATGACTCGGTATTTCCCCGTGCGGTCATAGCCGACGATCGGTGCGGGAGCCTTGCCTTGTGAGAGGTCATTGACATAGGAGTTTACTCTGTTCCAAGCACAGACGTAGTTGTTTGCAGCTCGTACGAGAAGTTCCATTGAGGCTGACAAGGCAGACTTGAACAGGGAAAAGGCTTCACTAGGGGAGGAGGAGAGGGGTAACAGACGGTAGTATTCTTCAAGCATTTTGTCATCCATGGTCCTCACCCATGCGTCGTTGTCTTTCTGAACGTCAACGAGAATCTCTGACAACCATTCTTCTATCGCGTGAGTGTATCTGTCATGTTCCTGCTGAAATAGTCTTGACGTTCTAACCATGTCTACCTCGCTTGTTTGTAGGTCATCTCCCTCATATGTTCTTTGAGGTTGCGAAGCATGCATGCTTTGATTCGAGGGTGCCATGAGTAGCCTCGACGTATCCCAAGAATTTATTTCACAAGCCCCGGCACAAGGACCTCTCGCATGCTAAGGTGTACTTGCCTTTCAGCGAGATGGCCACGCCTTCTCTGCCAAGGGTTCCAGGAGGACGGGGTCCACATCCTGCCGAGTGGTTCGCGGGTGGTGCCGCACACGTCGAGGCAGGGCCAACGGGTCCCGTTCCGTATGCTTTGTGGCTTGCCAATACATCAATCAAAATCAATGTGTCTATGCCTCTGACATTGTATGGCAAAATGATATATAATGTATATGTCTATAGAAAGGGAGCTGAAAGCTATGACACAGATGCCAGCAACAACAATAAGGATTGATTCCAAGCTGAAAGAGGAGGCGAACGAGGTCTTCGATGAACTCGGATTAAGTCTTTCTGCTGCAGTGAATATCTTTCTCAAGGCTGTCGTTCGTGAGCAAGGTATCCCGTTTGAGGTTCGGATAGGAAAAAACGAGTCTGCTGTATAACGTTAGGGTAGGGAAAGTTTTATGGACAGCGAGAATGTTTGCTTCGAATATGTCAAGCAGTATATGGGAGCATGGCATTCACCTAGAAACAGGTTTAATCGAGCAAACAAAAACATTCTTAGGTTGCGAGGACTGTTGGCCCGTAAGCGCGAGGCTGTTTTTCGCCGGCTATATGGAGATGAGTGGGGTGAGAGGATTGAGCGCCAACAATGACATTGTTCGTCTCTCGGAAGAGGATGCTTCTGCGATAGTGGAGTCTTTCTTCACCTCTGATTCAAACATTGAATGAGCGAAAGGTTCCGTATTGTATCGTAGGTGGACTTGGAGTTCTTCTTCATTCTCTACGTCAAAAAAGCGGTTATTATCGAGCTACGGGTGATCTGGATGTCATGACGGACTGCTCTTTTTCTAATGTGGACTTCGCACGGGTCTACGTGGATACATATTGTACAGATCCAGAATTTGCGCAGCTTATATATGATTCCGTGTTTGGTGATGATAGTTTTGAGAGTCTTAGCCTGGAGGATCAGGCATTCATCAACACCTCTTTCGTTGGAGTAGATGAGGACGTTTCGGATGTCACTACCCCCAATGTTGATTTAGTCCGTCTTTTGAATGGGCTGAAATATGACGACATGCAGATAACTGCCATCGATTATGACGGGACACAGATAAAGGTTGCGAGCGTGGAGACTCTTATCCGGATGAAGGAAGAGACGATGAAATCGTTTTCAGTTTATCGGATGGAACTTCGCCCACAGGATGTGATTGACCACAAGATATTGGACGGTCTCGATGAGCGATGACAAGTATCTTTTGGGTCTTCTTGATATCTTGGAAAGGGTCAGTGGGGTAGAGGTTTCCTCCTGTGCCCTCGTCCACCAGTCCGCTCTTCGACTCCTTAATCTCGATAATAACATCTTCCTTTTCTCCCTTGACGTCCTTGCGCCCGAGGGGTGCTCTGTTACTAGTGGAATGGCTGTGTCAGACGATGAAGGGGGTAACGCTTATCGAGAATTTGATGAGCATATTCCCCTGCGCATCTGGTCAAAGGTAGGCGGAAAACAATTCGGTGACTTGGAGGTCTGTCGCGATCATCGTACAGGCCTCTTGGTCCCAAGTCCCTATGAGCTTCTTGAACTGATTGAGCTCTCTCCTGAGATTGACTTGTTGAGAGAACAAAGGGCAGGACTGGCTGAGGTACTCTACTTTGACAGGATGGATGATGAGGAACTTTGGGAATTTCTCTCCCATGTTCGGGTCATTTGATTTGAGATTACTTCTCTGAGAGCCAAAACGACAAAACCCCACTTCAAGTGGGGTTTTTCGGGTCTCCCATCATATCATCTGACAGGATGGTTGGTGGCGAGGACCAGAATGCCTCCAACATCGACATGTGAGAATCATATCACCTATTGAGGTTCTGCTCCTTGCTCCAAGATGTTTCCCTATGATTGACGAACTTGTCCAAGGCGTGCTGCATGATGGTGCTGCCTATCTGCGAGATGGACGCATCATCAAAGAACCATTGCGACTCGTCCGATTGGGTCACATTCCATACCTTCGGAACGTATCCCTGAACAATCTCCGCCTTGTACGGATGCTTCTTCAGCTCGGCATACGCCACCGGGTCTGCGGCGAGCAGAGAGTTGGAGAGGTTGGCTACGAATCCCTCGATGTCGGGAGACTCGGCGGAGGGCATTGCTGTGTCAATCCAGTACTCCTTGGATGCATCTGGCGCTCTATGGCCCTTGCCGTCAAGCGTAGCTGTGCCATCAATGATCGAGGTGCAGCTCATGACAGGATCCTCTCCACCTGCATAGGCGTACACATGCAGGTCTCGGTCGCCGGCGAGGATGTCACCCTTCTCATTCACGTGCCCTCCCTCGCCGATGATGGCAAGGTCACGCTGTCTGCCCTCGAAGTCGACGAACGATACGCCGATCTCCTGATAGTCCTCGTCATTGCGTTCGATGGTAGCTACGACCCATCCAGATGGTGTGGAGATCTCGATATGGGGTCGGTTTCCCCAAGGGGTTGTCATTCCGTCCTTCATACTATTCCTCTTTTCTCTTTAGAATGTCATCCTCAACTCTTATCTCTCTGATTCTCTGATTTCTTGTTCGGGTGAAATCTCCTCGGTAGGAAGCTCGATGGCATGATTTTGAATCCAATTGCCCAGACTCTCGATGGTCTCCTTGTCACAGGCGACTGAAATCTCTCGCAGGCGGCATTCATCGTCTCTATGGTGCTGGTGAAGGGAGACTCTTGCTGTATAAGGAGCATCTTTCCTATCTTCTTCTCGATGTTCAGAAACCCGGTACTCCTCGATCTCGCCAATATAGGCATCGATTGCATCGAAGAGGCACTCATCCTTCGTGTCGCAGAACGACTCATCGATGGCGTCGGAGTAGAGCTCTGCCGCCTTGGCGAGTATCTGCTCTTGCAGCTCGACCGGCAGGTCCCGTGCATGGACGCCACAAGACCGGTTCCCAAGAACCTCGTCGACGTCTTCTATGCCGATGGACTCGACCACCACGTCCGAGGCGACCCGTGCCCCGTCATGCTCAAGGGAATCCCCATATTGCCTGACAGACTGCTCAAGGGAAGTTGCCTGCTCATGTGCCTGGATGACCCTGTCTCGGATGAACCACGAATACTGTGGCTGGGCGAGTTCGATGCGAGCGGTGGCAAGCGTGTGAACCATCGACTCCAGCGAGATCTGGATGTCGGTCAGCACCTCTAGTACATGTTGAGGATTCATGTCAGACTCTCCTTGATGTTCCTGGCGCCTCGCATACTCCCGCGAGTCCTAAGAGGATCGTTGCATGCTCGGCGGGCTGACCATCTCCTTATTCGAGGGTCATGCTGACATGGCTCCCTTCCCAAGAAGAAAAATCTAAGAAACCCTGGCACGCGCCTGAAGGCGACCTACACTATAGATAACCTTCCGCGACAGACCTTTGCGTCCTCGTCCGAGTTTAGTCATATGTCATTACAGGTAACGACTCCCAATGAACGCTGATACCAGGACAAACCTCACGTTCTCCTCGGATGACCAGTGATGTCGCCAACCACAGCCCGGACGGCGGAGCCGGGCCGGCGATCGCCATGTGATGTCGCTCGATTTTCCGGAGAAATGCGCCGTAAGGCGCCTTGTCACGAGCTGACAAACCGGTTTTTTGCAGAAACGAGACCCCGAAACCCGGCGTGAGCTGGGGTTTCGGGGTCTTGGTAGTATACCACCTGGGGAGATGGTAGGCGGATAAGGCACATAGCGCTCGGCACGCTTGCGGTTGCTAAGTATACCACCTGGGGAGATGGTGGGTGGATAAGGCCGGCCTGAGCAGGTGCGGCGTGTCTGCGAGAGTATACCACCTGGGGAGATGGTGGGTGGATAAGGCCTCGTCCATTTTTGGACCTCCTTTCGAACGAGTATACCACCTGGGGAGTCTCCAGATTCGCCTTCGAGAAGAAGTCACCGGGTGTTGTCTTTCTCTTCTTGTTCGGCCTTCCTGTCCAGTTCGTCCCACCACCGATGTCGCTCTTCGTCGGAGAGCCATGACTCGAAGCTCGGGCTTTGTCTCAGCTCCTCAAGTTCCTCGGCGAAGGGCTCGCCAGCGGCATTCCACCGGTTAAGACCATAGGTGAACTCCTCGACGGGTCCTTCGGTCAGCACGGTTGGAACCCAGCATCCCTCCTCGTGGTCCCACTCTGCGAGATAGATGTCGAGGGAGCATTCGTAGTCTTCGGGAATGTTATGGAGGCCGCGATGATATCTGCCGGCACGACGCTCGTGGTGCCATGTGTCGACGAGGTCTCCCTTTGTCTGGTCGAACGCCCGCATAGCGTCGTCGTATCTCAGGAAGCCCTCACCTTCGACGGAGCACCTGTGCCCGTGACAATGGCTCACCTCGTAGAGCGGACGAGCGGGAATGGCGATGGATTCGGTATATGCTCGTGCCTCCTCTGACGAGAAGCCTGCCTCCTCGACGGCCTCGCGGATGGGCGCGCTCGGGTCGTCGAATACGTCGGAGCACGTCTTCATGAGCTCGGATATGTTCCAGACGGTGAGTCCGAACCCTGGCAGGGCGCAGGGGTAGTCGCCGTCGACGACGATAGAACTTTTCCTGATGCGGGCATCCCACGCCTCGACGGTCTCGTTTCCCTGACGCCTGAGTGGCGGGATGAGGCTTTCGTTGCTCATCGTCTCTACCTTCCTTCGTTATGGATGTCCAACACCGGCTCCTCATGCTCATACCAGGTCCAAGAGCCCCAGCCGATCGCGTAGAGCCTCTCGCCATCGGGCATGGTGACGCTCTCGAACTCCTCGAGCGTCTCGCCGGTCGTCTGGTCGACGCATCTTACGACGCCATCGTCACTGTCGATCTCGAGCCGTTCCCGCTCTCCGGTGTCAGGCGCCTTAGTAAGCTTGTCAGCCAAGGCGCGTGTTTGCTCGGCATCGAAGAGCGCGAGAGGAGATCCGTTCCAGGAGAGCCCCTCGACGATGGTCGCCTCGACGGAGTCGATCCAGTCCGACTCGAGGGTTCCCTTGTGCATGCCGTTGGCAATCGCCACCTGTCCCGCAAGGGTGAGTCGCGCAGGAGTCTCGCAGAAGCCGACGTCGAGCGTGACGTCTTTCATGGCTTCCGGGGCGAACTCGCTCCACTCAAGCTCATCCATGCACCAGAGCCCGACCTTTTCCTCGTTTGGAAGGGTGTGTCCTCCGTAGCCGACGTAGTCGCCGCTACCGCGACCGTTCCCGGCGGCGGTGAGGAGCATGAGTGGGTGGACGGCCCAGCCGTCTTTGCAGGCAAACGTGTCATGGTATCGCCCGAGGTCGATGAACTCTCCCTTCGAGTGGTTTACGAGGAACCCGGGGGTCGCCCTGACGGGGGAGTCCTCGCGACAGGCGAGGGGAGGTGCCATGAGCGACCAGGCGTCGTCTCTTGGTTGGGCGTACCCCCACGTGACGTCAAACTCCCTGCGGTCGTCTGCATAGTCGCCGATCCAGCCGACATGGCAGGGATTGTCCGCGATCTCATCAAGTGCCCCAAGGACGTCCTCATGGGGGCGGGAGGTTCTGAAGGAGGCTGCCTCCATGAGCTTCGAGCCATATGGGGCTAGAACCCTATAGTGCTTGATGCCATGGAGTCCCGTCTTCGAGACGAGCATCCGGTAGTACTGTCCCATGATGGGCTCCTATCTCTCCAGGTCTTCTTGGCGACCTGTCCGGAGGACGGTTTGAAGGCTGTCCATAAGGTCAAGGGAACGTGCGTCGATCTCTATTTCCCTGTAGGTGTGGGATGCGCTGCGAACTTGCTTGCCCGTCTGGCGCGCGAGTCCGCACGAGAGGATGGCGTTGATGATCTCGTGACAGTCCTGGTCGTTTGCGAAGATGCACATCTCGTTTTGCGGCTTCTCGAAGGCAAGGCTAGACGAGATGTCAGCGAGATGTCTCAACCCCAGGTCGTCATCGACGAAGGCAAGCAGGGCAAGGTTGCCTGAGGGCTCATAGGTCGTCTTGGCGAGGAGGATGTCCTGGGTTTGCCCTCCCGTCGAGATGGGGACAAAGACGCTCATGGCCCCTACCTCTCGAGCTCTTGACCGGTGATGCTGCGGTCGGATGTCATCACCTTCAGGTCCTCGAGTGCCTCCTCGGCAGTCTCCCTGGCTGGCATTGCTGGGAGCGATCCGGCAAACTCGCCGGAGAGCGTGACCTCGACGTCATTCTGCGCGAGGGCGATTGCCTCGGCGAGGCCCATGTTTCCCTTGGCGAGGACAGGGTCGATCCAGTCTTCAAGCCCGGAGACGTCGTCATGGTCGGCATGGGTGAGGGCGCTGACGGGAACTTGGGTGATTATTGCACCATATGTCTCGAAGCCGCTCTCGTCCGGTTGTAGCTCGTAGACCGAGCCCACCTCGAACACGTCCTGTCCGAAGACTGTCACGCGACGGGCGAGGAGGTTCTCGTCGGTGGCATAGTCAGGGTGGTGCCAACTTCGTTGCTTTTCGATGGTGACACTCTTGACCACCTCGTTCATGTCAAAGCTCTCGCAAAGCTCTCCATGGAGGGACACGAGTGCGTCCTCGCGACTGGTCTCGGCGAGGTTGCTCACAAGGTCGCCGAGGTCTTCGTCCCAGGCGAAGAAGGCCTCTATGTTCTGCCAGACGAGTTCATCGAGGTCTATGTCCTCAGGGGATATGCCATCCTGGAGCTCATCAATGACGGCCTCGTAGACTCCCTTGACGACCTTGTCCCGCTGCTTTGCGTAAGACATTATCCTCTCCCGTCGGTCGGTTGCTTTGGGACAAGTGTCTTGCGCAGGGAGCGGTCACCTCGTCGCATTCGAGGGTCGCCTGGGGCACCGGAACTATTTTTGTTTTCGGCTCATTCGCTGTGGTATCATGGGAACCAACAAAGGCCCAAGTCTTTGTTGGTATGTCATCTGGGGAGATGGTGGCTGGACTTGGGCAAGGGGACCAGCGAAGGCTGGTCACCCGAAGGATTAGCCCCCGTGCCAAGCACGGGGGTGAGTCTTTTTAAGGGGACGTCTACACGATGTTAGACGTCCAAGAATTTAGGGCTATAGGACAAAGTTTATTTTACAAGCCCCGGCACAAGGGCCTCTCGCATGCTAAGGTGTACTTGCCTTTCAGCGAG